>JACSEG010000206.1_pt1 | contig 11331 bp, 5 predicted proteins | sample 8225521 | NCBI WGS metagenome assembly JACSEG01 (sample SAMN15705060, study PRJNA637333) | viral metagenome | isolation source: viral RNA from sea star tissue | host: Pisaster ochraceus | place: USA:Santa Cruz | collected 2018
GGGTGTGTTTGGTTCTTTGGTCCTTCTCTTTTGGATCATCAAATACGGGAAACCGAAGCACCTGATCTACATAGAGAGTGTCGCTTTTTAACTTGTTTGTCTTGTTAATAGTGGAGATTTTTATGTTGTATCGTTTAGAGATTTTAAATAGTGTGTCGTTTTCTTTTACAACGTACTCAAAATATTTTGAATTATTCGTACTTTGTGTTTCTTCTTCGGGAATACTAATCTTGGTGCCTACAGGAATATTAAATATGTCTAAGTCTTTGTTCTTATCAAGAATTTCATCTAATGAGATATCGTATACACGTGAAATTTGATACAAGGTTTCTCCTTTCCGTACAACATGTTGCTTGTCAGCAAATGAAAAAACGCTTACATAAAATAAGAAAAGAACAAAGTAGATAGATCTTTTTCCATATATATACATACTGTACATACAATCGGCATAGTATGAATTATACTTTACAATAAACTAACAGCATCTTTTTCTCTGTTTTGCTACGTTTTCTCCTTCTTTTCTTGATATCGGGCTGATCGGATTTGAACCGATGACCCCATCGTCCCGAACGATGTACGCTACCACTGCGCTACAGCCCGATACCTTAATAATATACCATATTTGTCTTTATAACCACTTTTCTTCTTGTTTAGAGTTCTATCACTATAATTGCAAGTTCTATCACTATAATTGCAAGGTCTATTGTAGATATGATACTATTTAAAATATAGTAAAATAAATTAAAAAAGCTATGATTTTTTAGTGGAGTTGTGTATACATGAAAGAAATACAAAAAAAGAAACAAAATAAAGGTCTTCCCATGAAGGCAGGCACGTATGGAATACTCATACTCGTTATTGTTGTGTTTATCGGAGGTCCTCTTGTGACCATTTTCTTGCAAAACGATAATTATGCTGAATTCGGAAGTTATGCCGGCAAGCCCATACTGTACGATCCCTCAAATTATTTTGGAAGAAGCACACAGGCCCAGCTGGACACCATTCAAAGCAGAATCGGAAACAACACCCCAATAAATTCTAATCTAGAAAAGCTTGCCATAGAAAACGCTTTTGATCAAACAGTCGAGACCTTTGCCCTTCTTGATCTTGCAAATAAAAACAAATACATTGTTAGCGATACAAAAATCAATAAAAAAATTAGTGAGCATCCTGACCTGCAAGACGACAACGATAATTTTGACATCGAGCTATATCGATCGATACCCAAAGAAGACAGGCTAAAAAATTTAGAAATACAGAGACAGTTTGAACTCTCTTCTATTATTCGAAACGACCTTATCGAAACAGAATATCTTAGTACATCGGAGCAAGAATTTCTTAGTCGCCATAACGAAAACAAAATACGTTTAAACTACGTGGTGTTTAATCACTCGGAAATAAAAGACAAACGCATCTTACGTTCCTTTGCCGAGAATAACCCCGAACTGTTTAAAGAGTATAGCTTTCAATCTCTTACGGTAAGCGACGAGACCGAAGCCCAAACCATTAAGATGAGAATAGAAAACGATGAAAGTACTTTTATAGAAGAGGTCCAAAGCTATTCTATAGATGAGGGTAAGGAGGACGATGGCGATAGAGGTAGCCTCTATGCATATCAAATAGAGAACAACGAAGGCAAAGAGTCTCTTGAAGCAATACAAGCCCTTACGGATAAGGAAACAATTTCTGACATAGTAAGAACAAGTACAGGCAACTTTGCCTTTTATCGTAAAACAAAAGACGTACGCATTCCTCGTTTTCAGAAAGAAGAAGAACTCGACATAGTACAGAACTATATCAACGAGTTCGACCCAAACTATGCCGAGGAGAAAATCAAAGAACGAGCTGATGAATTCATACAAGAGGCAACGAAGGATGGTTTCTTTGCAACGGCAACACGATTTGATCTAGAAACATACGACTCCAAAGATTTCCCTCTCAACATAGGATCAGAGTCCGTCTACGATTCCATCGAAAATGACTCTGAAAACACCGAACCCTTGTTCTTCATCAATAACGAGGAGGAGCTCCTTACAAACCTGTTTTCTCTTGAAGAGAAAACGATTCCAGATAGCTTTACACGAAACAACAACACCTATGTTTTCTTTATTCTATCAATAACAAAACCGAAAGACGATGTTACAGCGACAGAGCAGGATACAAATCGAATCACTACGTTTCTGCGTAATCATAACCAAGAGACATTAAACGCAACTGTAGTACAAGAAAAAAAATTGAAAAACAATTTTAACACAACGTATACAAAAGTCTTTGCTTCTCCTCAAAACTAAAAACATGATTTACCATGTCGTCATTAGACTTTGAGTATCAAGGAAGCATACTTGTATCCCAGAGCGACAAAGAGAAAATAGAGAGAAGGCTTACAAAACATCTCACACAGATACAAGAGAACACCCTGGTGCTCCTTGTTTCTCCATTGCTAGAATGGGGAATACGCGATTTTCTCTGTGCCCTTCACGACACCTCCCCTGTAATAGCAATCGAATTCGATACGAACATTCAGAAACACGGGCTTCGAATCGATTCCACCCTATCTTTCGCATCGTCTACCTACCACGAAGAAAAGAGCATCATCGAGAGAGCTCGAGAACTCGTTTCTCGGTTCTCAATCAAACACTGCAAGCTTCTCTACTACTCTGATCATGCATATCTATCTCAAGAAAGAGCAGAGAAGATTCTTATTCAATGTAGAACCCTAATCATGGAACACTGGTCAAACAAGTTGACAGAGTCTAAGATGGGAAATCTATGGATGAGAAACATATGGAGCAATTTTGCAAGAAACACAATAAGATCTTTTCGCGATATTGCAAATACCTATAAAAAGAAACTCGACTCATTTAGAAAAGTCCCTGTGGTCGTTGTTGGAGCAGGTCCCTCCCTTGCAGAAGAGCAACTTGAATTTCTAAGAAAGAACCAGGATTTTTTTATCATTTTTTCTGTAGATACAGCATTACCCGTACTCCAAGAATACGAGATTATCCCTGATTTTTGCGTGGTCTTAGAAAGTCAGTGGTACAACGTGTTTGATTTTTTGCCAAGACCGCATCCTCAAAGCATTGGCATTCTAGACATCAGCTCCTTTCCTCCATCTTCTCGTTCCTTCGCCCAAACTTGTTTCGTAAGCTCGGAGTTTTCTCCTCTTTCTTTTTTTAAACGCCAAGCCGCTTCCCTTCCTCTTCTCTGTCCCCCTCTCGGTTCTGTAGGTCTGCTCTCTGTTCATCTCGCCTCCCTGCTTCCTCTTACAAGCATGATCTTCGTAGGAATGGACTTCTCCTTCTATCGAGGTTTGTCTCATGCAAAACATACTGCCTCGTATACAAAGCTAACTCAATCACGTAGTCGCACCGCCCCTTGGTTACACGAAGCCATGCACTTTGGAAACACTGAGCTTCAAAAACTATCAGAAAAAAATCAACGCTACAGTGACCCAACACTTCTACGCTATCTTAGAAACCTAGAATATCTTCTTGCCAGCCTTCAAAAAAAGATCTTCTTACTCGATCTAAATGCAGAGAGCATAGTCCCCCACACACGCGTGCTAGATCTAAAAGAATGCTTAGAATATCGTGCAGACAAAATTATCCCTAAAACAGAACTACTATCCGAACTGCAAAACATACCCCCAAAGCACTCCTCTCAGGGCAAGGCCTTTTTAGAATCCGAGCTTTCTGTGTATGTTTCTCTCGGGCAAAGAATACGAATATTGGAACAGAAAAACGAACTACCAACAGAGGATGACTGGAACAATGGTCTGGACATGTGTACGTTTGCCTTGCTTCTCGATTCCCACAAAAGCAGAACGGATAAAGAGTACTGGGCTTCTTTACAGCTTTATGCTCGTATAAAAATAATCATAGATCGTGCCATACAGGACCTAAAGAAAAACATCAATTACGCAGCACACGGGCGGTAGGATTTTAAGAGTGCTTTAACTCGATTTTTGATCGCCACTTTTGAGCACTGAAAGAAAAATACGCTGTGGGATTTCTACATTTCCAATTGTTTTAAGGCGTTTCTTTCCTTCCTTTTGCTTCTGCAGTAGCTTGTTCTTTCTGCCTACGTCTCCCCCATAACATTTTGCAGTAACATCTTTTCTAAACGCAGAAATGGTTTCTCTCGTGACGATCTTTCCACCGATAGCACCTTGAATCGCTATCTGAAATTGATGTCTTGGCAACTCGTCCTTTAACTTTTTACAGATGATACGAGCACGTTTTTCGGCATTCGCTCTGTGTATGAGCTGAGAAAACGCATCCGCTGGCTTTCCATTGATTTGAACATCTAGTTTTACAATGGTGGCAGGAAGATAGCCCTCTAGTTCATAGTCGAACGAGGCATAGCCCTTGCTTGCAGACTTGAGCATGTCATAGAACTCGTACAGTATTTCTGCGAGGGGAATGGAGTACACAAGCTCGATTCTTTTCTTGTCAAGATAATGCATTTTTTTCTGCACGCCCCTTCTCTCGCTACAAAGAGCAAGAACATTACCGATGTGATCGTGGGGACAAATGATGGAAGCTCGCACAAAGGGTTCGTAAGATTGTTCTATCGTTTCTATCTTAGGAAACAATTCGGGCTGCGAGATGTCCATGTTCCTTCCATCTTTTAACTTTAGTTTGTACAAAACACTGGGAATTGTTTGAATGATTGCCAAGCCAAACTCTCGTTCCAATCGTTCTTGCACGATCTCTAGATGTAACAGGCCAAGATAACCACAACGAAAACCAGTGCCAAGGGCTGCCGAGCTATCCTTCTCATATATCAAGGACGCGTCGTTGAGCGATAGCTTTTCTATGGATTTTTCTAGTTCATCAAGCTCACCGCTGTCTACGGGGAATATCGAAGAAAAAACGTACGCCTGCACTTCTCTATAACCCGTAAGAGCCGTGCTACACGGTCTATGGCTATGGGTTATGGTATCTCCCACTCGCAGATCACTAATACGTTTTATGTTTGCACTTACGTAGCCTATCTCTCCTGTCTTTAGCTCTTTACAGGGATTCATCTTGATTACAAAATGCCCCAAAGAATCTATCTTGTAGCAAGATTTGGATGCCATGGACATGATTTCGTCTCCCTCTTTTAGACTCCCCTCCACTACTCTGACATGGAGGATGACACCTAGGTACGAATTGTAATGACTGTCAAAGACCTGTGCTTTCAGTGGATTAGAAGAAGATCCTGAGGGGGCGGGGATATACTTTGTAATAGCGTGAAAAAGCATGTCCACACCTATTCCTGTCTTTGCGGATATGGACAGTATCTCATCGTCATCTATACCTAGCTCTTGCCGTATTTGTGTGCGAACCAGTTCGGGTTCGGCAGCAGGAAGATCAATCTTGTTTATGACCGGTATGATCTTTAAATCATGTTCCATTGCGATGTAGAAATTGCTCAAAGTCTGCGCTTCGATTCCTTGAGATGCATCAACGAGTAAGAGTGCTCCCTCACAAGAAGATATTGCCCGAGAAACCTCGTAACTAAAATCAACATGACCTGGAGTATCAACAAGATTAAAGAAATACACTTCATTGTCGTGCTTGTGCGTAAAGTGTACGGTCTGTGATTTTATGGTGATCCCTCGTTCTTGCTCTATGTCCATTGAGTCTAGCATCTGAGAATGAAACGCTCTCTCGTCAACGATCTTTGCTTTCTGTAAAAATCTGTCCGCAAGTGTCGACTTTCCATGATCTATGTGAGCTATGATGCAGAAGTTACGAATTTTCTTTATGTTCATATTAAATAAAATTACTCGTAAGCAGAGGTATAGTCAAGCTTAGACCATCTGTCGTGAAGCCTCTGTTCTCTTGAAGTATGTTTAGCACGAGGATTAAATTGTCTTTGTTTCTTCGTGCCTGCACAACATTTACAAGATCTCCGGGGTTAAGATCTATGTACCAGGCATATCCTTCCTCGTACACCTCTTCGATGCGATATATGGGGCTGTTTCCAAACTTCGTGACCTTTATGCTTGCCCCAATCAATACGGGAAAGATTTTGTACAAGGCAGATTGCCGAAGGTACACCCGAAAGGGGTCCTTGTCGCGAACCCCCGTATAGCTATAAATCTCTTCTTCCTTGTCTTTCCGTAACACGGTCAGTTTTTGTATTTGCCCTTTAGATGTATCCAAAAAATACTGCTGTACATCGATTATCTTGTCAGTTTTTACTCCGTTTATGTGGGTGACAATATCACCTACAAAGAGGTTTGACTTTTCTGCGGGAGAGTTAGGAGTAATGTAGAGTATCTCCAGCCCTTCTTCGTTTTCCACCACTCCGGCACCAAGCCAACTATGCTTGAACTCTTCACCCTCAAAGAGAGCAGGAAGCACCTTGTATACAAGATTGGAAGGAATGGCAAAGTTTAGGTTCTCAAAATTAAGTATCTTGCTAAAAACCACACCGATTAAGTTATTGTCCTTGTCCAGCAAGGGGCCACCAGAGTTTCCTTGGTTTATGGAGGCATCGACTTGAAGAACGCCTCCCGTCTCCAAGATTCTTCTATCTTTTGCCGATACTATGCCTGAACTGAGCGAGTTAGTAAGCCCAATGGGACTGCCAACAGCTAAAACAGAATCGCCCTCCTGTACCCTATTTCCTGTCCGTATGGGTATGGGGCTTGCAGAACGAGAAGAGACCTTTAAGAGTGCTAAGTCTAGCAGAGGATCGTATCCTAATACCTTCGCTGGTCGAGATTTAAAACCATCTTCTTGTAGGCGAACCGATAGATCCGACCTTCCCTCGTAGCTAGAGTCCACCTGACTTTGGATGACATGATAATTCGTGAGCGCGTACCCATCCTTCGTTACAAAAAAACCACTTCCCAATACTCGCGAAAGTTCTGGTCCACGTTCTGTTATGGCAATACCAAGATTCAAATCAACAACAAAGGTTGCCTCCAACGACTGTGCAACGGGTGTGCTTTCCGTCTCTAAGAGACAGAAGTCCACGTATTGCGCTTCCTTGGCAATCCTATCTTGAACCCTGTTTCGCACGTTCCTATCTTGACAGATGACCTGTGCCACGGTGATGTCAGGATACTGCCCAAGAGCATCAAAGATCGCAAGGTTTATTTTGTCCGAGAAGAACAAATCCTTATAATCTTGAAAAAGCACCTTAGCATACTTCGTAACGACAGGATAATTTTTCTTTTCCGCTGCTTCTAGAACGATTTGCGTATATATCTTTTTCGGGTCAAAATCTTCGAATACATGCTCTAGGGTCAGCAGATTTTCGTAATGCAATAGAGCTTGTTGATACTCTTCTTCAGAAATCGCCCCTTCTAGTTTTTGTACCAAGGTAGTTGAAGCGAGCTCCGTAAGTTTTACTACTTCTCTATCATCAATAAGAGAATGCTCTCGAAACTTTTCAATAAGAGGGACAGACCGAACCGTCTCTTTTTCGATAATGGTCTTTAGTATCTGAACTACTTCTAGATCCTGATACTCTTCTAACACGGTATCTACGTAGGATTCCTCCTCTCGTTCGTACTCGGTATAGCTAGCACAGGAAAGAAAGAGCAGAGCAACTACTACTAGTACTAGTACGAAAGTTTTACGTAACTGTCGGAGAAACAGGGGATTCCTCATGTATGGTAGGTTTTCTTCTTTCTTTCTTCTTTTCTTCTGAAGGATTCTCTGGTATAACAGAATCATCAAGCGAGAGCGTGTCTTTCTTCTCGGTCGGTTTTGTTGTTTCTTTTTTTGGTTTTTGTTTTATTCCAAGCAGTTCATGAACCTGTTCTCCATGTAAGGTCTCTTGCTTTACAAGCTCTGTAGTCAACAATTCTAGTTTTTCCTTGTTTGTCTTGAGAAGTGTTTCAGCTTCCTTGTACCCTTCTTCCAAGATGCCTTTTATTGATTCGTCAATAGAGTTTACCGTTCCGTCACTGTAGTCAGAGTTTTTGCCGGTATCGAATGGAAAGATGGTCGTTGCGTTCTTGTCGCTATACGAGACAGGACCAAGATCGCTCATGCCCCAATCCTTGACCATTTTTGAAGCTATCTGTGTGGCTTGTTGCAAATCGTTCTCCACTCCGGTAGAAGTCTCGTCATAGTACATTTTTTCTGCGATGTAACCTCCATAACAAATAGCAATTCTATCGATAAGATAGGACTTGCTTGCACCATACATGTCGTTTTCGGGAAGGGAAAAAGCCAGCCCCAATGCTCTTCCTCGTGGTATGATGGTCACCTTATGGAGAGGGTCTGCATTTTTGAGTAGCAAGTGGAGTAATGCATGCCCAGCCTCATGACGAGCCGTTCGCAGCTTCTCCTCGACACTTATGACCTTGCTCTTCCGTGCAGCCCCCATGAGTATCTTGTCTCGGGCCTCTTCGAAGTCTTCGAATTGGACAGAAGAATGATCTTTTCGTGCTGCGTATAATGCGGCTTCATTGACCAAGTTTGCCAAATCAGCTCCAGAACATCCCACAGTGGATCGTGCTACCAGCTCTAGATTGATAGACTTACTTACCTTTACGTTCTTTGCATGAATCTTCAATATCTTTTCTCGTTCCTGTTTGTCCGGCATGTCGACAACAACCTGTCTATCAAATCTTCCTGGTCGTAGTAGGGCCTTGTCCAAGATGTCTGGACGGTTCGTTGCAGAAAGAACGATGATTCGATCTCTTATGTCAAAGCCATCCATCTCTACAAGGAGTTGGTTCAGTGTTTGTTCTCGTTCATCGTTTACCCCGCCCCCATATCCTGTGGATCGAGATCTTCCCACAGCGTCTAGCTCATCAATAAAGATGATGCATGGAGAACTCTTTCTTCCTTGATCAAACAATTCACGAACACGACCGGCGCCTACGCCTGCAAACATCTCCACAAAATCAGATCCTGACATGTAAAAGAAACTCACGTTTGCTTCTCCTGCACAGGCTCTTGCAAGAAGTGTCTTACCCGTACCAGGGTTTCCCACAAGAAGTACTCCTCGAGGGATTCTTGCTCCTAACTTTTGAAATCTATCTGGACTTTTAAGAAACTCGACTACCTCTTTTAATTCGTATTTCGCTTCTTCTTGTCCTGCAACATCGGAGAACATAACTTTCTTTTCGTTGTTTCGTACATAAGAACGAACCTTCCCCTTGATAAAGGGCATGCCGCCACCGCCACCACTAAAACCGCGAAGGCTACGAAGCAAGTAAAAAATGAATAGTATGCTTACCGCCCACGGCAGAAAAGTTGAGAAAATCTGTAAAAGGGATAAGGGTTCGTTTACTCCCTTAAAAATGACGTTTGATCCTCGAAGACGATCAATAAGTCCTTCATCACGGTAGGGAATCTTTACCGAAAACTGTACTCCACTATCGTGAAGCTGTCCTTGTATTTCTTTTTCCTCGATGATGGTGACAGTGGCAATGCTCCCGTCATCGAGAAGTTGTAAAAACTGTGAATACGTAATCTGCTCTCTATTTACAGAGGAAATATTGTTGTAGAAAAAAAGAAGGAGTAAAACGACCGACAGAAGTATTAAAAAGAGAAAGGCTGGGCGTGGTTTCTTTTTGGAATTTCCCTGGTTTCCTTGCCCCCCCTGAGCTCCCTGGTTTCCTTGCCCCCCCTGAGCTCCTTGATTTCCTTGATTTCCCTGATTCCCCTGATTCCCCTGATTTCCATTGTTCTGCTCACGAGAATTAGAATTATCGACAGGCTCTTTCTTGTTTTCGGGGTTTTTGTTCTCTTCGTTTTTGTTCTCTTCACCTGAAAAGTCAAAAAAACCTACTATGCTAGCGGGAATCCACCCTACTATGCTCGCAAGTATGCAAGAAAACGTATTTAGCTTTTTTTTCTGTGTCACGACAAACTCCATATTTTTGTTATTCTGTACCAATCATAAGTATATACGAATAATCATACTACATATTTCATTTGTTTGAATATTTTTATTCCACTATTTTGGATATTTCTATTCCAACATGATGGTACGAAATTAGTATTGAACAGTATGATGTCTTTTTATTGCTGGGCTTCTTTGCCATATCATCATGGCTCTTGTCCAGATCTTGCATACATGCGGCATCTCGAATAAGGGTTCTTTTTAAGAAAGATTCTCCTGGAACTAGGAGCGCTCCTTCACTGTCATGTAGTATGATGCAAGCTTTTTCTTTTTCACAGGACAAAGCATCCCTTATGTTTACAAAAACACCGTTTAGACGTATTGTATCATGTTTTGTCACTCTTTTTACCAGCAATTTCCCGCTATATCGTACAAGATAGCGAAGCACTTCCTTTCTACAAGGATTCTCTTTAGCTCCCCGGTGCTGTGCTGGGTGTGCTGTCCAACGCATGTTCTCAAAAACAAAGCACGTGTCGGTATCCACGATCTCGGGCGTTAGCCCTGGCGTTGTGTTGGGCGCTGGCCCGGTGTCTGGCGCGTCCGCTTTCTTTGATTCATGCTTTGATCCATTTCGTTCCCAGAGAAGAGACGATTGGGTGACTCGAAGAACGGTGTTTTGTATGGCAAGCACGGACGAATTTGAACTTTGCTCGGCATTCGAGAACAAAGAAAGGCTCTGCAGTGAAACCCTTTTTAGTCCCATATGGTTTGCAGCAAGATACAGAAGGTGGAGCTTTTGTGTCTTTGAACAACGATCAAAATGAAATCGAGACATGCATAGACCAGCATCGAAGGCAAACCAAGGATACGCCGTACGAGAAACACGAATCGCTTGCGCAGACTGCGCGGCATTCGTGCCCTGCGCAGACTCCACGGACTGCGCGCCCTCCGCGGACTGCGATACTTGCGCGCTCCCCGAGAGCCGCGATACTTGCGCGCCCTCCGCTGCCTCGAGGGGGCGCGATGATGAAAGCATCTTGTTTAGTGGTCTCTGTCCAGAATCCCACAGGACTTGTCTCATTTGATCCGCAAGAAACACACAGGCGCTTCGTGCATGAGGAAACACCTCTTCAAGTACCGGAAGCAGTCTAAGCCGAAGCTTATTCCTTAGAAAGCGTTCCTGAAAATTACTCTTGTCCTGGTGGTAGCTTCCTTTGATTTCTAAAGCAAGGCACAGCTCTTGGTAAATCCCCTGCAGTTCTTTTTTGCTGAACTCTAGCAGAGGTCTGATGAGTATCCCCGAATATGGCTCTCCACCGTCTGCTTTCTCTACACGGAAACAACGCTCTCGTGGTATGCCCGCTAGCCCTCGAATTCCATCTTTTCGGAAGATGCGCAAAACAAGGGTCTCGTACTGATCGTCTTGATGATGCCCTGTGGCAAGAATGGGTATCTTCTGTTCTTGGGCAATCTCGTACAAACAGGCATAGCGCATTTCACGAAGCATGGCCTCGCAGCACCAAACAC
>JACSEG010000207.1_pt1 | contig 11321 bp, 1 predicted proteins | sample 8225521 | NCBI WGS metagenome assembly JACSEG01 (sample SAMN15705060, study PRJNA637333) | viral metagenome | isolation source: viral RNA from sea star tissue | host: Pisaster ochraceus | place: USA:Santa Cruz | collected 2018
GTTTGGTTCCGGGCTTGTCAATTCCAGGTACACCTAGGAATGGGGGTATCGATTCGGCAGCCTCATTACCTTGTCAGTAATCTTGCCGTACGCAGACGCGATGGCGGGGCCAGGGAATGGGGTTTGTTGAACTTGTTTGTTGTGGCCTCTCGGGGAGCAGTTTGCAACAAGCGATGGAGTGAGTTTGACTGGGGTTGTTTCCTTCCCTAACCCACTAATCAGTCACTTGTAAGCTACCCTTCTATTCAGAGACCCTCTTCATCATTGTAACGGGTCCTCAATTACCCCCAACCTTTTCATCCAAAAGGGTAGACAAGAATAAAGGTTAGCATTAGTATTGTGTAAGATATCTCTTAATGTACTTATCTATATTTCCTGTTTTCTAAGAGCTCTTTGCAAGATCCTTAAAAGGTGACTGATGTCATCAGCACCGCTGGAAATTGGACACCAGCTCTCAAGGGCGGGCGCTTATGGTATAAAGCTTGGGCGAAGTCTGGTTGGAAGGTAAAGGCTTTTTGGGGCTGGTTGTGAATGCAACACTGTGGTGATAAGCTGGCGATAGCTTGTGTGCTCACTAATTTGACTCAAGACTGTTGTAATTTTTTGTGGGGAGTCTATGTAAAGGCAGGTTAACTCTGAAGGATTTGTGTTTGCAAGATATCAATAGTCAAGGATTTTACAAGAATCGGAGGGGGACACAATAGTCCAAGGGTAGACAGATCAACCGACCTCTCACTACTGCTGGGGGGACCGGACTGATCTCCTTGTCTTTTTAACTTCTCTGTAGTAAAAGCGACAACAACACTTGACTTAGTGTGTGGAGAGAAAAACTCTTCTGGATAGAGGAGAGAGATAGGGGTGGCTGCCAACATGGTTGGGTTGGTGTTTTTGTGTAGCTTGGTAGGGATGCTTACCATGCAAACAAGTGCCCAGCAGTATTTTGTCGTTGCGCCCAACGTCATCCGAGTGGATGTTGAGGAATCCATCCTCATCAATTTTGAAGACATAGCTGCAGATGCAGTCATACCGGTGACCTTGTACTTCCAACTGACTGGATCCAATGAACGGCTGTCAGAGAAAAGAGTTCGTGTCAGAGGTTTCAGCGAACAGGCCAGTATCAAGATCAGCAGAGATCAACTCCCAGATGAAGACACCAAAAGCAATAAGTTCATCACTCTCGTCGTGGAGTCCCGCTCGCCTCACATCCAGTTTGAGAACAGACAACCGATCCTCCTGAGTTACAAGTCTGGCTTTGTCTTCATTCAGACAGACAAGCCTTTGTACACACCATCACAGAGAGTGGATATCCGCATCATCACCTTAAATCAGAAGATGTTTCCAGATGAGAATCAGCTTCGAGTAGACATTGCCAGTCCAGACGGTATCATTGTCCACCGGAAGGAGAAAACAGCTGACAAAGGATTTGTTACAATGCAGTTTGACTTTCCCCCAGTCCCAGTCTTTGGGAACTGGACCGTCAAAGTCCACTATGGCCACATGTTTAAAGCAAACACATTTATCCAGTTTGAAGTGAAAGAGTATGTGCTACCCACGTTTTCAGTGCAGGTGTTGACACAACAGGAGTACGTTCTGCTAGAAACCAGAGAGCTTATCACCCATGTGACGGCAAAGTATGTTTTTGGGGAGCCTGTGAGTGGCAAGTTTCATATTAAGTATGGAGTCTTTAATGATGACGGTAATCTCACAATACTCCAGGAGAAGACCGGCACGCTCCTGGTTACAGGTATCGGATACGAAGCTCTTACAGTCGGCAGCATACGAGGCAATCTGGAGTCTCTGATGGGAAAGCGCCTCATCATCCAAGCCTTTGTAACCGACTCGGCTTCCGGGGAGACCATCAACGCTAACAATACCAGGGTTGCCTTCACCAGGACGCCCTACAGGTTCAACTGGGACAGCACTCCAAGATACTTCAAGAGAGGATTGCCGTTTGCCGTCAAGGCTAACATCCAGTACATCAACGGACTTCCTGCTGTGAACATCCCAGTGGCTGTTTCGGCTGTTGCTTTGTTGGACGACGGGACTGAGTTGGCCCTCCAGGGTGCAAGGGGAGCCCATGACGAGCAGGATGCCATCATCCGTAACTCAGGGTCGGATGGTGGGGTCTTCTTCAGGTTGGATGTACACCCAACTGCAACCCAGATCACACTTCATCTGGAGACAATAGACGAGTCACTGGATGATGCAAATACTGAGAGTACATTCATTGTCCATCCAGAAGAATCAGAGAGTGGTGAATACCTGCTGGTCCGACTTCCCTCAGGGCGGACCGGACAGAGTCTAGGGATTGGGAGCATCAGCCCGATTGAGGTGCAGCTCACTCATCATGAGAATGAAGTAACACTCCACTTCTTTGTGATGTCTGGAGGAAAGATTGTTTATAAAAACAAGAAGTCTATTGAGAGTGCTAACACAGGTCTTGGTTTCCGGATCACTAACAAGATGGCGCCAGTCGCTCGCGTTGTGGCATATTACGTCAACGGCCAGGGTAACGTCATCGCTGATGCACTGCTCGTCAAAGTGGAGGAGCAGTGTGAAAATCAGGTTCTATTGGAGTTCGAAGGATTGGATACAAATAACGAAGGCACGTTCTTGTCCGACGGGAAGAGCGACAATGTAATGATGCGGATCGTTGCGAATGAGAACACCAAGATCGGCCTTGTGGCCGTAGACGAAGCTGTATTCGCCATCCGTAACTACCACAGACTTACCCAGAAAAAGGTGTTCGAAAGAATGGCTGGGTATGATCTCGGCTGTGGACCAGGAGGGGGACAGACTGCAGCCAAGATATTCAAGGACGCTGGAGTCACTGTGATGACAGATGCTAATCTAGATACTGTGCAAAGAGAAGAACTTGAATGTCCCAAGGCAGAGAGGAGATCAAGGAGGTTTACAGATATAGATGAAGACGCTATTCTGAACAACTACCAAGGAGAGTTGAGGCGATACTGTAAACAGGGCTTGCGAGATGTGACAGACCCCGAGAAATTCACTTGCTTTAAACGGGCCAAAGTGCTAGTCAGGACAAGAAATCTGATAATATCGAGCCCCCAAGTAACAACCTTTTATGACTGCTGCAAAAGAAAAGCAGACGCCAAAAGAGGGCGAACTACAGACAGCAACGATGGTGCAATTGAACCTGTCGAGATAGACAATGCCATCGTGCGCACAAATTTCCCGGAGAGCTGGATGTTCTTTGACGTAGAGACTGGGGAGGATTCAGATATAGTGAAACGACAAGTTACCGTGCCAGATAGTGTCACTACATGGGTGGTAGAGGCCGTGGGTGTGTCAGAAGATTATTTAATGTGCGTCGCTGATCCGATCAAGCTGCAGGTGAAACCGCCCTTCTTTCTGAATCTGGCCATGCCTTATTCAGTTCAACGCATGGAGCAGATTGAGATCGTCGTGACGGTGTTCAACTACGCAGATGTTGTTCTTCGGGTGAACGTCTACTTGAAGGGCGCTGAAGGCCTGTGCTCTGAAGCTCAACCAGGCCAGCTCTCCAGAGGGATAGCAATCAACGTACTCCCTAATAAACCTGGCTCAGTCAAGTTCGTCATTGTCCCTCTGGAAGCCAAGAGCATCCCGATTGAAGTGCACGCCATCACCAACTCATCAGGAACATACAAAGATGCCATCATGAAAAGACTTAATGTTCAGGCGGAGGGTTACAAACAACGAGATACCGTGACGATAACAGTGGATCCAGCCAACACGAGGGGTTCACCAGGACGCACTGAGAACGGGGGGGAAAATCAGTCCTACAGACATACCCAATTCTGGGTTGGAGAAGGTGACAACAGCCAAAGGGACATCATAAGATACAACTTGCATAGTGATGCTATCCCTGGTACTCACAACACCCATATAAGCCTCATGGGAAATATTATGGGCAACGTTGTGGACACGGTCATCAGCGGGCTGGGCAACATTTTGAGTATCCCTCGAGGATGTGGTGAACAAACGATGATTACCCTGGCACCCAACGTCTACGTTTACAGGTATCTGAAGCACACTGATCAGTTTACGGCTGACTTAGAGGTGGCTGCCCAGCGGTATATCGGAGACGGTATAACTCAAGAAGTGACGCATCGACGTCCAGACGGTTCATTCTCTGTGTGGGGAGATAACTTACAGTACCCGAGCAGTACATGGTTGACCGCCTTTGTCAGCAAGGTATTCTGCCAGGCCAAAGAATTCGCCTACATCGACGAGAGCATCACCTGCAATGCTATGCGATGGCTGATAAGCCAGACGCAGAAAGCTGATGGGTCATTTCAAGAACTGTACAAAGTGCACCACCAAGAAATGATTGGTGGTGTGCAAGGCAACGCTTCACTTACTGCATACGTGCTGATCTCTCTCCTGGAGTGTGAATGTGACTCCATAAATAAGACGCACTCCGTTGCTACTGCTACAACTTTCTTGGAGCGTCAACTGGTACATTTGACGAGACCCTACGCCATCGCCATCACCGCCTACGCCCTCGCTCTGGCCGAAAGCAACCAAGCTGATGAAGCTCTCGCAAAGCTCAAAGAAATCGCCACGTATGAAAGAGCAACAAATTATCGCCACTGGGTATCAGACGACTCATCCTTTGGCACTGGTCCGAAACCATACTGGTACAGCAACCGGCCTAAAGCCATCGAGGTGGAGACAACGAGCTACGCACTGCTGGCTTTACTTCAGCTGGACGACTTGCCCTACAGTCACGCCATCGTTAATTGGCTGACGGAACAAGAGAACTATGAAGGTGGATTTGTGTCAACTCAGGATACAGTTATAGCTCTGCAGGCGCTGTCGGAGTATGCTATCAAGTCCGAGACAAACAACATCGATATCAATTGTCAAGTTAGCTGCAAGGAGGGCCAGTTTGAAAATGAGTTTGTTCTGAGACCGTCCAACGCAATCGTCAGACAACACTCTAAAATTATGATTCCCGAAGCAGCGTCGGAATTCAGTCTTCGTTTTGACACTTCAGGGACAGGAGTGGGCCAGCTGAAGTTTGAGTCGAGCTACCACATCCCGGAGCCAGACAGTGAGAAGTGTGACTTTTACCTGGACATCAACGGAATGGAAGGAAGGTCAGCTGGGTCCTTTGATGAAGTGGAAATTGTGCAAGATAACGAACCACCGGGTGGGGTCAGCAGGTCAAGGGTTGGACGGGTCAGACGTTCCAGAGGTAGAATCGGGGGTGAGCCTGCCGAGGAAGGTAGTACCCCATCATTTGTTGCCAACGAGGGGAGAAAGGGCCGCGCTGGAGGTTCCGGCGATGAGTACCTCTTCAGGTACAACATCAAAGTGAGGTACTTGAAAGAGGGCAAGGCAACTGGAATGGCCATCCTTGATGTAGGACTGTACACCGGGTTCTCACCCCTCATCAAGGATCTTGACAAGGTCAAGAGAGACAGTGACGGTAATATCCAACGATACGAAGTGACTGACCGATCTGTTATCTTCTACCTTAACAAAATTACAAACAAAATGGAGACTGTAACCTTCCATGCCAGGCGTGAATTTAATGTTGGAAAAGCACAGCCAGTAGCGATTCGTGTGTATGACTACTATAACCCTACTGTGGAGTGTGTCAAGTTTACCCATCCCCAGGATGTCAGTGGGACATCAGCGATGTTGACCACACTGTGTGAGGGAGACGTATGTGCTTGTGCAGCAGGGCAATGTGCAGAGAACCCCTACACAAAGTTATCCGATTTTGAAGATCTTGAAGCCAAGGCTTGTGAATCTGCAGAACATTTTGCATACGAAGTGGAAGTGGTTTCGTTCAAGCAAAAAGGGAGTTTCCAGTACATGACAATGACTATTCTGGCTCCACTTAAAAATGGTCTTGATCTTGTGACCAAAGGGGAAAATCGAACCTTCTGGAAGAGCAAGGCGTGCGGTAAACCTGAACTCAAGAAGAAAAAACACTACCTGGTGATTGGAGCTGGTGGACTGCCGATTAGAAACAGCATGGGTCAACCCAGCTTCAAATACATAATTGATGAGAGGATGTCCTTCTACGAGTGGCCAACCGGCAACAAAATCCGCAGCAAAAAATGGGGGAATGTTTACACAAAACTGAATGATCTGAAGGAAGCCTTGATCAGCGGAAGTGGATGCCCAACTTAACTGCTAGTTAATTTCTCGTTTTTTCAATACGTTTACAAAAAAGATCAAGCTATTGGTACCTAACCTGCCAGTACTAATATTTTTCCTACCATAGCCAGAAGTGGGTGCTTCCGTTAAATCTTGCCTCGCCATCCATGCCATTCTCAAGCCCAATCTTTAACCCATAGCTGGCCAACTACAGGATTTCTCATCAGACACGCTGTAAACTGCCCAGCTACGGGGAAAATCCGTAGACGAACATCAAGTTAGGTTGTTTCTTTGTAACTCATTACAAGTGGCATCAGATGGGAAACATGGCAAAATACATGTATCACAGTAAAGAAAAAGATGCGCTTTCAACAACTGTATACAGTTTGTTGTGATATGTTTATTTGTAAGACAGTAAATAATAAAGGAATAGAAGAGTGGCGACGTCTTAAATGGCCGTTGTAAACCATTAGGGTCGTGGCCTAGAGATAAAAGGACCTTGCTGAAAGGTCCTCTATCGCACGGCCATGACCGTGCAAGGTTTGAAATGGCCGTTTAGTACCCAGACACCAATCCCAGATATTTATGAATGTTTGTTTATTGTATTGCAGCAATGAGTGCTAAGTGGGCTTAGGAAGGATCATTGTTTATGTACTGTCAGATGACCAGTCAGGTGGGAATGGGTTAAAGTTACACACATAACTGCGAGGAGTTCATCAACTTTTATTGCATATCATCAATAGTATGAGTTTTAGTGCTTTTAATTGTTCTGAAGATCAGCATGCTCTTGTTTGCTACGAAGTATACAACAGTGTTTTTTTTTTAAATATTATCTGTAAAAGTAATCTGTTACTACTCAAATACCTGTATTGCGTGGTTTAATTCCTTAAGTGCTTGTTAAGTTGTCTTAAAATTTTGAATAGTAAAAACGCATTATATATTTGTATGTAGTGTTTGAGTTATATCTTTAAATTTTACATTTATGTTTGCGTTCTACACCCATCAGTTCCAATTGGTCATCAAATATCCTCAGAACTATAAGGATTCGGAGAATGCTGTGGTTATCTACTTTGAGGCAATTTGTGCGTGCTGTTGTTTCTAGCCGTATGTTGAATTTCAGCTTTCCCATCGGTTCGCCTGGTTAATTTTGCTATTAAGCCACATCACAGAGGTATTGATTCTCCTCTATCCGCTGCTGACATAGAGGGTATATACAGCAGACAAAGACCCTAGTTCTACTCAGCATTTCCGGTGTTCCTATTTCTTTGGAATTTTGTATTGGACATTTTTTTTATTTCTCTGTTCTTAAACTGACACTTTTGTGTTATATTATGTAGCCATTATTGTTACCAGACGACACTCTGCTGAGTTAAAATGAGTTTTGGGATTGGCACTTCGAGTTGGTGTTCCACCACTTGATAAATTTGTGAAATTTGTCAGCAGTTATCTTCACAGGACTACTCAGTAACCTTTTAAGTAAAGTTGTCAGATTTGGTGACTGGACAAAAAATTAAAGGCCCAATTTTATGGCCCTGCTTTTAGCTGCCTTATGGCTGATGAAATTATGTCCTTAACAAAATGTTGCCACATCGTATCCAAAAGTTCCGCAGGAAGCAAAGTTATGAAAATGGACCCAGTTTCATGGTCCCAAGCACTGACTTTGTTTGTTGTTTAGTAGGAAAGTATGCCAGTGGAATTTGTTACACTTAATTAAATCCCATCGTCTTGTTTTGGTGGTCCTGCTTTCTAGTGAAACAAAACAACAACAACAAAAGAGAGAGAGGAAAAAAAGGGGGTTTTGTAAACGATTTTGCACACATTCACATTCATATTGGACTCATTGATCACAGCAAGCAGTGGTGATTACTGGAGGTTCAAATGCTTCATCCCCAGATTTGACAGTATTTCAGATGGAAGTAATTACTTGGCAGACTTAAACGTTACAACTGCCACTTGAATCCTTTTCGAAACCTTCAGATTCAGCTATAGTTTAGAGTCTGTCAACCTGTTTGAAGTTTGGTACAAAAAAGCACATGTTTTTAGAATGAATGACTGAGCCTGACCCAGCATCAAAGGAACTTAGTGATCCAAAGTGTCCCATCATGCAATAATTGAACTGTAGTGTATGCATATGCCATACTATAATTTTATTGCTGTTTTTTTACGTAATTGTATTTTTACGTTTGAAAATTAAACGCGTGATTCATTTTGTAGGCGTAACTGCACAGATTCCCTCAGAAGTCGGGAAAGACGTTATTTTAAATAATTTCCAGCGAAATTGCTTCTCGTCACCCAGATGTAAGCTGGTACCTGTGTGGGTTGAGTTTGTTGGTGGGAATGATTAGCAAACTGTGCGCCTATGTGGCTGCTGGTGCTGCATACTTCAAAGGAGTTGAGGTGATTTCAGAAACATTTAGGTTTTTGTGAGAGGCCTACCAGCCTGTGGCTTGAAGAAGCACGTTATACATATACATTGTTATTATTTGTAGTGGAACAATAATGCAACATGCCAAACAATTGTTGTTTTTTGTGTGTGTTCTGTTTCTTGTATGTATGTTTTACATTTATAAATAAACGCATTATTCATTTTGTATCCATAAATGCAGCAGTCCAATTTCATTTTGCAAAAGGAACTCCCTTTTTAGGAACTGAATTGTTAAGTCCATACTGTTTTTGTTTCAAGGCAACATTTTTTCAATGGTTTTCTTCCAGCCAAATAAACAAGACAAACCCTAAAATTTATATTTTGTACATTTATGGGCAATTAAACAACAGAATGAGAAAAACTGTACTAGAAATCTAACGTCAGGCTATTAACTACTATAATAATTTTGGTTGGTAAGCAGTTTGCAACAGCTAATTCTATTTTTCTCAAAAAAATCAAGGCTAAATATGAAAGACACTTTCAAATAACTTGAAAATTGCAACTTGGGAAAAATAACTCTTTCAAAGATTACACTTTTATTTAATGTGGCAAAGGTTTATGCGTAGTTATTTGCTATAAAAGTAAATCACAATATTTCTTTAATTGGTAACAATCCAAATGTACTTTTAAAAGCTTACATGCCATACTTGACAAGACGGACTAAGAGAGACAGACAGAGACAAACGGACCACCTAAAAAAAGGTCAAAAATTTGACCAAAAAGCTGAACTTAGTTGCTCCATTTGATTTAAAAAAATGTTGACACAAGTTTGAAACAAACTGCACTTAACCTGTGTGTTTGTTTGGATTATCAATTTGATAAAAATGCTGGACTTACCCCTTGTGATTTTATCAAATTTTGAGCAAAATCTCATAAAAACGCTGGGCTTTTCCCTTGTATTGTTTCTTCTTCATTTTTTTAGCCAAATTTGACAAATCTGCTGGACTTACCCCTAGTGATTTTTTCTATTTTTGACCAAAAAAAGATGAAAATGTTGGACTAACCCCTTGTGATTTTTTCAATTCTTTACCCGAAATTGGTAAAAATGCTGGACTTACCCCTTGTAATTTTTTACATTTAAAGTGACCCAAATCAGATAAAAATGCTGGACTTACCCCTTGTGATTTTTTTACATTTTTTGCCCAAAATAAGATAAAAATGCTGGACTTACCCCTTGTGATTTTTTCAATTTTTGACCAAAACTAAAGATTAAAATATTGGACTTACCCCTTGTGATTTGTTCAATTGTTTACCTGAAATTGGGAACAATGTTGGACTTACTTACCCCTTGTGATTTGTTCAGTTTTTCGCCCAAAATCTGATAAAAATGCTGGACTTACCCCTTGTGATTTGTTCAGTTTTTCGCCCAAAATCTGATAAAAATGCTGGACTTACCCCTTGTGATTTTTTACATTTTTTGACCCAAAATAAGATAAAAATGCTGGACTTACCCCTTGTGATTTTTTCATTTTTTTGTCCAAAATTTGATAAAAATGCCTTGTGATTATTAATTTTTTTGACCCAAACCTGATAAAAATACTTGACTAATTAATCTTTTTTTTCTTTTTTTCCTTCATTAAATAACAATAATAATCATGCCTAAAACTGTGATAGCCGCTTAGAATCATGTGGTGAAGACACCATAAATGACTAAATGATAAAAATAAAGAAACACAACTACAGTCTCTACCAAAAAAACATGCCAAAATTAAGTACCGACAAGATCATAAATGATACATACGATTGGGTGCCGAGTGTGACATCCAGAGTTGCTCCAGCCCAGCACTCCTTTCAAGGGTCTTGTTTCAACTGTAGTTAGGCCACACATCAGCGCAGTGTAAACACTAAATATTACAATTCCTTATTCACACTTAACCGTACTACATCAGGGACTACATCAGCACAATGTCAAATCTAAATCATATAGTTCCTTATCCACACTTAAACATATAGTAAATGAGACTACGTCAGCATATAGTGTTAAAACTAAATCATGCAGTTCACACTTAAACATAAAGTAAAAGAGACTACGTCAGCATAGTGTTAAAACTATATCATGCAGTTCCTTATCCACACTTAAACATATAGTAAATGAGACTACGTCAGCATAGTGTTAAAACTAAATCATATAGCTCCTTATCCACACTTAAACATATAGTAAATGAGACTACGTCAGCATAGTGTTAAAACTAAATCATATGGCTCCTTATCCACACTTAAACATATAGTTAATGAGACTTCGCAGCATAGTGTTAAAACTAAATCATATAGTTCCTTATCCACACTTAAACATATAGTAAATGAGACTACGTCAGCATAGTGTTAAAACTATATCATGCAGTTCCTTATCCACACTTAAACATATAGTAAATGAGACTACGTCAGCATAGTGTTAAAACTAAATCATATGGCTCCTTATCCACACTTATACATATAGTAAATGAGACTTCGCAGCATAGTGTTAAAACTAAATCATGCAGTTCCTTATTCACACCGTATAGAAAAATAGGGTGCTGAAAATGGTTAACTTCTCATGTGCCCCGGTAGAATGTGTCTTATCCTAATCCATTTCGATTTGTAATACATTTTGCTTGTACCCCGCCCCACTGTGGTTTGTGGTTTTGTGACTGCAAAGACCGGGTATAGTGTTCTATTGGTAATACTGGAAAGTGTATTGACTTCTGCTCCAAGTTTGTTTCTCGGGTCAATCACAGTTCCGATTGGAATCGTAGTTACGCTTGGAATCGGTAGAAACAGTTAATCCGCTGCATAAGTT
>JACSEG010000208.1_pt1 | contig 11305 bp, 12 predicted proteins | sample 8225521 | NCBI WGS metagenome assembly JACSEG01 (sample SAMN15705060, study PRJNA637333) | viral metagenome | isolation source: viral RNA from sea star tissue | host: Pisaster ochraceus | place: USA:Santa Cruz | collected 2018
AAGACGAACACAGATCGCCTTGGATGATGATAGAGATGAGTTTTCTTATGGGCATGGGGGAAAAGGCGCTCATCCCTGCATTGCTGTATTTGTTTCATACGGTGGAGCGGCGGTTCACAGGAGAGCCAACTCTGCTTATCATTGATGAGGGGTGGCTCTTTTTGCGAAACGAATTTTTTGCAGAACGTTTTCGCATGTGGCTAAAGACCTTGCGAAAGAAACATGTCTTTGTCGTTCTTGCAACGCAGGAACTATCGGATGTCATACACTCTTCGCTTGTCGATACCATCATGAGTGCGTGTCAATCTCGAATCTTTCTTCCCGACAAGTCGGCGAGCACCAGCCAGATGTTTCATCTTTACAAGAAATTTGGTTTAGAAGAGTCGGAGATAGAACTGATATCTACAGCAATTGCAAAGCAAGAATATTACATTTGCTCGGGGAATAACAGAGCGCTGTTTTCTCTTGATCTTAACAAAACCATTCTTGCTCTTCTAGAAGAAAAGGGGGTGCAGAAGGCATGAGGTTCAAGAAGGAAGCTGTGCAAGGCACGAGGTTCAAGAAGGAAATTATCGCGCTGTGTTTTTGTTTGCTCTGCACGGGAAGAGTTGCAGCACAGATAGACTTCCTGTCGACAGAGCTTTTGCTTCTTAGCCAGCTGGTAACGCAGCAGGTCGAGCAATTAAAAGCGTTGGAAAAGGAGTTCATGTTTTTCACCGATGTATATGAAGTCTTAGAAGAAGGTTTTGGCGAAGAACTTTTTTTGAACAACGTTCAGATTTGGGACGATACCTTTATACAAGAACTAGTACAGAGCGAATATGTAAATCAGATTTTAGGAACGGTTGAGGAGCTAAAACGTCTAGACCTTGGGAAAGACATAAAAGAAAACTTGCTTCAGGCCATGCGACTAGGCGTGCAAAAACTAAGGGATAGCCAGATCTTTCAGGACACGGCTAAAGAATTTGATCAGTATCAAAAAACCTACACATGGTTGGCAGACGAAATTGGGAAAAGAGAATCTGTGACGCAGCAGATGCAACTGTTGAACACGAACATGTTGGAGGTTGGGAACCGCCTTACAAAAATACTTCAGTCTAGTCAGGCGGGACAGCGAATTCAATCTGTTCAGGATATCTTGGTGGAAGAGGAAAAGAAACTCATAGACAAAAGGTTGTCTCGCTTCTGGGGAGTTTTAGAAAAGAATGGATTACAATGATCTTCTGACAACGTTTACGTACTATTCGGACAGCATTCAATCGTACTACGATGAAGCCCACAACGTAGCGAACTCTATACTGTGGGTGCTTCTCTTGTTGGAGATAGTGTTCTTTGGGTTTAGGATGATGCTCGGCGATTACAACTCTCTGCAGAGCATAGTAAAAAAAATACTCAGTGTCGGAGTCATGATCTACATCATTCAAAACATCGATAACCTTGCTCTTTCTTTTACGAATACCCTACAGAAAATGGGAGCCTCGGTGCATAACTATAGCTTTGATTATTTGGAAAACCCGCTCTACCTTCTTCGCTATGTCGGATACGAACTCTTTGCAGGTCTTTTAGGAGAGATACAGGACATACTGGACGTCTCCCTTCTTAACATAGTAAAGGTCATCCCTGCCGCCATCATTCTTATCCTCGTTTTTCTCTGTGCTGTGGTTTGCATTCTGGTCATAGTGGTGCTGCTCTGTCTCGTACAGCTGGAGTTTTATTTTTTGCTTCTCCTTGCCATTATTCTGATGCCGTTTCACATCAACGAACACACCAAGTTTATCAGTTCTCAGGCGATATCGGTGGTCATGTTTCAGGGCATCCGTCTTCTAAGCATATCCCTCGTCACGGGACTTGTCATCGAGAGCTTCAAGGTAATCTTGACAAAGGCGCTGGATGTAGGGGAAATAGACATCTTTTTTCTTATCTATCTTGTTATTCATATCACCTTGGGGCTCTATCTGATACTGCAGTCAGGGTCGATCATACAGGCGTTTATGCCTGGTGCATCGACAGGGAACTCTCCGTTACAGCAGGTGGCAACCTTAGCGGGAGCTGGGTTTTCGGCATATTCTATTGTCAAGAACAGCAAGGGCATCGCCGAGAAAATAGGGTCGACAGTACAGCAGGCGCTGCCGTCTCTTCCCTCCGCCGAGTCGAAGAGTGGTGCGGGTAGTGGTGCTGGCGGCGCTGGTCGTGGTGCTGGTGGTGCTGGCGGCGCTGGTGCTGGTAGTGCTGGTAGTGCGGGCGGTGGCGGTATCCCGATTATGCAAAGAGTGAAGTCGAAAAACCTGCACAACGATTCTGCGTGATGTAGTCTCCGCGGGTTTTGCCGCGTGATGTAGTTCGCTCGTTCCGCGTGGGTTCCAAAGACCCGAAGTTCCGCGTGGCCGCGTGATGTGTAAATCAAGAAGTAGGAAAGAAAGTATTTATACGTGTGAAGATAGACAATCCCTACATACACGCGAAACAACAGTGGGACAGAAAGCTAGGTCGTGCTAGCGTGCAACTGAGACTGCTGTGTCTTTGCACACTGTTTCTCGTTCTTATATGTGGGGCGCTTAGTTTTGGAGTCATACGCTTGCTCGAGAAACCAAGAGAACTTCCCTACATAGTCGAGGTCACCAATGATGGATCGGTCGAATACAAGGGGCCGATAGACAAGCAAGATTTCACCATAACGGAAACACATATTCGACATCATCTTTTTAAGTTTCTCGAATACGTGCGCACCTTGTCGAGTGACATAGTGGTTGTAAAGCGCAACTGGCGTAATGCATATTATTATGTGACGTCCTCTGGCGCAGAAATACTCAATACGTATGCACGGGACATAGATCCTCTTAGCCGCTATAAGACGGTTAGGGTCGACATGCGAATCATCTCGGTCTTGGAACATTCTCAGCAGACTCGTCAGATCAATTGGATAGAGACAACATGGAGTAGTGACGGAAAAATTCTCGAAGAAGCCGAGTGGAGAGGGATCTTTAAATTCGAGATTCACGGTCTTCGCGAATCAAAGCAGGTGCAGTACAATCCTCTTGGATTCTTTGTTGATGCGTTTAATTGGGCAAAGGTGGAACTATGATACGGCTACGCACTATGATGCGGCTTCGCACGGGGATGTGGTTTTACGCAGGGGCACTGGCGCTTGCGTTGCTTGGTTGTGCAAGCAGTGTTCCATTTCAGTTGGGTTTCGAGAAGTCGGGTGCCGATCAGTACAAGGCGACGAGGGACGCAGCAGCAGGTGCAGGGATAGATACAACAATAAACGAAGACGACTTGTCCCTTTTTGAGGATATCGCAGCAATGCAGGTCCCCATCATAAACATCGAAGAGAAGGAGGAAACCGCAGAGAAGCAAACCCCTCTGGAGACGATACGATTTGCAAACCAAAATGCAACACAGGTTCCGATCAAAGAATTGATAAAGAACAGCATGGTAATTTATAATTTCTATGACGAATACATATACAGTATATATACCACACCCCAGAGAGTGACGGTGCTGCGCTTAGACAAGGAGGAGGAGCTAGACGGAGAGATGGTTGTTGGTGATTCGGCAAACTGGATCATAGAGCTAGACATAGGGACGAACAGACAGCTCGTTTACATAAAGCCCATACTTGCAAACCTACAGACCAACATGGTCATCAATACCACGAAACGTTCTTACTATCTTGATCTCAGGAGTCATGAAAAAACCTTCATGGTTGCCGTGCAGTGGCGCTATCCTTTTCGTAATCTACAAAAAAACGTAAAAGAGAAACGATTGCTTGAACAGTCTTTGCAGATCAAGGAGCTAAATTTTGCCTACAAGTTGATTGGCTTTGGGAGTGACCCTCAATGGAAACCGAGCAAGGTTTTTGACAATGGGGAACGTACCTTCATACAGTTTTCGAGTAAGTATCATGCTGCGAAGGCGCCCGCGCTTTTTGTATTGAATGCTGCAGGAGAAGGCACACTGACAAACTATCGAGTGATCGATGACTACTACATAGTAGATACCCTTTTCGATGCTGCAGAATTACGGCTGGGCACTCGAAAAGAAGATGCCATACGAATAGTGAGGGGGCAATAGTAATGGGGGGAAGATCCAAACTCAGATTAAGACTAAAACTGCTGCGCTTGTTTTTCTTTTTCTTTGTATTTCTGATCATATTTTCTGTGATTATTGGCATAAGTCGGGCAGGTAATGACAAGAACGTGCAGAACAAGGAAAACGAAGCAAGTGTGATTTCTACTCTGATTCCACAGAACCTTGAGACTACCGAGAAGGACTACAAGCAGCTAGAAGGGAGTCTCTCCCCGGAACTAGCAAGGGTTACGTTCAATAGAGGGAGCACAGCGCAAGACGTGACAAGCACTGCGCAGAACGATTTTGTCAGGAACGAAGAGACTTTGCCACAAAAAGAGCCGCAGGAATATATTCCCCAAGTCTTTCGCACAAATGACAATTATTCTAGTGGGGCGTCCTTCCAAGATAGGATACAACTGCTCCAAAACCTTTTGTCAAGAAAGAACGGTGCAAGGAGCACGGGGCAGAATACTTCGTATGTTGAGCAAGGCAGGAAATCTACGTTGTTTGTTTCCGCGGGAGGTGGAGCTCAGAATTCGCTTTCTAATTCGTTGGGGCTTCCTGCAGAAATAGGGGGAGTAGCTTCTCAGCTCGTTCAGTTTCCCGAGCAAAAGTCGCAGTATGAGCTTCAAAATTCTCAAGAATCAAAGAAGGACTTTCTTCAATCGAGACAATCCCGAACCAAAGATTTTAGCAGTGCGGATTCGTACACCACCCTTGATACTCATTCTACTATAGTGGCAGGAAGCACCATCCCCGTTGTCCTTCTTACAGAGATTAATAGCGATTTGCCAGGAAGCATCACAGGTCGGGTCGTGGAGGACGTGTATGATTCGTTTCAAGGATTGAACGTGCTGATTCCGAAGGGGTCCTTGCTTGTAGGATCATATGATTCGCAGATTTCGTGGGGACAGCTCCGTGTCTTGGTTGTGTGGGAAAGACTGACCCGTCCTGATGGAGTAGCGCTAAACCTTCCAGGATTGCAGGGGGTCGATGACAGAGGTTCGTCAGGCATCGTCTCTGGAGTGAAAACGAACATAGGAGCAAGTCTGGGGGTTGCGGTGCTGTCGTCTTTGTTTCAACTTGGAGTGGAGTATGGGGTCTCGTACGCATACAACAGTACAGGGAACAAACCGTTTTCCGATGCACTTCGTTCTAGTAGCGCTAGTACGCTATCGAGCACCACAGAGCTTGCAAACAAGTTGCTCGAAAGACAGCCCACTCTTTCGGTGAAGCAAGGCACAGTGTCGCTAGTATTTGTTCATAGAGATCTCGAGCTTCCGCCGTTCCTAAGGTAGAGCGGGGTGGAGTGTGTGGTGCTGAGCGAAGTGTGTGGCGTGCGCGGCGTGTGCGGTGCTGAGCGAAGCGTGGGAGAAAAGGAGAAAAGCCATGAATAAAAAATCTTGTATCTGCATCTGTCTTCTCTGTGTCTCTTTGTATGCCTATCCACAGTCGGATCTTGATCTGGAAGACTTTGACGGGTATATTCATAAACACAAAACGCAGATTGCGGTCGGTGCAGGGATCACGTTTTCGGGGTTCATACTTTCGGTCTTGGGAGCTGGTTTGTCAACATACGCTATTTCCATACAAGATGGAGTTCTTTTAGACTCGCAGAGAAACGCTCTCGCAAATTCGGGATATGTCGTTCTCGGTGCAGGAGTGCTCTCCTTACTGATTGGCTTTCCCATCTGGTTTTTTTCCTCGAGAAATTACTTGGAAACACTGGACCTAAGACAGCAGTATTTTTTTATTACTCGTGAAAAGTAGAGTCGTTTTGTGAAAAGCAGAGTCGTTTTGTGAGAAGTAGAGTCGTTTTGTGAAAAGCAGAGTCGTGTTGCTTCTCTTCATTGTTTTCTTTTTTTTCATCTGGAGAGAAAATCAAGCACCACTGTTTTTATACAACCGAAGCCCTTCTGTAAACAAGGGATGGTATCTTCGTCAATATTTTCTTCCGATCGTAACCTGTTCTCGTGTCTATCTTGCGATAAAACCAGAATGGATCGAAGAAAGATATCCTCGTATTGCCAAGAGTCTGGAGGAGCATGGTAGCTTCATTTTAAAGTTTCTTGACACGAAGACGAGCAGGAGTGTTTTTGTCAACAAGAAATTACCGATGAAGATGGAGGTCTTTGCCTCTATGGCTGCCTCTATAGATTCTCAGCATATGGGGTCACTGAGCAAAGAGCTAGTGCGGGGGGCTTACTGTTTTATTCCTGATTTGCGTCTTGTGAAGTGAACATGGTAAGTTCCACTTCAAGAAAATCGCCACTTCCTACAAGAGGGCCAAGACCTTCTTCTTTGTATGCGAGTGCAGGAGGAATGAAGGCGGTCACGGATTGGCCAGGACTCATGATGACAAGTAATCTTCGAACGCCCTCGATGGCTTCCCTGCGCAGTTTTGTGTATGGTATGGGACGGTTCTGTGTATAGCTATTGTAGATCTCTTGCTTTGTGCTGTTGTTTTTGCTTCGGTAGTGAAGAAGAATAGTACTCGCTTTTTCGGGTCTTCTGTTGCTCAGCTGTGTTATGTCCAGCTCTTTGCCAGTGAGAAAATCAAAAAGTTCTGCTCGTGAGAGAGTAGGGTGTTCGATGCTATCTAGATTGTTGCTAATGCTTCCCTCATTGAAGGTAAAGAAAATATTATTCACTGTTTTGTTATGCTTTTTATTTCTCAAGACTTGAATGGTGTTTTGTATTTCGCTCTCTCTCCTGCTGTAAAACCTCGTTTCTATGCTCTGGGCTTTTGTAAGGAAGTTGTCATAGGTTACCCTTCTAAGAAATATTTTGGCTCTCTGTCCAACTGCTGTTATGGAAACGGAGCGAAGCGTTTTTATCTCTGGTGCTTTTTTTAGTTCCTCATTACCGCTCACGATGGTTCCTATTATTGTTGGTGTAAGAGGGTATGATTCTACGTTTCCGAAGATGAATAGTAGTTCACTACTGCTTTCTATGTTTGAAGAACTCGTTAGAGCAAGAAAGCCGTCTCCCTTTAGATTTTCTTTTTTAGAATAGTTTTCTTTTATAAAAGAATAGTTTAGGTATTTCTCAGGGCTAGTGTCTCTAACGTTTGCATAGAGGAGAAATTCAGGTATGTGCTTAAGAATAGTAGCGTTATCGTAGAATTTCCCGTCTTCCTTCTTGACTGCTGCCGTCTTAGTCGTGGTGTCGGCTGTCGTGGTGTCGGCTGTCGTGGTGTCGGCGGCTGTCGTGGTGTCGGCTGTTGTGGTGTCGGTGGCTGTTGTGGTGTCGAGATCGGGGGTTTCATCGTACGGAAAAAGTCCGGAGGCAAGACCCGTAAAGAAGGTGACCGATGTGGGGTTCTGTTGAAAGCGCAAATTCACGATAAGTTCAACGGTATTGAATTGCACCCGAGCGTACAGACCATCGTCTAGCTCGTCATACCAGGTGCTGGTATCTTCGGGGGGAGTGGCGGCCGCACTTGAGTCCGCGGGAGCGCCGGGGCTCGGCCTACCAGGAACACCGCTACTCGCGTCCACACCAGCAGCACCGGGATTTGCGCTAGGGCTCGGCCTACCGGGAACACCGGGATTTGTGCCAGAGCTCGCGTCTGCGCCGGGGCTCGGGCTACCGGGAACACCAGGGCTCGGGCTACCGGGAACACCAGGATTTGCGCCAGAGCTCGCGTCTGTAGCACCACTAGCAGTGCCGGCTTCCGCGTCCACGACAGCGCCGCCACCACCACCGCCAGCAGTGCCGGCTTCCGCGTCCACGACAGCGCCGCCACCACCACCGCCAGCAGTGCCGGCTTCCGCGTCCACGACAGCACCGCCAGCCGCAGCATCTTCTTGAGCAAGAAGATTGCTTCTAGCGACGGGAAACACGAGCAAACCGCATAGGAGAAGAAAGAGCCAAAGTTTCTGTTTGTTCATGTCAATATATTTATTATATACTTTTATTTGAGATGATCTATAGCTTCTTGTATTGTTCGTACAGGAATGTAGCGACAGTTCTTCGATTTGTACTGAGCATCATCAAGGTTTCGTCGTGGCACAAGCACGTTCTTAATGCCAAAATCTTCCAGTTGCTTGCATCGCTGAGTAAAGTTTTGAACGGAACGTATTTCGCCCGCTAAACTTACTTCTCCAATGGCACAGGTGTTTATGGGAAGCGCTGTGTTTTGGTACGCAGAATAAAGGGAGAGCGCGATGGCAAGCTCGGTTCCGGATTCTTGTATTTTTATTCCTCCTGCACTGTTGACGTACATGTTGTGATTCGAAAGTGCTACCTTGCAATGTCGTTCTAGCACTGCGGCGATCTTAAAGATTTGATGCGAGTTAACGATTTCTGAAAACACCCTGTTGTTCGAGTACACGGGAACAGTGAGTGCCTGCAGCTCTACCAAGAACGGACGACTTCCCTCGTATGTTGCGCTGATGCAGATTCCGGCGGGCCACGATTCCTTTCGTTCTTCCAAAAAATAAATGCCAGCGTTCTGTATGTCCTCTAGACCCTTCTCCGTCATTTTAAAGACTCCGACTTCGTCAATGGCTCCAAACCTGTTTTTGCGGGCATAGAGAAAGCGCAGGTTGTTCTTGCTTTGTTCGAACACGACTACGGTATCGACAAGGTGTTCGATGAGTTTGGGGCCTGCGATCGATCCGTCCTTGGTGACATGGGCTACGATGATAACAGAGCAACGGTAGCGCTGGCTCCATTCGTAGCAGTAGTTTATACATTCACGAAGTTGTGTTATGCCCCCGGTTTGTGCGCCCGAGGCACTCGATCGTATGGATTGTATGGAGTCAATGATTACGGTTCCCGCTTTTGTTTTTTCTATGTGTTCTTCTATTTTTTCAATTTGATATTCAGCACTCAACTGTACTTTTGTGTGTGCAATGTTCAATCGCAATGCTCGTAGTTTTATTTGTTCGGGAGATTCCTCGGCACAGATGTAGAGCACGGGTGATGTGTGAGCGGCGCTGTTGTTTAGCGTTGCAGAAAGCTGAAGAAGAAGGGTCGACTTGCCAATGCCTGGCTCGCCGCTAAGCAGCACGACCGAATTCTGGAGCAGTCCACCCCCGAGCACCCTGTCAAACTCGGAGGATCCAGTGGACAATCGCTGTGCGTTTTGAACGGACACGTCAGAAAGCCCCTGTACCGGTAAAGACGGTCTTTCTGACCTATGAAGATCCTTTCGTATGGAACTACTTGTTTTTTCTTCGAAAGAGTTCCATGTACTACATTCTGGACATTGTCCTTGCCATCGACTGCTTTGATATGAACATGTGTTACATATATAAACGGTGGACAAAATGCTAATTTACTATTTCAACGAGTTCGATGGTAAAATCTAGAAAGGAGTTGGGAGGGATAACGCCTCCTGCACCTCGAGCTCCATACCCTAGATCTGGAGGAATAACAGCACGTATTTTTTCTCCTACCTTCATGTTTTGCACAAGAATGTCCCAGCCCCGTATCACTTGACCGCCCCCTGCTTTAAATTCAAAGGGAGTGTTTCTTGAATAGGAACTGTCAACGATTCCATCTTCACCATAGAGTCGTAATTCGTAGTGAGTTCGTACGGTGGTGTTTGGGGGAACCTTCGCTCCGGTGCCTTTTGTGATTTCCATGATGTATATGTTGTCATCGGTTTTGGTGAAAGAAGGTTTCTCTGCTTCAATGAGAGAGATGGTTTGCTCTAGGAGAGCGGCCTTTTCTTTCTCGACAACTGAGAGCTTTTCTTTTTCAAGGCTTTGAAATTTTTCCCAGCTGAGCCCGTCTAAGAACTTCCGTGATTTCGATCCAGTCGCAGTTATTTTGATAGAGTCTATGACATCGTCTTTCATTACTGCGGTGACTACTTCCATACCCGTTTTCACTTTTCCAAAAATACTGTGCTTGTTGTCGAGGTGGGCAGTTGGACCTAGGGTAATAAAGAACTGACTGCCATTTGTGCCAGGCCCTGAGTTTGCCATAGACAATATGCCAGCAGAATCGTGTACGAGGTCAGGATGAAACTCATCAGAAAATGAATATCCTGGACCTCCTGTTCCAGTCCCTTGTGGATCGCCGCCCTGTATTACAAAGCCAGGAACGACTCGATGGAAGGTCAATCCATCAAAGAATGGACCCTTTTGTGAAACACTGTCTGTTTCTTTTTCAAAAATACCTGTAGCGAGTCCAGCAAAGCTGCTTACCGTGAGCGGAGCTTTTTCAAAGAAGAGTTCGATTTCGATGAGGCCTCCTTTTGTGTTGATCGTTGCGATCAGCATGTCCTCAGCGGCACTGCACGCGATTGCTGCGGAAGAAAAAAGAAGTAAAAAACCAAATTGTATTTGTTTCATGTCTATGTCCTTTATATATTAATAATAGTGTATGTATTTAATATAATACAAAACGCAATGTTTTGTGTTTCTCGTTCTGTGGGTTCTTGCGACAAGACTGTGGGTTCTTGCGACAAGACTATGATGGAAAACTACGGTGAAACGTTGATTTGCTATAATAGAGATAGCAGGTTCTTTGAAGAAGCATTTTACAAAGAACGTGGTATTTAAAGATATGGAACGAATCGATCAATATTTTAATGATTTCAAGAAGAACAGAATCAAGAATGTAGACGAGTACTTTACCGAGTACTTTGATGCGAATCCTTGTTTTGGGAAACTGAAATTCGACATCGTATATGATGGTATTTTCTCTTTGGACAAAAGACAGAGTATCATCATGCTAAACAATACCCACGCAGCAATGATTGCTGTCTGTCATACGGCAAACAAGCGAACGGTACAGAAGTTTCTTACGAAGGGACTGCACTGTGCAGGAGAGGATGAGGCCATAGATCTTGGAACCCTGGCTAAATTTTGTAAGAGATTCTACACTACCTTTTTTAAGAATTATTTTAACATAGAGAAGGTCTGTTTTGGTCTTGCTGCATATCAGATTAGTAAGAAGGCACAGAAACTCGCAGACGAGTCAGGGCTTTTGCTGTTTTCTCGTCCACAAGAAACGGTTCGATGGGTCAATAGCTCGGATTTCACACCCAAGCAGTGGTAGTCGCCCGCGTGACTCGTAGCCGCCAGCGCCGGATGGACGCAAGCCCGCCGCGCTAACGGGAGCCGCGCCACTCGCTCTAACTACACCGCCCGCGTTAGCGTAACTTTTTCTCGAAATGCTTTTCCAAGAAATTGAGTATCTTGGTAGGTGCATGCGCCTTTGCCCATATACCAGCAGTAGATTTTACAGCCTCAGTAAACGTGGGGTAGGGGTGTAT
>JACSEG010000210.1_pt1 | contig 11125 bp, 9 predicted proteins | sample 8225521 | NCBI WGS metagenome assembly JACSEG01 (sample SAMN15705060, study PRJNA637333) | viral metagenome | isolation source: viral RNA from sea star tissue | host: Pisaster ochraceus | place: USA:Santa Cruz | collected 2018
GTTTGGAGGTGGGTTAAATGCAGAGATACAAGCACAGTTAAGCGAAAAATTTGAGTTAGAAAGATTAGAATCTTTAAATGGTGATGAACTTTTAAATTTTGACAGCAAAATTGTTGCATTAACATCAAGAAGAATATTTTTAGTAAGTGAAGTTGCAAGTGTTGAAGGTATTTTTGCAGAAGAAGGTAATTTAAATGAACCAATACAAAAACCTCAGAGAATACCTCCAATGAATGTCATAAGTAATAGTGACCAAGCTAACATACAATCAGTTGTTCCGTTTGATGAAACTTTTATTTTTTCAAGTCAATACCCTAATGTATCGTCATTTTTTTATAATTTAAGTGATGTTTCAAAAACTGTAAATATAAGATTACAATATGATTTTGAATATACTGGTTCTTCGGCTGGTTCAACTTCTTTTATACCTAAAATTTTTATTATAAGATATAATAGTGCAAGTTATAATTATGTAGCACCATTTTACCAACTAATGAACTTAAATGATGATGCTTTTCCAGAAAGAAGATTTAGTGGTGATGTTTCTATTGATTTGGATATAGAAACTAATGATAGTTTAATATTAGTTTGTGAAATTAGACCACAAAATTATAATATAGCTAATGCACCGTATAAATACCAATATCATAAAATGGCATTAACTGTGTCCGAAGATAGTATTTACCCAGAAACAAATGCAAAATTTAATTTTATGCATGAAGTTGGAGATAGACTTATGCAAATAATTACTGGAAAACAAAACAAGTTTTATAGTGAATTTTATGGTCGTACAGATTTAGGTTATGACGAAGATGGTGAGTTTAGCAAAACTGCTTTAGCTTTAGGTTTTTGGATAAGACAATTTAATGATAAAAAAATTGAAATAAATTTAAAAGATTTTTTAGAAACATCTAATTGTATTCATAATACTGGTTATGGTATAGAAACGATAAATGGGGAAGAACAAATAGTTGTTGAAGATTTAAAATATTTCTTTCAAAATGAAGTTGGTATTGTTTTGACAGAACAAGTTTCTAATGTAAAAAGAAAAGTTGTAGATGATTTGTATTATGCAAATATGTCTTATGGCTATAAACAACCTCAAGCAGAAAGAATGTATGATGAGGCTATGGGTATAGATGAATATAACACAACTACAAGCTACACTAATCCTATAACAAGAGTTGATAAAAAATACGAAAAAGTAAGTAAATTTAGAGCAGATTCTTACGGTAAGGAATTTGCACGAAGAAAAAACATTGTTGATTTTCCAGAGCAAGATACAAGATACGACAAAGATATTTTTATTTTAGATTTAAAAGATGGTTTAGGCGATGCGTATTTAGAAAGAATTTGGAGTGATGATTATGAGGTATTACCAACTGGCGTTTACAGTCCAGAAACTGCAACAAATTTACGACTTACTCCTTACAGAAATTCTCAAAGACATGAATGGTTTTACGGTAGTGGTTTAGTAAAGTTTCCAGAAAAATATGTTCGTTTTGCTAATAGTATTGGCAATAGCGAACTTGTTACAAAAAAAGTAGGTGAAGTTGCAAGAGCAGAAAATGGGAACAACCAGATCAACACTTTGCAATATCCAAAATTTAGTAATCAATGGATCGAGTTTGAATATCCAGTAGATTATTTTGTAAATGAAATGATATATGGCACAACAGAAATCAATGGTAGGCAAGTTCCAAACTACTATTGTAAATTAGAATTTATAAACGAATTTGGACAAAAAGAATACGGTTACTTGTTTACTTTAAAACCAAACGGTAACGGAAATTGGAAAGTATTAAAAGCATACTAATATGGCGACAAACATAGAAATTACATTTAGTTCATTACCAGCAGTTGATACTGTATTAAGTATTACCGACAGCTATACTGGATTAACTTACTCAGAAACTTTTAAAGCATCAAGAACTGCTATTGGCGAATGTGCTATTGGTAGTTTTGTTTCGGAAACTGCACAAAATTATCAAAATGCGTTTAACAACGATTACAATGCATCTTTGCTTTATACGACACAATTAATTGTTTTTCCAATTGCAAAATTAATTATTACTGCTGTAAACCCTAATACGCAGTTTAGTATTGCAAGTAATACGACAAGTGGTGCAATAACTACAAGCATTGACAATGTTATGCCTCCAACAGTTTTTGATTTTACCGAAATATTAGTAAATCCAGCAAGTGTTGGTACTATTTGTGATGACGTTGAGTTTAGCGTAGAAACAAATGAGCAATCTGATAATATTTTATTTCCAATAAATCAAGCAGTAAGCACAAATCCTTTTGTATTTGAATACCCAAGATTAGGAAATATAACCATTGAAATGGAAAAAGATGGTTCTACAATTTTACAAAAGTATCGTATTCCGAAGTTATTATCATCGTATATTGATATTCAAATAGTAAATACGCCAAATAATGCATCTGTAACTGCTGTAAGATTATCACCACTAACGGACAACGAAACGCCAAGTGCTATATTTCCATTGACTTTTCAATATGCTATATTTGGACTTGGTGGTAATTTAGTAACAAATGGAGATTTTGAGAATGGAAGTGCTGATTGGAGTGTTGGTAGTGGTTGGAGTATTGCAGATGAAAAAGCTACAAGTAACGGAACTACAAGTAATTTAGACCAAAACGGAACGTTTTTAAGTGGAAATACTTACAAAGTAACATACGATGTTTTAGATTATGTTAGTGGGGATATTAGATTTAGGTTTACGGGTACGAGTAATGAAAACGGAACTTTAAGAACTGCTAATGGAACTTATACGGAATATATTACTTTAACTAATAATCAATCAGTCTTTAGGTTTCCATCATCTGCTTTTGAGGGTTCAATAGACAACGTATCAGTTCAAGAAGTAGATGTTGAATTATATCCGTATCAAAACTCAAATTCATGGTCTGGTATTCCAGTTGGTGAATATAGTTTAGGGGTAAAAGATAATTTAGGATGTGAAATTTTTATACCGTTTACGATTGATGGGTTTACACCTAATTTAGTAGACTATGATGCAGTTTTAGAAGTTAGTAAGGTAAATAGCTTACAATTTAAAGAAAACGAAGCATGGGCGAACTGTGGCATCCGTAAGAACATTACAAACACATTGTCGTATGAGGAAAATGTAAAAATAAATAATCGTGCCTACAAGCAGTTATTTCAACAATGCGACACAATACGAACTCAAATAAAATCTAATTACACAACAAACGAGGCAAAATTAGTAAACTGCAACGGTGTAGAAACGACAATAACAATTACAAAAGCGACAGAAAACCTCAACATTACTGATGTTCGTGATGGCACAATTTTTATAAAGTTTGGCAATCAAATATCAGTTCAGTTTTTGGCTGGTAATACATACGACCCAATAACATTAGCTCAAAATGGTAGCTACAATTTAAATGGCGACTTAATGCAATGGATTAATATTGGTGACTACATAAACATTGAGGGTGCTGGATGGTGTTACATTACTACAATTTTACCTCCATCTCAAGTTTCCGATGCTTATACAGTTGTGACAACTACGTTAAATAACGGTTTGTTTACTGATCTGGATGTAGTAAAAATAACAAGCGTTTATAACGCAGTTGATTACGACAGATATGAATTTGACATTGACATGAACGCTTTAAATGGTGATTACTATGTAAAATTAAACATGAGCCATTCTACTTTTGGTAATAAAGAATACATTTCCGAATGGTTTAATGTTGCTACCGAGCAAGAGTGTCATCACCTAATTGATTATTACAACACCAAAAATAACGAGATTAATTATGCTACTGGAATTACTTTTAGATTAAGAATACCATACATAAAAAATCTAAAATGGCAACCAGAAATTGACGAAAACGAAATCTATGTTACTGATACAAGAACTGTATTGTTAGAAAGTCGTATAAGAGAGGCTTACGAAATTACTTTTATGCCTTTACCGACTGCAATGGCACAAAAACTTGTATTGGCATTGTCACACGACAAATTGCAAATAGATGGTTTAAATTACATAAAAAATGACGAGCCAGAAGTAGAGCCTTATGGTACAACTAATTTGTATAGTGTTAAATGCATAATAGTAAGGTCTGATTACGTCTTTGATAATACTGGTGGTACAACTGCTGGAGAAGTTATTTTAGGTGCTGGACAGACGTTTGAAATCGATGGCAATGCAAGTGGATTGCTATATATTAACTAAAAATAAATATCTTTGAACAATGAGTGTTATAGACCAAGTATTAAGCATTTTAAATAATAGTAAGCAAATGGATGAACTGCCAACAGCAACAGCGTTGGTAGGAACTGATTGGGCAATCATTTGGAATGTAGCGTTAGACAGAGCAGAAAAAATAAGTGTTTCAACCATATCTGGTGTTGGTGGATGGAGTTGGATAGAGGGTTCAAATGTTGAAAAAGCAAGTACCAATTTTGACACTACAACATTAGAAATTGGTGATGAAGTTTATTTTAAAAAAATCACAAACAATAGTGATCCAGTAACTTTAGTTGGTTGGACATATAATGGTGGTGACAAAGAATTAATTTCAAGTTATTCTCAAAACCAAGCAATCGTAACATAATGAAAGAATACGCACAAAAGATATTTTTAAAATTAGCAGAAATACCTAAAGATAAATTGCTACATTATTTTTACGGAAGTTTAATTTCGTTTGGAGTTTACGCTTTAAATATTGGACTAATACCACAATTAATAGTTGTAGGAATGTTTGCAGTCGGAAAAGAATTTTTTGACAAATACGCAGATGCGTGGGATGTTTTTTGGACAGTCCTACCAATAATAATTTTAACCCTAATAGATTTAATATGAAAAAAATAATTTTTTTGTTGGCATTTTTATTTGCTACAATAACAAACGCACAAACACCAGCAAGACATTACGGTGGTGTAATTTTAGGTTCTTTTGCAAGTGACCCAACTGGAGTAAGTGCTGGTCAAATATATTGGAATACGACAGATAATAAATTTAGAGCGTACGATGGTACAACGTGGTCTGATTTAGTCGGTGGTGGTGCAACATTAAATAGTGTTTTAGCAGATGGAAATACAAGTGGTGCTAATGATATTCTTATGGAAAATGAGCAAAAAATATCTTTTAGTGACACTACTGCTCCTTACGACTATTACATAGGTTACGAGAGTTTTGGTGGTAATCAAAAATTAAAAATTTGGGGTGAGCAAGTTGATATTGAAACAGTAGATAGTGCTAAAGCTTATTTTACAGATATTGTTACTTTAAGTCCCGAAGTACAAATTAATGGTTATCTTGGACTCAATGGTCAATATAATCAAATAACTAATAATGGTGGTACTTTGTGGTCTTTACGTGATAATGACCAAGGAATACAAACAGACATATTAAGTGATAATTGGGGTGGCGATAATTCATTTTGGCAAAAAAGAACTACTGGAACAAACACAAATCTTCATCATTTAATAGGTTACACTTTTGCAAATACTCCTTTTAGTGCAGATTTATTAATAGGTTCGCAAAGTGGAGGAAGTTCTACACCAACTAACATAAAATTTTTTGGTAATAAATACACCATGAATGGAAGCGAATTTCTTTTTGATGATACAGTTAAAACAACAAAAATAGAACAAGGTTTGGCTATAACACAATTAGATGAAAATGAAGATTGGGGTTACATATTAAGTGCTGAAGAGGGTTTCTTTTTTACAGATGGTGTTGGTGCTAAAAAACCAAATGGTTCTTATATTTTTCCAACTGGTATAGATGTAGGTGGCTCTAATAATATAGCAAGATTAAGAACAGATAATTTAAGTGCTGATGAAGAATTTCAATTTCCAGATGCAAGTGGAACATTGGCTTTGACAAGTGATATTTCAGATGTTTCTGATTTTATGAAACAAGTAAATGCTGGAACTGGAGAAATTTATTGGTTTGGTGCATATCCGGGTAATACTGTAAACGCAAATAATAATGGAACATACATTCTTATTGATGATTCAACAAATGAAGATATAATATTACAAGCTGACGGAGGAGTTAGTATATCCAGTACAACTGCATCTGCAACATTAAAAAATAATTTACTAACTCTTTCAAGAGATTTTGAATTTCCAAATGCAAGTGGCACATTAGCACTTACAAGCGACATTCCAACGAGTACAGATTATGTTGATTTAACATCGGCACAAACAATTAGTGGAGATAAAACATTTAGTGGCACAAATGATGTTACTGGTGCTTTTAGAATATTCGTAGATGATAATTCTGATTTGAGTGCTAATGGTGCAATATCACAAATAATGAAAAAAGATACTGATGCAAGTGGAACACAAGTAATGACATACGACAGAATAACTTACGATGGTACACCAAGTGGTTCTACTCAAGGAAAATATAATTATTATCAGTATCAAGGACAATCAAAATCGACAAACGCATGGCACAATGTAAATTATTATCGTGTTGAAGATGATGAAGATAATAATACATCTGTTTTACCAAATTCTTCTTTACAAAACTATAATCTTATGTACCAACGTAGTAGTGGTACTGGACAAAATATTAGTGGTGAGTTTGGAAACAATATAAATAGACAATATTGGGATTCTGGATATGGTGGTGGTTACATGGATGAGGCTTACAATGTGTTCAATATACTTAGTTACGATAATAGTGATTGGACAACTGGAGAATGGTGGAGTAGTACAAATAAGGTTGAGGCAACTGCTGGAACTATTACCAATTTAAAAGGCGTTTCGCAAACAATTAATTTAAGTGGAACAGTAAATAATTCAAATTTATATGGATTTTACTTTGATTACACAAATACATCAAGTGGAACACAACCGACCAATGCTTTTGCTTTTTACAACGATAGTTCATTACCAATACTTTCTGATGGTGATATTGAAATAACTAATAACCGTAAATTATTAATACAAGATACTGGTGGTGATTTTACAGATTACGACACAAGTTTTGCAGTCGCACCAGTTTGGGAAAGTGGTCATTCTGATGCAGTAAAAATAGGAAAGTATAATAAACTTTTAGTTGAACAAAACGCAAACACACAATATTGGAATTACAATGATGTAAGATTAAATGGTAATACAAATGCAACAAGATACGAAATGAATTGGACTGGTTCTTACTACAATGGTACTGGTGGTTTTTCAGAGGGAACGACACATAGTTTAAATCAAATGCTAATAAAAAATACTACAAGTGGCACAAGAGATTTTGGATTTGTTTATAATCAAAATAACATTATTAATGTTGATGATTTTGATGGTGGAACAGTTACAACTACGGTAGAAGATTTTATGCCACTATTTAATCAATCAAATATAAACGACGACAACATTACAATAAACGACCATTGGCTAAATTTGAATCAATTAAATTACGAAAATGGTTCTATTGGAGAATTGTACGGTTTAAATGTAGATTTTAACATAAGTGGTAGTGCTGATGTTACTACTACAAACCATTTAATAAATTTAGAATATACAAACTCATCAAGTGGTTCGGTTGCAACTCCTTATGCAATTTATTCGAGTAGTGATATTCCAAGTTATCATAGAGGTGACATTGAAATAGGAAACGCAAGTGATATTTTATTAGATGATAATGGTAGTGGAAGTGGTGCAAGTAGAGTAGAATGGAACGCAAACAATTACATAGAATATGACGACCAAACAGAATCAACATTATATATAAAAGGTGGTAATGGTATTATATTAGCTGGTGATGTAGGTACAAATAATAATAATGTTTTTGTTGGTAGTGGTAAAGTCCATACTGGAAGTAGTGGTGGTTCTGCTACAATAGAAAACGACGATTTAAAATTAGTAAGAGGTATAGGTGGTAACCCAGAAGTGACAGCTACTGCGGGAGCAGTAACACACGCTATTTCTTTTGATGCAAACGGTGGTTCTAATACTACATTAAGTACGCCAAATGGATATGTAGGACAAATTGCAGTAGCACACGAAAAAACGCCACAAATAGAAATTGGAAGTTCTGGAGGAACTACAAATTCTACAAGTGGTAAAGATTTTTATTATTTAAAATGGACTGGAGGCAATGGAAACGAAACTTTTAATTTACCAAGTGCTACGACTAACCAATACAGAACATTACAATTTATTACAAATAGTACAGTAACTGCAAACACAACTTGGACTTTAGATGGTTCTGGTTCACAAACTATTGATGGTGCTTTAACCTATGTAATTAATAGAGCATACGAGGGAATTAAATTGTGGTCTGATGGTACAGAATGGATTATCATACAAGCTAAAAAGTAGTGATTAATGATAATTACGGAAAAACCGTAACAAAATGTAAAACAAAAACTATAATTTTGTAATATGATATTTTTGGTGTTAAAATGGATCGGTATTATGCTAATAAATTTATTGGGTTTTTTGACTGCACCAATTATATTTCCTATTGCATATTACTTACGGAAAATCAAATTTGTTAGAAATAAGCTATTGTGGATTTATTTTGACGATGAAGATGGTTTTGGATGGGATGTAGATTGGTGGGCAAATAGCAACAATTACAAAGAAAACTTTTGGACTGCTTACAAATGGTGTGCTTTAAGAAATCCAGCATGGAACTTACAAGCATTATTTACTATTAATTATAATAAAAGCTACATGGTTTATTATAGATCTGGTTTAATGCAAAAAAACGGTTCAACAATATATCCAGAATTTTATAATAATTGCGTTTTAAAGTATGTCGATAAATACGGTCAATACATGGATAACAAGGGTGACTTTTTGAGCCTACGACACAGTATTATTGGAAAGTCTTTTGTAATATATTATCTTAACAACAAAAAGCATTGGAAGTTTAGTTATGCCAACAAAATATTAAAAAATCTATGGTGTGAAATACAGATAGGTTTTATGACGAGAGCAACTTTTAGATTTAAATTGAAAACTATAAAAAATATATGGTAGAATGTCACCAGAAGAAAAAAACAACATTAACGGTAAATTAGAAGAATTGTCTACGCAAGTAGTTCGTATATTAAGTTATTTAGAAAGCGATACAAAGACAAATACAAAAGGTCTTGTCGAAAGAATAAGCGATAACGAAGATAAGCTGGATAAACTTGAACGACAACAAGAAATAAAGTCTGCGAAAATTAGTGCGTTTGGAATGATAGGTGGCATAATTAGTGTCATATTTTATATGATTGTTGAACAGCTAATAAAAAATAGGATAGAATAAACGCTATGATTAAAGCATCTATTCTTAACGCATTATTGCAATTAAATTGGAAAGAAAAAGAGGCATTAAACATATTATCTATTGAATACATCAGACATTGCCATATAGGTGAACGACCACACCCTATGCACCTAATAAGGCAAGTGACAAATAAATACTTAACCTACAAATATTCTGACGAAATTATAACAAAAAAACAGCTTGGACTACTATGCCAAGAGCTTCGGAAGTTTGTAAAAAAACACAAATATGGAGTTAATAAAAAGCACAAAGTACGGAGGTAATCTTCATCGCTTTGATTTTGAATTAAAGAAAATTGAACCTATAAACTTTTTTGTTAGTAGTGATTGGCATTGGGATAACGTAAAATGTAATCGTGAATTACTAAAAAGTCATTTAGATAAAGCAATTGAAATTGGTGCTTTTATTGTTGTAACTGGAGATATGCTATGTCTTATGCAAGGTAAATACGACAAAAGAAGTAGTAAATCAGCAGTAAGACCAGAGCATAATAAATCTAATTACTTAGATGTCGTAATTAACGATTGTGCGAATTTTCTTAGACCATACGCCAAAAACATATTATTAATTTCAGAGGGTAATCACGAAACAAGCGTAAGTGATAGGCACGAAACAAGAGTGTTGGAAAGACTTGTAGAAAGGGTAAATACATTAGAGGGTACTAACATACAGTTAGGAACTTATACTGGTTACTACAAACTTGCTTTTAATTATCATGGCAGAGTAAGAGTCTTAAATGTTGGCTACTCGCATGGTAATTGGGGTGGTGTAATTACAAAAGGAACTTTATCTGTAATGAGGTATTCTGCTATTATGCCAGATTGCGAACTAATGTTTAGTGGTCACACGCATGATGGTTGGATTATGGCACAACCTCGTTTACGAATAAACGCTACAAACGACAAAGTTGAGGTCGTAAATCAAATGCACGTTAAGACTGGAACTTATAAAGAGGAATTTGCTGGAGGTAAAGGTTGGGCAGTTGAGCGTATAGCAGTACCAAAATATTTAGGTGGTTGCTTTGTAAAAGTAAACTACCATACAAAAAGTCCTTTGTCGTTTGAATTAAGTCTTACGAGTTAAAGGTATAAAACAATATATTGAAAAAAAATGTCTAAATTGCAAAAAAATTAATTATATATAATTATGGCAGACGTAATATACAATTCCTTTAAAAAGGATATTATGGATGGTACTATTGACCTTGATACTGATACTTTTAAAATCATGTTGGTTACAAGTGGATATACTCCAGATCAAGATGCACATTCTACAAGAGCAAATGTTACAAACGAAGTGACTGGTACTGGTTATACTGCTGGTGGTGAAACTTTAACTGGAACAACTGTAACGCAAGACAACGCTAACAACAGAGGTGAGTGGGATTTTGATGACCCAAGTTGGGCATCTTCTACAATTACAGCAAGAGGTGCAGTAATTTATCAAAGTAATGGTGGTGCTGCAAGTGCTGATCCCTTAATTTGTTATTTAGACTTTGGTTCAGACCAATCAAGTTCTAATGGTAGTTTTACTATTAACCTAAACGCAGAGGGTTTATTGGCACTAACTTAAAAAACGAAGTTAGTACATGGCGAATCTTTTTAGACAGACTGGTAGTTCAGTAAGTGTATTTCCGACTACAAGTTGGTCTGCACCTAACGGAGCGTTTCCTACTAATACAAGAAACGATGGTTCGTCTTACGGTTATAATTCTTCCACATCTACTGTAACTTTACCGAGTTCAAACCTTGCAAACGGATATTTACTGATTGCAAGGATTCGTGTTGATGTTACACACAATAACAGAAACACCATAAGTGGTAAGTTTGTTC
>JACSEG010000211.1_pt1 | contig 11115 bp, 2 predicted proteins | sample 8225521 | NCBI WGS metagenome assembly JACSEG01 (sample SAMN15705060, study PRJNA637333) | viral metagenome | isolation source: viral RNA from sea star tissue | host: Pisaster ochraceus | place: USA:Santa Cruz | collected 2018
GTGTTGGGTGTGTTTGGTTTTTTTTTTTTTTTTTTTTTTAAATTTCACCATAATGAATTTAATTTTTTTTTCTCACTTCGTTTAATGAATTATTGCTGATATCAAAATATAAATCATTCGTGGAAGAAAAGATCCGTATAAAGTGAATATGAAACTAAAAAATAAACATAATACCAATTTTATTTTGGTATCACTGAATACATTCATTGATATGTCGTCAGTAGTTTAATAATGAAGTAAACTTCTACACTGAAACATTTAGGCATAGTTTAATCTATCCTCCCATTGAGATGATTATCTTAAGTCTAAAATATGGTTAGCCTTTGAGAAAAGAACAGAAGTCTTTGTTTTGTTGGCTAATTTGAATAACAAGAAAATTGCCGCCCCCTTCCGTTCAGTTACATGAGCCAACAACTTCCGCATTGACTGTACCGATTGGAAAAGAATCGGTTTCCCGTAATTTTTCACTTTTCAAAACAATCATACACAGCCTCAGTTTATCCGCTGCTTCTCAGCTTAATCCTCGCAGAAAGACGTAAACATGACTAAATAGGACGTCATTCCAAGTTCGAACTCTAAAAGAAAACACGTCTTTTTGGTTTGACGTTTCTGTGATTTGGGCGTTGATTATGGAAAGACCAGATACAGCGGATCGGAAAGCCACAGAAAGACGTCTTAAAGGGCCGCGGTGTGTTGTCACAATCAGAGATTTATGATCTCTCACCCAGTTTTCTGTTGAATGCGCGTACCCTCCTCCGCTTCATAACGCATAGAGAGAGCGCGCGCGTGCAGGAACTGGATGATAGTTCATAACTCCACAGCCATAGGCGACACAGCACCTTAAACTATCTACATTTTTACATCTTCCTACGATTACAACTTGAAACCCGGATGTTCACTGTAAGCCTCGAACTATTAGTTGATTGGTTTCATAGTTTTAATATAATATATTTATATCATATATATATTTCTATTTTAAGAATTTGATTCTCTGTACTTTCGTGTACACAAAATCCACATACAGAGAAGTCAAATACAAAAATGCTAATTACTTAACTACGACTGAAAATCTAACCTTACTGGAAAAACATACGAGTGTCAATCTAAAGTACTTTTTGTCAGTATTTGATGTCATTGAAACCTAAACTTATCAATATTCACATTTGTCCACCAATTCATTTCTTATCTAGAATTCATTACAGTACTAATATTCTCCATACAGTTTTACAAGCACGTCCATTACCTGATATGATACAACGTAAATGGAAGGGCTATGAGGATGCATTGACCTAATTAACCTGACGTCATCACACGGCACAACTCTTGATGGCGCCATTTTTGGGAGTCAGTTTCATATTGTGTTGTTGTGCAGCGCGCATCTCAGGCAACATGCACGTGGTAAGACGCACGCAAGATCTTTAATAGACATTGCAGGTCTCGCGCGTATTCAACAATATTTTGGGACCACTCTGGTTCGTGTGAAGGAAAGGAACCCGCTCACTTTAACGGGTACCAATGTTCGAATACGCGCGAGACTTGCAGTCTATCGTCACGTCACATGAGGCAATTTACAAACAACCAGTTCAAGGCAAGACGAGAACAACAAACTCACATAGTTGGGACAAAAGATACTGTTGGAAAAATTGTATCTTGTGCTGCAAAAGTGTTCCTTTTGCAAAAATGTTCCTTTTGCAAGCAGCACATGTCCGTTTTCTCCAAGTTGCCAGTAATTTGGTATGACCTACTACAGTAGGACCTCATTGCGCTATGGTAGGACCTACTTAAGTAGCAGAGTGTCAACTACAAAACTTGGAGAAGGTTGCCCTTATCTTGGGAAATATCTCTTCATAGATCTTATGCACATGGCGTATAGCAATGGGGCGCCTTCATGTGCATCATGTGTACGCAGCTGTGCATTTCTCATTATTCCTTAATATTTGTTTCACATCCAAAGTGGCAGCAGGGTGAGGTCAATGCATAAGGTCCATTAGGCCGTATCTGCATTGGTGGCTCTGGCTACGACTGTTGCTAAGGGTGTTGCCGAAGGCTTTACTACACCTCAACGCGTAATGACCGAGAAAATCTAGACGTAGCCGTAGCTGTAGCCGCCAAATCCAACACGGCTTAAGTTCACGGGGAATGTTACAGAATAAACAAACGAAAGCACTTTATAGTTGTTGATGTAATTAAAAACAAAGATGGCAGAAAAGAAGATTCAACTGGAACCCCAATATGCGTGTCAGTCTCTGAAAATAACTGTCTATGTCTAAACAAAACTAAAAAAACCAAAACCAAAAGGCGCATGCAAATGGAATGTTCCGAAAAACTATTTATAAATGGATAAACTGTAGTACTGTTTTTTACAGTGAGTGATGGATGTCAATTTTATAACTGACTTGTTCGATGAGGTCACTGCTAGATAAAATGCCTGACCACATCTCCATCCTTAACATCATGAGGTACAAAACGTCAAAGTTTTTGGATGAGGTTAGCTCTGAGTAAAAAGAAAACAAAACTTGATGATCACAAGAAAAACAATTCTACTCTCTAATCGGAAGACACTTTTGCAGCGTAAAGACAATCCGTTTTAGCTTTTAAACAACAATTCAAATTTGTGCAAAATACAAAAAAATATATCTTTAGAGAAAGAATCTTGAATAGTAGATTACAATCACAACTGCAGTCACTTCATTCGTCCTTATTTATCTCATTTGTTTGAGTTCAATATTTTTTCAGTACTTATATTAACATGTGACTGGGTTGTAACCCTAGACTTCTCTTTTATAAAAAACAGTAACGTGTAGGTGGGTTGCTGGACGAGGTGATACGGTAGACGCCCTCTTTACAGCATCGTGATTGGTAAGTTCTAAATTCAAAGTTGCCGGTGTAATTTCCATCATTCTGTAATCAGATTTCTAGAGTCCATGTGACGGCTCAACTGTTGAATACAGCTCTGAAGCCACTGAGCGTGGTGTTGCCAACTGGGGGGTCTTGACCGTCGGTGACAAATCGGACGAACAGCTGTCTAAAGCTGGCCGTTATCTGTGCTGGTGGTGACATTCCACAGTAGCGGCCAAACAGGCGGTCTGATGAAGAGCTGCCATCATACACTTCCAGGTAGTCTTCGTTACAGACACCTTCTTCTCCATCGATGGCCAACGTGGTGAAATCCAGGGTGAGTTGGTTGCCGCCAGTGGGTACCTCGATGGACCATTCACAGTTGAGATTGGTCCTGTATGAGAACGGGTGGGCGGGGCTTGTGAAACTACCCTTACGTCCGCCTACAGACCCTCCACAACCTGATGATACGGTGCTGGACGTGTAGGTGATGTCAAACCCTGCGAATGTGACCGAGGCATCGGTGACAAAGTTGAGGTAGGCTGTGTTGGCAGAAAGGAAGATCGGATCCGGAAGGTACACACCGCACAGGGAGAAGAGGACTGGTGTGGTATCATCCACTCCATCGTAAACATCAAGTTTGTCATACACACAGTCAGTACTATACTCCACGTTGAAATCGGTGAAGTAGAGGGCTAGGAAGCTGCCTGGTGGAGTTGTGATTGTGATCCGACAGTCATGTATGTCGTGGTAGTACAGAGGATAGCCCGGGCTGGTAACCCGCCCATTGGTACCGGTGTAATCCTTGCTGCAATTTGCTATGGCATAGGTGAGAGAGAATCCAGTGCCACTAGAAGACACATCAGTCATGAAGTAGATCTTAGCTGTACGTCCGGCAGTGTCAAACACAGGAGGTACACTCGTTCCACAGTATCGTAGAGTTTGGCCGTTAGACTCCGGATAGTCTCTGAGCTCCAAGTAGTCGTAGTTGCAGTTACTCTGGTCCTCCACGTCAAATGCTGCGACTGTGATGCGGACATGCTTGGTGTCGTCCGGGGCATCGATATACCAGGTGCAGCGAGTGTTATGAGGGTAGACGTTGGGATAGTTTGGAGAGGTGATCACCTGGGCAACGTCGGTCGCGTTGAACGATCCGCCGCAAATAGGATCCACTGAGCTGTAGTTCAGAGTAAAGCCAGCTTGGTTGACAGAACTGTCCGTGACGAAGCGAACGTAGGCTTGATTGCTTGAAAGGGTGATTGCTGCAGGTAGTGTCTGTCCACAGAAAAAGCCCACTAGCGGTGATACGCTGCCATAACCATCGTGAATCTCTAAGTAATCAAACGGGCAAGTTCCAGAGCTGTCCTCAATACTGAAGGATCCGGTGAACGTCAACTGGATAACTTTGTTAACCTCTGCTGTGATGTACCACATGCAATCCAGATCGCTCTCATAGATTCCGTCGCCGTTGGCGTCCACGCTTGTGATGGTTCCCGTGGGGGCGTTTAACATTCCACCACAGCCTAGAGATGGTCCAATCACTTCTTGGTATGCTGCCACAAAGCCATCACCAGACACAGAGAAATCCGACACAAAACGGACCAACATCGAACTCCCGGAGCTGACGATTGCGCTAGCAGGGGGTGTGGTCCCGCATAACCGTTGGGCTAGCATCGGCGAGTTGGAGTCCACTCCGTCGTAAATCTCAATGTAGTCGTAGGCACAAGAAGAATGGGGCTCAATATCCATGCTTGAAAACTTGAGTGATACGGATCTGTCATCACTGACCGTGATGACCCAACTGCAGTTCTGGCTGTGTCGGTAGGAATCCAGGTGGGTCGGGGTCTGGATCACTCCAGTCGGAGTAGTGAAAGTCCCGCCACACCCTGGTTCAAAGTCCAACCCAAAGCCGATGTCGTTGATGCTGGAGTCGGAGTAGAACCTCATGAACACTGGTCCCATGACGAGTATGTTCTCTGGTGTTTGATCACCGCAGAGGCTACTTATCTGAGTACCAGTGTCGTCGGTACCCGCCCAGATGCGGAGCCCGTCGAAGTTGCAGCCGTTTGAAACTTCAATGCCGAACGGGTCGCTGAACAGCAGGCCCAGACTCTGCAGAGGGGTCAGTTGATGAGGTAGTCACACGACAGTTGGTCTTCGTAGTTGCGGCCGGGGTAGCCCGGTGACACGATGCGGGCGGTGGTGACGCCGGTGAAGGTTGCTCCACATCCTACAGACCAGCTAGCTTGGAACCCAGTGCCTTGGTTGGTTGCGTCACTGCGGAACATGATTCTGATGACATTGAGGGAAGAGACGATGGTAGCTGGGGCAGTGGTCCCTGAGTAAGTACCTAGGAGGGTGTCATTACTACTGCTTCCGTCATTCACCTGAATGATGTCGTTAGGCGCAACGTTGAAGGAGGCATCAAAGTCAACCCTGATGTGGTAACCCGTCTCTGCCATGAGGACCCAGACGCACTCCTCGTTAGCGCCGTACACACTGGGGAAGTTGTTTGACCGGAATGTACCCGTGTTCCCGTGAAAGGTACCACCGCAGCCTCTTGTGTCTGTACTCCACTCCAAACGGAATCCACCTGCCGCCTCGCTACCGTCGGTCATGAAGACCATCAGGACCTCGTTGCTGGAGGTGGTGATGGATGCCGGCGCATTGCTACCACACCATGGGCTCTCACCGGAGATCTGCGGAGACTCGAAGGTGCCTCCGTTGCGGACCGAGAGGTAGTCATACTGGCACTTGGGATGGAGCTCGATGTCAAAAGATGTAAAGGTCAGCGTGACAGTTGTTCCCGGTGGAGCTTGAATGAGCCAGGCACAGTGGTCGTTATGATCGTAGTTTTGAGGGAAGTTGGGACTGGTGATCACTCCACTGCTGCCACTAACTACTCCACCACAACTCGATGCAGCATAAAATATCTTGAATCCTGCTCCAATCTGTGAGCTGTCCGTGGTGAAACGTACAAAGGCGGATGCCTGTGGCATAACGATGGGGTCAGGGACTGTGGACCCACAGAATACTCCCACAGGGTCTGCTGTGGAGTCAACACCTGCATAGACCTGCACGGAATCATAACGGCAGCTGGTTCCCACCTCAATGTCGAACCCAGCATCAAAGGTCAGGTAGAGGGACGAGTTGGTGAGGGCGCTGTTGGCCAGAAGCCACTGACAGTTCAAGTTGTTGGTGTAGTTGAGGCTGCCGTAACCGATGCTGGAGAATGTACCCTGACTGCCAGGTGAAATGTCGATCAGCGCACCGCATTGAGATTGATCTTGGGAATCGTATCGGGCTGAGAATCCCCCAAACGCAACGCTGCCATCGCTGGTGAAGACAACACGCATGGTGTTACCGGTAGAGGCTATTCCCTGCGGGGCCGTGTTGCCGCAGAAACGACCAAAGCTAGGGGCGTCACTCTCCAATCCATTGAAGACCTCAATATAGTCATAACTACAGCTCTGTGTATTTCCTTCAAGTTCAAAGTCGTCAAATGCAAGCGTGACTGCTTGTCCCGAAGCGACTGTGATGCGCCACTCACAGACACGCGAGTGTGCGTATTGCTGGGGGTAGTTGGGAGAGGTGAAGGACCCTGTTGCTGTGGACAGGTCACCTCCACAAACATCTTCGCTGGACTGGAAGCTGAGGCTGAACCCAGCCCCTACTTGGGAGGCGTCGGTTGTGAAACGGACGAAGGCGTAGTTTGATGACGAGTCAAAGTCTACGGGGGCACTTGATCCGCATGCCCTGGCCAACTCAAACGCTGATGAATTTCTGCCATCGTGGACTCGTAAGACGTCACCCGAGGAGCAGTTTGGTGCACTATTGATGACATTGAAGTTGGTATTGAATGAGAAGGTGACGAAGTGACCGTCGGGGGCACGGACCATCCACATGCAATCCAAGTTGCTCTCATAATTGCTAGGATAGCCGGGAGAGGTGATGACGCCGCTAGTACCAGAGACTGTACCACCGCAGCTTGCAATACTGGCCGTGACTTTGAAGCCTGGGTGTGCCACACTGCTGTCTGTACGGAACCTCAGGAGCGCTGCGTTGCCTGACGTTGTGATGGTGTCAGGCGCTGTAGTGCCGCATAGTTTACCCAGCTGGTTGGAATTCTGGTCGGAGCCGTCGAGTACTTGAAGATAATCGAAGTCACAGCTGGCATGGGGTTCGATGTAGAACGGCGACGCAAAGTCCATCTGTATGGCCTCACTAGAGGGAGCCGTCACAACCCAGATGCACTCTATGCTGACTGGATAGTTGTTTGGGTAGTTGGGGGACATGATCTCACCGCTGGGGACGGCATCGGTCAGGATCACCTGTCCACCACAGCCTTGTTGCATTGCTTGGTACATCAGACTGAAGCCCCTAGCTCCTCCGCTGCTGTCAGAATGGAAACGAACTGTCAACAGGTTACCACTGGTTTCCATTGCAGCGGGTGCCGTCGTTCCGCAGTACCGACCGTTTGCAGACGACCCAAGAGGTGGAGAAGACACGTCGCCACCATTTAACACCTGAACGTAGTCATTGACACAGTTTGTGCTGGACTGGATGTTAAAGTCAGACGAGAACATGACCATGATGGTAGAACTACTCGGTGCCTCAATCACCCAGGTGCAGTCTTGGTTGTCGGTGTAGATGGCTGGGTACTGAGGGCTGGTGATCACGCCCAACTGACTGTTGACGTAACCACCGCAGAAGGTCTGGTAACTGGCCTGGAAGCCGGTGCCATTAATGGAACCATCGGAATGGAAGACAGCAAGCATCATGTTGGATGTAGAGTACACGGGAGAGGGATCTGGATCTAGACGACCGCAGAAGCGGCCAAGGCTTGTTGCCGTGTCGATCGTGTCGCCATTGAACAGCTCCACGTAATCGTAGAAACAGGAAGAGTGAGCCTCCAAGTTGACGTTACTGAGCTGCAGCTTAAGAGTCTTGCCCGGGTCGGCCTCTATCAGCCACTGGCAGTCCAGATTGGGATCGTAGCCGTTGGGGAAGTTTGGAGAGGAGAATAGCTGTGCGGTCTCCCCGGCCAGCAAGTTGGCGCCGCATTGGCCTGGTGGCAGGGTAGGCGGAGGTATAGTCAGCACTCCAGACACTTCAGTCCATTCTACCAGCCAGCCTAGGTTGGTAACAGAGGAGTCGGTACGGAAAAGCACTGTGGCTACACTTCCACTGCTCTCCACTGGGTCGGGAAGCGTCGCGCCACAGACAGTCAAAAGATTCGGGAACGAAGCATCTGGACCATCATACACCTCGAACGAATCATAAGTGCATTGAGTATTGGACGGTTCCACGGAGAACTCGATAAACCGGATGCGAACCCTTCTGTTTGCCGACACGTAGATTGTCCACATCACATCCAAGTTGTTCAAGTAGCTATTAGGATACAGTGGTGATGAGATCTGCCCAGTTGAGGCTATGAGGTCACCTCCAAACACTTGTCCGAAGTTCGCCAGGAAACCGATTCCGGTTCCAGCAGGATCGGAGACGAACTTCAGCCACATGCCGCCAAAGGCTGTCAGGTTGCTGGGCCTGCGAGGGCCGCAATATCGGCCGATCAGAGCACCGTTCTCATCACCAACTCTAGCCTCTAGGTAGTCGGTGTTACAGTTGACCTCCAGATTAAAGACACTAAAGGATACCTGGACCTGGTTGCCTGGTGAGGATTGCATCGTCCAAACACACTCTGTGTCGCCGGGATAGCTAGCTGGGTAGCCGGGACTGGCAAACGCCCCGCTCTGAGCGGTGAAATCGGCACCGCAAACAGATAATGACGTGGAGTACACAGCCCTAAACCCGGTCATCTGCACTGAGCTATCCGATACGAAGCTTACAGTCAGAGCAGCGCCAAAAGAAGTGATGGGGGCAGGTATAGAATTGCCGCAGAACTGGCCGATCACGGGGGCGGAGTCGTCATTTCCCTCGTACAGCGTAACGTAGTCATGAACGCAACCAGACGTCGACTGCTCGATGTCCATGTTGGTGAAGCTGAGTGTCACACGGTCCCCAGGATTGGGCGATTCAATGATCCAGGTGCAGTTCTGATTGGCTGGGTAGTTGGCCGGGTAATTCGTTGTCTTGAGAACACCAGTCTGTGTAGCATCCAAACGACCTCCACAAGCAGTCTCGTAACTGGCATGGAACCCTGTGAAGGCGACACTGGAGTCAGACAACATCCGGACAAACATCTGCGTCCCCGTGGAGTAGATGACGGCTGGGTCGGGCAGGCTAGCACCGCAATGAGTGAGAAGTAACGGAGAGTCAAGAGAAGGACCGTCGAACAACTGGTGGAAAGAATGACGACAAAATAGGATTAATAAAAGGGGAGGGGTTCTTTTTGGACTGCGTGGTGAATCCAAGGTAACACAAATCTTGAGTAGACATTGCGCTTGACGTCAGAAATGTGCATTTCTTGGGCGAGGGGGTGGCAAGGTAAAAATGTAGTATAAGGACCTTTTAGAAAGCAAGTGTCAGACTTGTGAAATTATAAGTTGCTTCTGAAAATATGTCCAATGTATGTTCTTAAACTATTATTGTTTTAGTTGTTTAAAATGCCATAAGTTCTGTGCCAGCTGCAGAGCCACCAGATCACCTGGACACTATTACTTAGTTCTCTTATCCCAAGCCACCCGATCAAGCACCATGCAAAGCAACCTAAAAGAGCACAACAACTGACCTTCACGTAGTCGTACGTACAGCCTGCATCCTCCAAGTTGAAGTCCTGAAACGTGAGTTGCACACGGTGCTCATCAGCGACTGTGATGAGCCATGTGCAGTCGGTGAAGTGGGGGTAGGCACCGGGATAGTTGGGTGAATGGAAGTTGCCTGATGGCGTGGAGAAGTTACCACCGCAGCCGCCGTCTTGAGATTGGTAATTCGCTGTGAAGCCACGCCCACTGATGGTCGAGTCCGTGCGAAAGGTGACATACATGTATCTCCCTGTTGTGGAGACAACCTGAGGCGACAACTGGGTGTTGCAGACGCTTGTAAGTAGAAGACCAGTATCGTCTCTGCCAGAGTAAACCTTGAGAGCGTCAAATTGACAATTGTTGCTAGCCTCCACGTCAAAGTCAGTGATGGTGAGAGCGATAGAGTGGCCGTACTCGACAGTGATGGTCCAGGTGCAGAAGCGCGAGTGGTCATACTGATTGGGGTAGTTTGGACTGCTCAGTGACCCAGTGTTCCCCGTCGGCTCACCGCCGCAGCCATTGACAACGTAGGAGGCTTGGAACCCAGCATCGGCAATAGAGGAGTCTGAGACGAAGCGTATCAGGAGGTAGCGGTCAGTGCTGGTGAAGAAGACCCCATTCGGCTGGACATTCTGCCCACAGAGTCGGTCACCGATCAGCACTGAATTATCATCTTGACCATCGCGAACCTCGATGTAATCATAATTGCAGCTGGAGTGGTCTTCCAGCGTCAGAGTAGTGAAGGTGAGGTTGACGGTGTTACCCTCCGTCGCCTCAATGATCCAGGTACAGTCACGGTTGAGTGGGTAGGGATCCGGGAAGTTTGGACTCTCAATCACGCCACTGAACTTGGTCAGGCGGACATGGTCGCAATTGGTTTGGTAGGCAGCCTGGAAGCCCCGACCCCCTAATGAGAAGTCAGTTCGAAACTTGACCCTGAGCGCGTTGCCCGTGGACTGGATTGGTGCCGGAAACTCAGTACCGCAGAACGTTCCCAATTGATCATCATTCTCAGTTAGGCCATCAAAGACCTGGACAAAGTCATATGCACAAGTGCCGTGAGTCTCCAGGTCAAAGTCTGCGAATGTCAGGTACAGCGTGCTGCCTTGATTGGTGGAGATGAGCCAGAAGCACTCGGCATTGTGACCATAAGGGTAGGGGTAGTTGGGCGACACAAAGCCTCCTGTTGGGGTAGTAAGCTCTCCACCACATCCTGTTGCGGTGCCATCAAAGCTGAGCGAGAATCCCCGAGCAGAGAGGCTCGAGTCCGAGGCGAATTTCACATACATCTTGTTGCTGTGAGAGGTGTAGGAAGTCGGGCTGATGCTACTACCACAGAAGGTACCCAGCAGGGGTGAGGTTTCGTACCCTCCATTCCTCAGCTCAACAAAGTCGTACAAACAATCCGGATGTTGCTCCATCTCAAAGTCGGTGAAGTTGAGGTTAATCTGTTGACCCGAGGGTGCGGATATGATCCAGACACACTGGCGATTGTGGGGGTAGTCAGCCGGGTAGTTGGGCGAAGAGATCACGCCTGTGTCTTGGATTAACTCGCCGCCACACACTGTTGTGG
>JACSEG010000212.1_pt1 | contig 11114 bp, 4 predicted proteins | sample 8225521 | NCBI WGS metagenome assembly JACSEG01 (sample SAMN15705060, study PRJNA637333) | viral metagenome | isolation source: viral RNA from sea star tissue | host: Pisaster ochraceus | place: USA:Santa Cruz | collected 2018
AGGTAGAGTAATATCTACAGGTGGTAAAGCTGATGGACCGGTTCATTATGCTAGATTATATGATACCGCTATTGATGTGTGTAAACAATCAGAAGCTCGTAGAGGGGCATGTGCGGTTTGGTTACCTATTGAGCATGAGGATATATCAGAATTCTTAGATATTGGTACTGAAGGGAACCCGATACAAAATTTACAATTTGGTGTTACTATTACAGATGAGTGGATGTCTGAAATGAAACAAGGGGATTCTAGTAAACGTAAGATTTGGGCTAAAGTTATTCAAAGAAGAAGTGAGTTTGGTTTTCCGTATTTGATGTTTAAAGACAATACTAATAATAACTCACCATATAAAGATATGGGATTAGAAATTACAGCTTCTAACTTGTGTTCTGAAATTCAATTACCTACAGATAGTTTCAATTCATTTGTTTGTTGTATAGGTTCTATTAATCTATTACATTGGGATGAAATAGAAAATACTGATGCTATCGAGGTATATACTCAATTCTTAAATGCGGTTTTAGATGAGTTTATTTTTAAGTCCTATAATATGCCGGGAATGAAGAGAGCTTGGAGATTTGCTAAAGACCATAGAGCGATTGGGGTTGGTGTATTAGGGTACCATTCTTTTTTACAGTCTAAATTATTAGAATTTGAATCACTTCAATCTAAATATTATAATAACCATATCTTTAAAATTCTTAAAGAAAGAACTGACAACGCTTCTCAAGAGTTATATCAAAGAGATAATGAAAAATATAAATCAATTAGAGACGGTTTTGCTAACACAACTTTAGTGGCTATCGCACCTACTAAGTCAAGTTCTTTTATTTTAGGTCAGGTAAGTATGGGTATAGAACCAATCAAATCCAATTACTTTGTGAAGGATTTGGCTAAGATTAAAACAGTTTACAAGAATCCTTACTTAACTTCTGAACTTGAAAAATATGGTATTAATACACCTGAGGTTTGGGAAGGTATATTAAAGAAAGATGGGTCAGTCCAACATTTAGATTTCCCAACTAAAGATGTTTTTAAAACATTCTTAGAGATAACACCTAAGGAAATTATACTACAAGCTGCTCAACGACAAAAATATATTGACCAAGCTCAAAGTTTAAATATTATGATACATCCTTCTATTCCGGCTAAAGATATTAATCAATTATATCTATATGCACATGAAGAAGGTGTTAAGACACTTTATTATCAATTCTCACAGAATTCGGCTCAAGCCTTTTCAAGAAATATATTGGAGTGTGACAGTTGTCAATAATATATAAACCAAATATACTAATCGTGGCACGTCTTTATTGTTGTGTCACGATTTTTTATTTATTGGTATTTATAATAAATAACTAAGGCAATATATTTATCGATATGGCAAATGGTAGAACATACGGAATTACTTTTCCATTTTTGGATTCTGTTGATGGTAAGTTTTTGGAACTAACTCAAACTGACGATGAAGAAATTAGGACAGATTTAGTACATTTAATACTAACACGTAAAGGTAGTAGATATTTTTTACCTAGTTTTGGGACGAGATTATATGAGTTTATTTTTGAACCTATGGATGGGCCAACGTTTTCAGATATACAATCAGAAATAAAAGATGCGGTTGATGAGTTTATGCCCGGAATAACTTTAAATGAGATAAGTATTAAACCTTCTTCTGAAGATACTCCGTCTACTGATAATAATGTTTATCAAGTCCCGGGTTTAGAAACTAAAGAACATACTGCTAAAGTTAAAATAGATTATACAATAAATAACAGTGCGTTTAGCAGTAATGATTTTATAATCATTAACATTTAAAAATTATGGGTAATAAAAAAATTTCATACACAACAAGGGACTTCCAAGGTATAAGGACAGAGTTAATTAACTTTACTAAAACGTATTACCCTGATTTAGTTGATAACGTAAATGATGCGTCAGTCTTCTCAGTTCTGTTAGATTTAAACGCGGCGGTTACAGATAATCTACAATTCAATATAGATAGAAGTATTCAAGAGACAGTACTTCAATACGCTCAACAAAAATCATCGGTATTTAATATCGCTAGAACTTATGGTTTAAAAATTCCGGGACAAAGACCTTCAGTTGCTTTAGTTGATTTCTCTATAACGGTTCCCGCTTTTGGAGATAAAGAGGATTTAAGGTACTGTGGTATTTTAAGAAGAGGTTCTCAATCTATTGGAGCCGGACAAGTCTTTGAAACAGTTTATGATATTGATTTTGCTTCTTCGGTTGGTGGTGACGGTACACCCAATAGATTAAAAATACCTAACTTTGACGCTAATAATAAATTAATAAATTATACTATAGTAAAAAGAGAAACTGTTGTTAACGGTGTGACTAAGGTTTTTAAGAAAACTATATCACCTAATGATGTACGACCATTCTACGAAATATTTCTACCTGAAAAAAATGTATTAGGTGTAACTAGTGTACTTCTAAAGGACGGAACCCAATATGCTAACGTACCTCCGGTTCAGGAATTTTTATCTTTAGATAACCGATGGTATGAAGTTAAGGCTTTAGTTGAGGATAAAGTATTTGTGGAAGACCCTTCTAAAGTTTCAGATAATCCGGGAATTAAGGTTGGTAGATATATAACAACAAACGATAAATTTATAACTGAATATACTCCTGAAGGTTATCTTAAAATGACCTTTGGTGGTGGTAGTCAATCTGCGGATGAACAACTAAGAGAATTTGCTAGAAACGGTTACAATCTTAATTTAAACAAATATTCTAATAATTTTGCTTTAGGGTCAACCCTTAAATCTAACTCCACAATTTTTATCCAATATAGAGTTGGTGGTGGTTTAGCAAGTAATTTAGGTGTAAATGTTATAAACCAAATTGGTGTTGTTTCATTTTTTGTTAATGGTCCTTCAGATAATATAAACACTAGTGTTATAAATTCCTTAAGATGTACTAATGTAACTGCGGCAATTGGTGGGGCAAATATAATGACTATTGAAGAGGTTAGAAATTTAGTTGGGTTTAACTTTTCATCACAAAATAGGGCTGTTACTATTAATGATTATAATGCTATTCTTAGAACTATGCCTTCTCAATTTGGTGCACCTGCTAAAGTAGCGATAACTGAAAATAACAATAAAATTGAGATTAAGATTTTATCATATAATGAGTCGGGGCAATTAACTGAAGTTGTTTCTGAGACTTTAAAAAGTAATGTTGCTAATTATTTGTCTAACTATAGAATGATGAATGATTATATATCTATTGAATCTGCGAATGTTATTGATTTATCTGTTGATGTCGATGTTGTTTTAGATAATAGTCAAAATCAAGGTACTTTAATTTCTAAAATTATTAATATTGTTACAGACTTCTTCAGTCCGTTAAATAGAGGGATGGGTGAGAACGTTTATATATCAGAACTAAGAAGACTAATCCAATCGGAGAATGGAATTATATCATTATCAGATATAAAAATTTATAATGAGGTTGGGGGTCAATATTCGTCATCTCAGACTTCTCAAAAGTATGTGGATTCTCAAACTAGACAAATTGGTTTAATTGATGATACTATTTTCGCTGAACCAAGTCAAACATACCAACTAAGATTTCCTAACAGAGATGTAAATGTTAGAGTTAAAAACCTTAAGAACGTAAACTTCTCATAACAATTTATTTTATTAAAATACTTAGTATTTTATAGTATGTATATTTTATAAATTGTTATCGACTTCATTAAAGGAAATTACAGAACTTGAGTTCAAAGTGTTATGTAGGTTTATTTTAAAACATAGTGAGATATCATTTTATTAAAATGATATATAAACTATTTATAAATAAAATAAAAAAATGTCTAAATCATATAGAATAAGGACTTCACCCGGAGTTGACAAATCAATTAATGTCAATATTGAGCAAGATTTTGAATATTTAGAGATTTTATCTCTAAAATTATTACAAAGTGATATCTACACCAGACAATGTTCTGATTATGGTGTTGTTATTGGACGTGTTAGTGTTAATAATGGATTTGGTATTCCAAATGCTAAAGTATCTATTTTTATTCCCTTAGAAAGTGAAGACGAGGACAATCCAATTATTAGTGAATTGTATCCATATAAAACATTAAATGATGTTAATGAGGATGGGTACCGATATAATTTATTACCATATAAAAATTCTTATAATGGACATAAGGCCACAGGTACTTTTTTCGATAGGGAGGATGTACTTATTGACACTAATTTAATTGAGGTTTTTGATAAGTACTATAAATATACTGCTACAACTAATGAAAGTGGTGACTTTATGTTGTTTGGTGTTCCTGTTGGGAGTCATCAAATTGTGATGGACGTAGATTTGTCGGACATTGGTGAATTTTCATTATCTCCTCAGGATTTAGTTAGAATGGGTGTAGCTACCGAACAACAAGTTGCCGGTACTGAGTTTAAAACGAGTGACAATTTAAGAATATTACCTCAAATTGTTAATATAAATAAAACTATACAAGTAGAGCCGTTATGGGGGCAAGAGGAATTATGTGATATAGGTATTAATAGAAGTGACTTTGATTTAAGTGCCGAAGCTAATATTGACGTAAGACCAACATCTGTTTTTATGGGGTCAATCATATCATCACCTGACGACTCCTTTGTTAAAAGAAACTGTAAACCAAAAAGTAAATTAGGTTATTTATGTAATTTAATTACTAACTCCGGAGACATACTCGCTATAAGGCAAACTATATTTCAAGATAGTGACGGTAGACCAATTTTGGAGACTGTGGATTTAAGTTCAAGTGGTGGGTTAGTTATTGATACGAATGGTACATGGTTAATTGATGTTCCAATGAATTTAGATTATGTTACCACTAATGAGTTTGGGGAGAGAGTTTTATCAAACGACCCCGAAGTTGGTATTCCGACTGCCGGTAAATATCGTTTTAAGGTTAAATGGGGTCAATCACCATCACTTAGCGAACCAGTTAAAAGAGGTTATTTTTTAGTTCCTAATGTTAAGGAATATGGTTGGAATAGTAGTGGAACTAATGTTACAAATACTACTGATGAGTCAAACTCTTATGCATTTAGTTTAGATTGGGGTGATTATGGTGATGTTACAACAACAACAGGTCAAGCTATGATACAGGAGGCTATAGATTGTGGTGATAGATTCTATCCTATGGTATACAATAAGGTTTATACTGTGTCTCAATTTATTGATGAACAAAGGAATGGTGGTTTTATTGAGAGGTACGTCGGTATTAAGAATAATTTAGATTCTGAATGTGATAGTACTAATAATAAGTTTCCTAATAATGATGGTAATTTAAGATTTGATATACTATATATATTATTTTTATTAATAAGTCTTGTCTTCATACCTATAATGTTCGCGATTATAATAGCGATGCACATTCTTTATTTGTTATTTGACATTATAAGATATGGTCTTTTACCAGCTTTAACGGCTTTCGCCGTTATTCAAGGGGTTTCTTTAATAGCCGGAGCTGTTGCTACAGGGTTTGGAGTTACTTTCAGTTGGGGTGTTTTAGCTGCAGGTATCGCTTGGTTGGCATTTGGTGTAGCGCTTGGTTTTATAACGGTTAAACTTTGGGAAGTAAAACTCAAAGGATTCTCATTACCTTTATTAACCTATCCGGACTGTGCTTTATGTAGTTGTAGTCAAGGTAATTCTGTTGACGGTGAAGATTCAGAAGAGGCTATCGAAAATACTCAAGAGGGAACATCTGAAAGTGGTAATGGTGAAAGAGTACCGTGTGAGTACGTTGTTTCTGACCCGGCACCTATTAATGGTGGTTCTTTGTCTCCCGCATCACTTCCTTTATCTATACAAAGTCCTTTTTCTTATACTACACCTACTGCTCCGCAGCCAGGTTTACCTGTAACCAATTCAGCGATTAGATTAGCTTTTTTAAATCAACTAATGGGTGGTCAACCTGATTTGTCAGACCCGGGTAGTGTTTACAATGCGGGAGCACCTAGACCTATTAAAATAGTGTGGGATAATGATGGTAACCAGGCAGAACAGTACACTAATACCTTAAGTTTACCTATTGCTGATAGGGTAAATCTGTTTAACACTAAAGCTAAATACTTTGACCCGAGTGGTAACCCCGGTGGTGGTGTTAATAGGGTGAAAGTGAGATTTAATCCTATTGTAGAACCCACACATCATTTTGATAATACGGTTGTGTTAATATGTGATGCAGGGGCTTTAAATAAGTTAAATGCGGGTCAAATGATATCTTTCACTAACCCAAGTCGAACTGGTGACATTAATTTAACCGATAGTGTACCAAATGTTTTTGGTAATCAGGCCATTACAGGTACTACAAAAGCGACTGTAGTAAATACCCCTACCGGATATGAAATACCTAACTTGGCGGTTGATTATGCACTCCCAAACGGTTCAGGTAACCAAACTATAAATTACACTAATATTAGTCAACCAACGGGGTCTACCGAGACTGTTAATTTTTATAAGTTTCCATCTGATGTCGAATATTTTCAAGTCATTACGGGTATGACTTACAATGAATTCGATTCGCAGTGTAGTAATCAATTAAATAATTCACTTAATAAAAGGTACCTTGATAATGATTGTATGTTGTATTATACCGAAAAATGGTTTAATGGTTTTGCTTCCCAAGGTACTTATGGAGGTAGATTTAATGTACCGGTTCTTGAAAATATTAAAGATTATAAAGACCAATGTGTGGTAATTTTAAATAGGGGTGTTGACCCACATTCTTTACCAACAACTATTGAATATGGTTTAGGTAAGATATTTGGATTTAATAATGAAGATGATGTTAAGGTTAGGGAAAATGTATACAGATTAAATATACCAATTAACGGTAAGTTTAAAAATGTTAGTCACAGTAAAAATAACTATAGTGGTAATAAGAATACTTCAATAGACTCATATACAAATCAATCACTATATCATGACTCATATTTATTTCAACCTGAATTGAACGGAATTTCTATTCCTGACCCTAACAATCCAAGTACGAATATTACAGTTGGTGAGTATACTGGTTTTACGTCTAATTTACTTAGTTATTACTCTAGATTAGATACTCAAAATAGTGGTTACAAACCTATATGTGGTAACCCATCACCATCACCGGTAAGTTCTTTTACTAATAATTCTTCTAAAGGTATCGTTATCCAATCGAATAATTGGTTTAGTCAGGAGCTTAAAAAGACCAACCTCCCACTACCGGGTTATGATTTTATTATAAATTATAGTAATTACGAAGCAAATGACCCTAACACTAGTAGAAATAGAGGTTACTTTCCTAATGAAATTGTTGAGGGGTCTACCGCTATGGGCCAGAGTGCGGCTTCTAATATAAATGACGTTAAAAGTTATTATTACGCTCCTATATACAACACAACAGGTAACACATTTAATTTCGATTTAGGTTCAGCTGCAATTCCTAATCAAATGGTCATGAGAGGTGACAGGTTACCTACCTCAACATATATTCTCGAGGAGTATTGTTGTAATGTGTTTCCGCTACAAAAAAATCCAACTCTATCAATGTACTTAATACCTGGTCAAGGTGTTTTAGAGTTTGGAAGTGGAAGTGCGGGTACCGGAGATGCGGATGCAGGTATACAAGAAGATTTTTCTAATGAAACCCAAGATATCGGGGCTATTAATAGTATAATTGATTCGTTTACTTGTGAGGGTTCGGCTCCTTTAAAATGTTATGACGGTAGTAGTGGTAATATGATAGTTAAACCTTATAGGAACAACTGTTATCTATCGGCAGGTAAAAGAAAAAAAGATATTTTTAGGTCCGGTTGTTATATTTTTATACAAAAATATATTATAACATTACCCGGTGATATACAAAGAAGTCTTGAATTGATAAGTAGAAATATGATTTCATTGGCGGCATGTAGAAACGTATTTTCACATAGGTTCAATAATAATTGGATTAATGGTACTTTATTTGCCTTTCCATTTGCTAATGACGTTATATTTACGTCTCCAACCTCTAACCCACCAAACCAACCTATAAGTCAAGGTAGGTTTTGTGATAACGTAGTAAATTTACATAAAACTAATAATTTTTACTATCGAAGTAGTCCTTATAATTATGATACGACTGAATTTGTTGGTTATAATAATACAGGTATTAGGTATCCTACCACTATAATGGATTTAGGCCCTGTTAACGAATTAATACAGGAAATTGTTATGTCTGATGATTATGATGGTTATGTTGTAGATAATTTAAATTCTAGTACTTACGGTGACGTTGATGAAATTTTAAATTTATTTATTATTAGTCGATTGATAAATGCTACTTTCCTTGAAAATATAGCGGGTCCTTTAGCACTCTTAAGTTATTTTAGTAGAAATAAATTGAGTTTTGATGGTGACTATTCTCAACTAATTTCAATTAGTTCAGAATTAGGTGTAGCACCTTTTCAAACTTCTCGTTATCCGGATAATCCAGCGGGATATCAAAACCCAATATTTTTTAATAATGCGAATGGTAACAATGCGGCTATAGGTATTTTCTTTTCATCTAACACACAAATAAGAGATTATATAAGTCCTAAACGTCAAATATTAAATCCTTTTACTAGTGTGGTGAATGGATGTTCATTTAATGATATTAATGTTTTTTCTCAGGTGGTTCCTATGTATCAATGGGATATAAAAAACGACAATGATGAAAATATTAGTAATTGGAGTATATTTGGTTACCAAGAAAATACGTGGAGAAAGGAAGCGTTAGGGACATCCGCACATAGCGGATTATTTTCTCATAAATATCAAGATTTAGATAGGTTGGAACCTAATTCAAGATACTTTAGAACAAATGGTGGGGGTAATGAAACTTATTTTGATAAGGGTTATATATATTCAGTTAGTGGTAGTACTATAACTTTAGATATTGATGAATCTTTAACTAATTGGGATTAAATCAGAGCGGAACGGGTGCTGGTCCTCAATGGATTACTGTTGGTGGTCCTTTTCACTTCTACTTTGGGTTGAGACAAGGTGGTTCCGCTTTTGACAGATTTAGACAAAAATTTATAAATACTGAAATAATAATAAACTAATATGGGTAATAGAATTGATACTACGATTGTTTTAGGTTCATTGAGGTATAAGTCGGCACCTGAAACTGAATTATATTTGAATGTACCTTTAGTTCAGAATAATAAAATTAATGATGAGTTCGATAGGTCAGTAAATATAAATCTACAACAAGTTTATGATGATGAAAGACAGAGTTCTACTGTTTTTAGACCAAGCGGTAAATTTTCATTAATATTTAAAAATGCATATACAGGTTCAACCAACTATGAACCTTTAGAAAATAATATATCTTATGTTGACGCTACTGATGATTTGTTATTACAGTGCGCGAATGGGAGTAGTGCGGTTTCTTGGAAGGGATTTTTACAATACAATGAGTTTGATTTTATTAGAACCGATTATAATGTTACGGGTTATACAGCACCACCTGATAACCATATTGATTTTGTTGCTAAAAGTGCCTCGACCTATAATTGGAATCATTTTGTTTCGTATCCTTATGATAATTTATATGAGAAAACTATTCGGTGTTATTTTGATGGATATGGGTTAACAACTGCCCAAGAGTTTGAATGGAACGTATCTGATGGATTACCATTTATAATTAAAAACACCACTAGTGAAGGTTTAGATGTTATTTCTTTTCGTTCTGTAGTTAAACATAATTTATCTGTTGGTGAGTATGTTGAATTATCGGAAACCGTGGCGGGGGTAAATACACCATTAAATTATAATGGGGTAAACACATTTCAAGTTACGTCCTTAGGTGATGATTTTTATGGTTCTGATGAATATATATTTAACATAATTAATGTGGGTTATACAGGTTCTACTTTTAATGACGGAGTGATAGGTTGTTTTAAAAGAATAATCAATATTAATATAAGTGGTGAGACGATTTCAAGTTACTATGTTAGGAGACATAAGATATTAACTGATGTTAGTGAAACAGTGTTGACTAAAGCAGGTTTTGAACAAAACGCCTTTGGGGTTAAAAGACAGTATGAAAGTAAAAACTTTACCCCAAATAAAAAATCAAGAGTTTCAACAATAGAAGGTAGTGGTTCGTATACATTATCTTTCAATAAAGATATTGATTTAAAGGGTATCTTAGATAATCAAAAGAGACCTGTGAGTGAATTATTTTTTAGTGTTATATGGAAAGGTTATTTTGGGTATACTCTTGGGTTATTTCGTACCCCATCACTTAAGTCCGGGTTAAAACAAGGTTACGAATTTAATAAACCGTTAGTTAATGGTAGCCCACAAGCTTGGTGGAGTACTCAAGAAGGGTTATCTGAAACTAATTTTGAGTTAAGTGGTTATACTACTACCCAACCGGTTCAGCAGGGACCCGGAAATGGGCTTATACCCTTCACCTATGTAAAGTCATTAAAAAGTGGTGATATAATTGAAGGTGATATATGTGAGTGGAACGATACAGACCAACGAGAAAGGGTTGTTTCTAAATTAACACATAAATTTACATTTAACCCATATGTTTTTGATATTAGTGAAAATCCTGTAGGTACTAATCAGTTGGGTTATTATTATGAACCTCATTATTCGTTAAAAATACGTGATTATTCAGGATATATTGAAGAAGGTGACAAAAAAAATGTTGCAGGAATACCTGATTATTCATATTTTTCTGTCGATGGTAATAAATTTATATGGAGAGATTTATATCCTTTTGGGTATATTGACACTGATGGTGTCGGTGTAGATTACCCATTTTTAAATGATACTCATTACCCTTATGAAAATTTTATATTCAGAATAATACCCGAAGGAACTAATTATATAGAACAAAGTATAACTCAAGAACCATTAATAGACGACTGTGAATAAATATAAATTTAAAATACCGAGAGATGGTGGAAAATACATCAACTTACCTTTAGAAATTAAATGGGATTCTTTAGGTCAAGATGATAGTATTGATAAGTTTGAAACTGAAGTTATTAAGGAAGTTATAGGTAGTGTTGATGACTTTGAGGTGGGTAGGTTCGCTCATGACCAAACAC
>JACSEG010000213.1_pt1 | contig 11049 bp, 5 predicted proteins | sample 8225521 | NCBI WGS metagenome assembly JACSEG01 (sample SAMN15705060, study PRJNA637333) | viral metagenome | isolation source: viral RNA from sea star tissue | host: Pisaster ochraceus | place: USA:Santa Cruz | collected 2018
CGTATATACTGGCAGGCATTGGTGGACTGTCATTACTTTAATTCCTTGTTTAAGGGGAGGCGGGGAAGAGGGGCGCAGGACATCACAAACAAGGCATTGAATTATGGCTATGCCATTCTTTCTACGATAGTTAGTAATGCTATTATCAATGCAGGGCTAGAACTGTATGCGGGGATCCTCCATTCTAGTGTTCCTGGCAAACCCGCTCTGCTACTGGATCTTATGGAAGAGTATCGCGCGGTAGTGGTGGACAAAGCAGTAATAAAAATACGTTTTCTTTTGGATGACCACAAAGATCTGAATGCTGATCTTAAAAAGCGTTTGATAAAAGAGATCTATATTAGTGTAAACAGAAGGCATTTGTATGATGGCAGAAAAATAAAGCTAGAAAGCATTATACAAAGACAGTTATATCGTCTTGCAGCTACTTTTTGTAAGAAGAGAAAATATAAATCAATAACACATAAGTGGTAAGCACATGAATAGTATGTTTCATCAGATTATTGTCGCGTACGATGTGTCCGACACCAAGGTGCGAAACAAACTATTTGGTATTTTAAAGGACTTCGGTCTGGTATCCATACAAAAGTCAGTGATGTGGGGGCACGTTACATATGCCGAAGAAAGAGCAATATATACTCAGTTAAAACACATGTTAGCTTTAAATGACAAGGGTTTTGTCTTGAGACCTGGGGATGCAGCAGATCAAATTACACAGCGTGGAGTAGGGTATGAAGAAACAAAGTTTGAGCAAGTAGATGAGCACGACATTATTTGACATCCCTGTACATCTTGTAAGAGAGCATCTTTTTTGTCCTCGAGTTCCTTTCTTTTTAGAGTTTCATAGAAGAAAGCCTATAGATCCTTTGTGGGTAAGTCAGGGGGGTAGGCATCATCGAAAACAAACGAAACTCATGAATGCACGTAGTCTAAAACGTTTTAATATTGAGGACGCCGAAGTCTTGCATAATGTTCCGTTGCGATCGGAGGCTATGCATATGCACGGTATCGTAGACATGCTTTTAGTTGGAGAGGAGCACATCTATCCTGTGGAATTTAAACTTCATGGTAATCATGTTGCGTATTCTCAACTTATGCAACTAGTGGCGTATGCATTACTGGCAGAGGAAACCTATAACAAAACTTGTAAGACAGGCTTTATTTTGTTTGAGTCAAGGGGAAAGACATTTCCTGTGGATATTGATGAGAAAAAGAGAAGTGCATTACAAAAGGTTTTACATGATCTACGAGAAAGTTTAACAGGTAGTCTTCCTGATAGTTCGGCTTCAATTCCACAATGTGTTCAATGTGAGTTCTTAGCATTTTGCAACGATAGGGAATAAAAATATCAGTATTGCTGCCTCCGAAGAAGCTAGCAAGAAACTGATTCACCGAATAAATCGGTTACTTTGGTGATTCCAGCTTATAGTTATTAAATAAACTGGTAAACTGTTATGGTATTACGGTATAACTAAGTGCATTATAGCATATTCAAAAAATATGTACAATATGCTATGACATTGATTAAAAAGATCTAAGCCTATAGTTCGGCTTCAATCCACAATGTGTTTCTCTTATCTCAAAGATAGAGAATAAAAAACTCAGTATTGCTGCCCCGAAGGGCTAGCAAGAGACTGATTCACCGAATAAATCGGTTACTTTGGTGATTCCAGCTTATAGTTTTAAAATAAACTGGTAAACTGTTTGATTTTATGGTATAATCAATTACATGATAACACATTCGAAAAATATGTGCAATATGCCACAAAACTTTTTTTTCGAAGAAAATCATAATTTTCTTCACGGTAAATCTTTATGAGATAATGACTTATCTCTTAGATTATACCGTAATACCAAACAGCTTATCCACTGGAACTATAAAACGCTCGCACGCCGCAGAGCTTATAGGTATTATACCGTAATACCAAACAGCTTATCCACTGGAACTCATTTGTTTTATGAGTTAAAACTAAGTTCACTCCATTATACCGTAATACCAAACAGCTTATCCACTGGAACGTAATAATCTTACCTAGCTCTTTATTGTTCTTGTAATTATACCGTAATACCAAACAGCTTATCCACTGGAACATGGATGCTATAAACAACAAGCCAGAAAACATAGTATTATACCGTAATACCAAACAGCTTATCCACTGGAACGTTAGTGCTACGTTCTGGAAATCAAACGAAACAAATTATACCGTAATACCAAACAGCTTATCCACTGGAACTAACGTTACTGAACGGCGAGAGGTTATCCATTATTATTATACCGTAATACCAAACAGCTTATCCACTGGAACCTCTGAGCACTTGCATGGTGTCGTTGTCAAGTATGATTATACCGTAATACCAAACAGCTTATCCACTGGAACGCGGACAGCAAATAGTAGAGGTAAGCAAAATAATATTATACCGTAATACCAAACAGCTTATCCACTGGAACTAGAAACAACAGCATAACAGAACAGGAGTTAAGAATTATACCGTAATACCAAACAGCTTATCCACTGGAACGATATCCGCGAAGTCGTTTGGATCATCTATACTCAATTATACCGTAATACCAAACAGCTTATCCACTGGAACTTCATAAGCCGCATACTGTAATTGTGTTTGTTCAGATTATACCGTAATACCAAACAGCTTATCCACTGGAACTATAGCTACCTTAATCATAGCATATTTGTTATTTTATTATACCGTAATACCAAACAGCTTATCCACTGGAACCATACTGCTGGTACGCTTCTTCTATTCGTGTTAAAATTATACCGTAATACCAAACAGCTTATCCACTGGAACTGATATCCATGTTAGATCCGTCGTTGAATCTAAAATTATACCGTAATACCAAACAGCTTATCCACTGGAACTTGTTTTCATAATGTTTTCTCCTTATGATAGGGAATTATACCGTAATACCAAACAGCTTATCCACTGGAACTGGCAACTTGAACTATGTCGGCGTTGTTAGTCGTCATTATACCGTAATACCAAACAGCTTATCCACTGGAACTTTCTTTTATGTCAAGACAAGCATAAAATATTTGATTATACCGTAATACCAAACAGCTTATCCACTGGAACGGTATAGTCCCTTTGTAAGTTCGGCCGCACTCCCGAATTATACCGTAATACCAAACAGCTTATCCACTGGAACTTAATTATGATAAAATTTTTAATCAAACATATTTAATTATACCGTAATACCAAACAGCTTATCCACTGGAACATTGACGAATGAAAACGTCCTCCGCCATTTCTAGAATTATACCGTAATACCAAACAGCTTATCCACTGGAACCCTGAAATCCTACGACGCGAAGGAGTGCTAAGGCAAATTATACCGTAATACCAAACAGCTTATCCACTGGAACTATGTTTCAGATAATATTTGTCATTGCTTTTCAATTATACCGTAATACCAAACAGCTTATCCACTGGAACACACTGTGCCAAACATAGATGACACAATAATAATAATTATACCGTAATACCAAACAGCTTATCCACTGGAACCTAACCATTCACGCTCTGTGCTTTTGTAAAGAAAATTATACCGTAATACCAAACAGCTTATCCACTGGAACCTTTGCATACCAATCTTTTTTATCATCAATTAAATTATACCGTAATACCAAACAGCTTATCCACTGGAACTACAATCGAGCCATACAAAAGAGAGATGAAGCTTTATTATACCGTAATACCAAACAGCTTATCCACTGGAACAGCATATCGTGATATTTTCGCATGTTTTCTCCTGATTATACCGTAATACCAAACAGCTTATCCACTGGAACAGACTACTTGAAAAACGCTTGTGGAATGAAAAAAATTATACCGTAATACCAAACAGCTTATCCACTGGAACGAACGCGTCCGCTAGCGTTTTATAGTCTTTTAGATATTATACCGTAATACCAAACAGCTTATCCACTGGAACCTCGAGAACGACCTTGAGCCTCAGTCGATAAGCGAATTATACCGTAATACCAAACAGCTTATCCACTGGAACTTGTTTGGCAATGATACCGATACCGATAAGAAAAAATTATACCGTAATACCAAACAGCTTATCCACTGGAACGGAGTTTTGCCATATAAAATAATTATCACTTCAATTATACCGTAATACCAAACAGCTTATCCACTGGAACAGTTAGCATGTCGTATCTCTTCTACTTGCGTTCTAATTATACCGTAATACCAAACAGCTTATCCACTGGAACACTTAATTTGCCAAGTGCCTCTTGCTTAAGACCCATTATACCGTAATACCAAACAGCTTATCCACTGGAACGTCTTGTATTTCTTCAGTCGTCCCGTCCATAAGAATTATACCGTAATACCAAACAGCTTATCCACTGGAACGAGAACAAGGTTGTGCCCGTAGACTCTGGGGCGTATTATACCGTAATACCAAACAGCTTATCCACTGGAACTCCCAGTGCTTACGATACTTAGTGGCGGTCTCTAATTATACCGTAATACCAAACAGCTTATCCACTGGAACGTAGTGTTAGAACCAGAAGAAAAACCGCTATTAGATTATACCGTAATACCAAACAGCTTATCCACTGGAACCATACTTTATTCGTGTCGATTGTATCGGATATAGAATTATACCGTAATACCAAACAGCTTATCCACTGGAACGTGAGGTAGAAATTCTGTTAGAATTAAAATAATCAATTATACCGTAATACCAAACAGCTTATCCACTGGAACGAAGTGTGTTGCGGGTTATGAAGGCAACATATGAATTATACCGTAATACCAAACAGCTTATCCACTGGAACGCCTTCGCTTCCGGATTTTGATTAATCAAGTTTATTATACCGTAATACCAAACAGCTTATCCACTGGAACAAATGCTACTTTCACTACAGTCACCATGACAGTAGATTATACCGTAATACCAAACAGCTTATCCACTGGAACTTAAGTGCCTCTTCGTCGCCTCGTCCTTGTTTAGATTATACCGTAATACCAAACAGCTTATCCACTGGAACAGAAATGATATGTACACTATGGAGACAGCTGACCGTATTATACCGTAATACCAAACAGCTTATCCACTGGAACTAACAAGGAGTATGTCAATATTCGACTATCTGCTATTATACCGTAATACCAAACAGCTTATCCACTGGAACTCACAGATTGTGAATACTCGGACTGTTCATCTTCATTATACCGTAATACCAAATAGCTTATCCACTGGAACGAAGAGAGCTATTTTTATGCATATCCTCAGCTCAGATTATACCGTAATACCAAACAGCTTATCCACTGGAACTGCAAGTCATCTTTCATTCGCTCGTACTCTCGTTATTATACCGTAATACCAAACAGCTTATCCACTGGAACCTTTTAATCGCTCAGGGAGTGTGTAAGTTTCTATATTATACCGTAATACCAAACAGCTTATCCACTGGAACCTGTACCTACCTGTGCTAATGTGCTTCCATTAAGAATTATACCGTAATACCAAACAGCTTATCCACTGGAACGGATGATTGCATGTGTTGTCATTTCAGCTGTAGCATTATACCGTAATACCAAACAGCTTATCCACTGGAACGAACAGTCGGCTCTGCGAAGGTTAGCGATGTTGGATTATACCGTAATACCAAACAGCTTATCCACTGGAACTCGGGCAAATAAACAGTCCTGTACCGATAGACCAATATTATACCGTAATACCAAACAGCTTATCCACTGGAACATAAATGTTCAATTCGCTCTGCGTCTTCTTGTTTATTATACCGTAATACCAAACAGCTTATCCACTGGAACTCTTGGGAAATATTGTGTGGAAAGGTCTCCCAGTATTATACCGTAATACCAAACAGCTTATCCACTGGAACGCCGTAGATTATCGGCAAAACCTCGTCCGAATCAAATTATACCGTAATACCAAACAGCTTATCCACTGGAACCAGCGTCAAGAACGCGCCAGCAACGCTAAGCACAAATTATACCGTAATACCAAACAGCTTATCCACTGGAACTTCATTCTCGCCTTGATCAAACAACGTGATGATATTATACCGTAATACCAAACAGCTTATCCACTGGAACGACGGCGGGCTAGAAGGAGTTATGGCGATTTCTGGATTATACCGTAATACCAAACAGCTTATCCACTGGAACTCGTTTCAAAACTAGGCATAATCATAACACCTTAATTATACCGTAATACCAAACAGCTTATCCACTGGAACATCAGTGTAGTTGTGCGATACAGCTACTAGCTAAATTATACCGTAATACCAAACAGCTTATCCACTGGAACCTTATATAAAAATATTCTCCAAACAGATAGAGAATTATACCGTAATACCAAAAGCTTATCCACTGGAACTTGTAAGATTTTCGCTAGGTGCTTGCTCTAAAGCATTATACCGTAATACCAAACAGCTTATCCACTGGAACCGAGATGTGAATTATACATGTCTTCTTGAACGAATTATACCGTAATACCAAACAGCTTATCCACTGGAACTGTTATCGAGCGAGGCAATAACGCCGTAGATTCATTATACCGTAATACCAAACAGCTTATCCACTGGAACTAGGATTTCCGTGAGGATCATACCCGAGCTTTGTATTATACCGTAATACCAAACAGCTTATCCACTGGAACCTATCGAAGACGGCACTCCGTAAGTCGTGTAATATTATACCGTAATACCAAACAGCTTATCCACTGGAACTTCTTTCAATTCTCCGATTTTGTTGTACTGGTCTATTATACCGTAATACCAAACAGCTTATCCACTGGAACCTTTTTTAGTGACTATTTTTTGTTCAATAGTTTATTATACCGTAATACCAAACAGCTTATCCACTGGAACATGATATGAACGAAGCTCGGCTAAGGAGGATAGATTATACCGTAATACCAAACAGCTTATCCACTGGAACCCTAAGCCACGATTCACTCGCTCCGTCTCACGCAATTATACCGTAATACCAAACAGCTTATCCACTGGAACCTGTTCTGTACGGAGCTTGGTCAACCATCAAATGATTATACCGTAATACCAAACAGCTTATCCACTGGAACCGTTGTGGTGTTGATTGGTAGGTTTACTTGCGCGATTATACCGTAATACCAAACAGCTTATCCACTGGAACTAGGTTGTTTCTTAAAGATCATTGTATCTAAGAAAATTATACCGTAATACCAAACAGCTTATCCACTGGAACAAATAAGGAGATAACACTATGGCGAATATTGGCGGATTATACCGTAATACCAAACAGCTTATCCACTGGAACGCAGCATTGATCGAGGCGGGGTCAGTGTACGATATTATACCGTAATACCAAACAGCTTATCCACTGGAACGAGTCTATAGATTCGATATTAAAAAGGAGAGAAATTATACCGTAATACCAAACAGCTTATCCACTGGAACTCAAGTCTTCGTACGCACTCGTACTATTTTCAAAAATTATACCGTAATACCAAACAGCTTATCCACTGGAACGCTTTGTCGACTTCTACATCTGCAATACCTCGCATATTATACCGTAATACCAAACAGCTTATCCACTGGAACCGCATAGCACTTTTAAACTATATAATGTATATACAATTATACCGTAATACCAAACAGCTTATCCACTGGAACAGTTAAGTGAGCGTGACGACACGTGTACGTTTGCATTATACCGTAATACCAAACAGCTTATCCACTGGAACTCGACAACGAACTAACAAACATTTCGTTTACTAATATTATACCGTAATACCAAACAGCTTATCCACTGGAACTTATCGTGATCCCTCAAGGGATAAACACATACACATTATACCGTAATACCAAACAGCTTATCCACTGGAACCTTGTGTAGCTTTGCCTATAGTCGTCTTTACATTATTATACCGTAATACCAAACAGCTTATCCACTGGAACCTTATTTTTAGCAGTGCTCTATATTCAATACAAAATTATACCGTAATACCAAACAGCTTATCCACTGGAACTGTTAGAAATAATGATACTTATGCGAATTTACAGAATTATACCGTAATACCAAACAGCTTATCCACTGGAACTATTTTGCTTTGATACACTGTAGCGCCAGTACCTGATTATACCGTAATACCAAACAGCTTATCCACTGGAACATTCGTCCAGCGAAGTCTGTATGCCTGCGAGAGCATTATACCGTAATACCAAACAGCTTATCCACTGGAACTCGCCAGCTATTAATCTCGGATTGATATGAAACGAATTATACCGTAATACCAAACAGCTTATCCACTGGAACCGGCGATCTTGACAACAGAGCATGATGAGTTCTTATTATACCGTAATACCAAACAGCTTATCCACTGGAACTGCGTTGCAACGACAATCCCGGCACAAAGCATATATTATACCGTAATACCAAACAGCTTATCCACTGGAACAAAAAGTAATTACAATTATTAGACCTAGTCGTTTATTATACCGTAATACCAAACAGCTTATCCACTGGAACTTATTGTGCAATCAAACACGAACGCCGACGGGGTATTATACCGTAATACCAAACAGCTTATCCACTGGAACGTCCGAGCTACAAAACGAGAAGCTTGTATGCACAGAATTATACCGTAATACCAAACAGCTTATCCACTGGAACTTATAAAATCTTCACTGAAAGGTACATCGTTTATATTATACCGTAATACCAAACAGCTTATCCACTGGAACTTACAGAAAGAGTGACTTTAAAAAACGATGTTCAATTATACCGTAATACCAAACAGCTTATCCACTGGAACGAGGAGGGATTGTTCTACTTTTAGAGCGTCTCGGATTATACCGTAATACCAAACAGCTTATCCACTGGAACCAGGAGAGGCATCAGATTATGAAATCATACCAAGTTAATTATACCGTAATACCAAACAGCTTATCCACTGGAACATGACTATCTAGTAGCCATCCAAACATACTTATATATTATACCGTAATACCAAACAGCTTATCCACTGGAACGTTCAATCTCGCTACTTCGATACTAGAATCTATAAATTATACCGTAATACCAAACAGCTTATCCACTGGAACGTACATAGAGATCGTAAACCTTGATTTTTTTACGATTATACCGTAATACCAAACAGCTTATCCACTGGAACGAGCCGAACTCGGTTTTGTTTTCTCGTACACTTTATTATACCGTAATACCAAACAGCTTATCCACTGGAACTCTGATTGTCTGCCGCCACAATCGAATTATAAAAAATTATACCGTAATACCAAACAGCTTATCCACTGGAACGCCTAGCACCAACTCACGAGCGACCGCCCGCAAAGATTATACCGTAATACCAAACAGCTTGTCCACTGGAACTGCGCACAGCAATCAAACGCCCACAATGTGCAAATTATACCGTAATACCAAACAGCTTATCCACTGGAACGTGTGGCAGATTTTAATAGTTTGTTTTCTGTCTATTATACCGTAATACCAAACAGCTTATCCACTGGAACCTATCATTACACGATACTCAGGAATAAAATAATCCGATTATACCGTAATACCAAACAGCTTATCCACTGGAACGATAAAGAATTTTGGGAAGCTTATACACAGTAGCCCATTCCCCTCCAATTTTGTCATAGGATAAAAAAATGAAATAAAAAAACAAGGAAAAATAAAAGAGAGAGCCAATTTCCATGCTATACATAGAAGGGAAAAAAGCATTCTAGTAAAAACATTAAAAGAAATCATATCTAAATTAGATGATGATGCAGAAGTGTCGTAGGAGATGACAAGACTTATGGCACTTTAGAAATAAAAGAGATTGTAGCGAACGAATAGTCGTACGCATATGCTTAGCGTCTCACAAAGATATCGAGAACAAGTAATAGTTTGTTATAAAAACGCCACTACACATGGTGTTCTTACGACTCGTGTTATGTTTTGTATATTAAAATCCAAGTTGTGCCGTGTCCACCACCACTGCCGTGTGAGCATGGGGGGAAGGTCTCTCCCTTAGATAGTGGAATTTTATTAGATGAGTGTGTTTTACATTTATATACCCCACTTGTTTGACAAGTTTGTCCTGTTGAAGCCATGATATACCTCCTTTATATTTATAGATTATTATCATATAAATTATACCATAGGAGAATCGAATGAACAATATTACATTTAACGATATGGTATATTTAAGAAAAAAACTGAAAGAAACATAATAAGAAACTGTAGAAACACAAGAGAGTAATGACTCTTTTAGAGTACATAAGAGTCAGATAAATACATAAAGTAAAATTCAGGAAAAAGAATTTGAATGTTTTAACCAGCAATACGGACATTCAAGATCAAGATCATCAGGGCTATCTGGGTGTCTGTCATTGTCGAGTCCGTGTGGTTCTTTAAGTTCATGATAGAGGCGACATTCTTCTTTATATGCTTCTGTTTTATTAGCGCATATCTTAAATTTAAATTGTTTGTAATAATCATTTCTTACATGGTCTTGTAGTCGTCGGTTCAAGTCGGTGTCAGATCGACCTACGTATTTTGCTATTAAAAGATCTTGGCTAAGAAAATCTTGGCTAAGAACTTTTTCGAGTATATACACACCTACGGCGTTTTCATCAATTCGATTATTTACTGTAACTTTATTTAGAAGGAAAGGACCCTTTAATTCGTAATTATTTGACATAAGTTCTCCTATGTATTATAAATAATAAATTTTTTTCTATATTAATCAACTACTTATTTTATCAACAATTCTTATAAAGCTCAAAGAGCACGCAACCCTCATCTACACATACACATACGCTCGCTTCTCAATCCACCGATATGTACTATCATTAATATGTATGCTTCATTGTGACAAAATACAATACATATACAGAAGATCAAACGAGGGGCTGGCTAACGTCAACCTAGATCTGGTGCCTGGACATTTTTACGGATTGCTCGGAAAGAATGGGGCGGGCAAGACGACTCTTTTACGGATTCTCTCTTCTTTGCTCTTTCCTCAGCAGGGGACGTGCAGCATAAACGATATCCCGGTTCAAA
>JACSEG010000214.1_pt1 | contig 11042 bp, 8 predicted proteins | sample 8225521 | NCBI WGS metagenome assembly JACSEG01 (sample SAMN15705060, study PRJNA637333) | viral metagenome | isolation source: viral RNA from sea star tissue | host: Pisaster ochraceus | place: USA:Santa Cruz | collected 2018
CCGTGATGGAGAGGGTGTCTCTTTCGTTATGGTCCGTGATCAAGATGCCTACTCCGCGCTTTGCAAGTGCTGAAATAATCAACTTTAGCTCGTGTCTTGCCTTTGGATCTATGCCTGTAAATGGTTCGTCCAGCAACAAGAAATGTGGTTTTAGTGACATGGATCGTGCTATCTCTGTTCTTCGTCTCTCTCCGCCCGAAAGCGTGAATGCTTTTTGTTTTCGAATGGACTGCAGTCCGAAATCTCGTATCAAGATTTCGAGGCGTTCCTTCATCTCGGCCCTGCTTAGTTTTGGTATTGTTTCTAGTATTGCAAGAATGTTGTTTTCCACACTTAGACGCCGAAAGACTGACGGCTCTTGGGGGAGGTAGGAAATACCTAGTCGTGCACGTTGATGCATGGCTAGATTGTTGATCTTCTTGCCGTTCAGGATTATGGAACCTTTGTCGGGGGTGATAAAACCAACAACCATGTAAAACGCTGTTGTCTCTCCGGCACCGTTAGGCCCTAAGAACCCTACTACCTCACCTGTTCTTACAGAAAAGCTGATACCCGAAACGACCTCTTTGCGTCCGAACTTCTTGTGCAAGCCTTCCACGTCTAGCACGTACTGCTCGTGCTTTCCTCTGTATTTTTCTATTGCTTCTTTTTGAAAAATCGTTGATTCAAACTCTTGGTCAAGTTCTTGTTTTTCAAGCTCCTTCCCTAGCGACTTGTCGCCTCGAATTTTCTTTTCCACTTTGCTCTGTTTGGGCGAAAGCTCTTTTTTAGGAAGGAAAAGAGATCGTATCCAAAGCGATGTTCTTTGTGCAAGCGAATTGCTGGCGGCTGGCGCGTCACGGGTGGCTGGCGCATTGCTGGTGAGTGGCGCGTTGCTGGTGGTTGACGCGTTGCTGGTGGGTGGCGAGGCTTTTGGTTTTGGCTGTGCAGGCGAGTCACGGGTAGTTTTTGCGAGGGCGTCTTCTTTCTTGTCGTTGAAGCTCTGCTCTTTGCTGATATCAGAAAATTGTACGAAATCTTTGCTTCCTCGGCTAACGATGCCTCCCTGTTTAGCAGCACTTGCTCGACTGGTAGTGCTTGCTCGACTAGTGGTGCTTGCTCGACTAGCAGTACTTGCTCGACTAGCAGCGCTTTTTGTCTTCGTACTTGCTCGACTAGCAGTACTTGCTCGACTAGCAGCGCTTTTTGTCTTCGTACTTTTTGTCTTCGCACTTGGACCTGTACGTGTTTTTGGGCTCGCACTTGCACGTGTTTTCGCTTCGACTTTGCCTGCCTTGCCCTTTGGGTCTGGGGCTGTCGTTCGAGTTTTTTGAGTGCTTGTTTTCCTTACTCGGGTCTGTTTTGGCTCTTTTTCCATACTTTCCTTTTTGTTGTAATCCTCCCTACGAGGGGTTCACTTTTTCTATTACTTCTTCTACTACGGGGTCTGTTACGGGATCTACTGCGGGGTCTGCATCGACCTGTGGCTCTGGCCCCGGCTCCGCCCCTGTCTGCGGCTCTGGCTCTGTGCTTGGCTGCGGCTCCGGCTCTGTGCTTGGCTCTGTCTGCGGTCCTGGTTCTGGCTCTTTTACCTGTGTGGAAATGGTTCCTCGAACACCGCCATCGAGAAGCACCTCGTCCGTATTTAGATTGATGCTTACACGATCTGCACTGTACTCATCGTCATTCCACAAGGCATAGGGAAATCCAGTCAAATCGAGTATCTCTGTGTCACGATAATAGGTAAGAAATTCGCTCCGAGCACTCAGTTCTTTTTTCTTTGTAATAGTCACCCCTAGTTGGGTTATCATAAACTTTCCATCTTCCTTCGATTCTAGGAATCGAGCACGAAGCACTAAATCATTCTTGTTGTCTCTCATAATAACATTGCCTTCTGCTCGTAGTAGTTTCAATTTTCTGTCATAAAAGAGCTTGTCACCTTCTAAACTAAAATCATTTTTAAGATCAACAGCCTTAAAATTATTATCGACTTCCGCAAATTGAAAATCATCTCCGTATAGCTTTATTTCACCAGCTTCTATCAAAACATCGTCTGCAGTTACCTTTGCATCTCCGCGAAGAAGGGTAAATTCTTTTCCTTCGGCAAGATTGGCGCTTGTTGAATCCGCAGAGAAAGTGAATACCTTTCTTTCTGCCGAAAAAAGCGTGATACAAGCTACAACAAGAATGATTGAAACGAATAAGCGAACAACCTTGATATCCCGAAAAGAATGTACTCCGCTAGGAGTTCTGCTAGAAATTCTGTTAAGAAACTGCATTTTCTTCTTCACTGCTGTCTGTGTTTGTGCTGTCTGTGTTTGTGCTGTCTGTGTTTGTGCTGTCTGGGCCCGCACTGTCCGCACCCACACTCTCCGCACCCGCACTGTCTGATTCTTCCACTACTAGTTCCCCGAGTATGCCAGAATGGAGGGTGAAACTTCGTGATTCAGCATCTCCTTCAAACCCATACCCCTCTATCTTCGATCCATCATCTCGCTTTAGACTGAGCAAGTCGCTTTCTGATCCCTGTATTATTTTTTCTTTGTCTTTCCATTGAATGAAATTTGTTTGCAGATCCACATTGTCTGTGTTTGAACGCACCTGGATATTGCCTTCGAGCGTAACATCGTTGTTGTCTGTGCGTATGCTTGCTTTGTCTGCACTGCCTTCCATTCGCACTTCTTTCTTCTTGTCTAGTTCTTGAAATTCTAGGTCGTAGAGATTGTAGACGTCCTTCTGAGAAAAAATCCTTACTTCACTTAAATGAATTCGTAAGGTCGTGCCCCGTACAAAATGAATGGTGGTATCGAACATCTCTATGTCTGCTATCTCGCTATCGAGGTTTTCTGCTAACTGCACTTCTTCATAATCAAAACTACAGGACAAGAAGAGAAGGCTACAGAGTACCCCGAGTATTGGTTTCATTTCTTCCTCTTCTGGCGATACTCTCGATACTCTGTCGTGGCGTTTAAAAAGGCAGCAAATAAGGGGTGGGGATTTACAGGCATTGACTTGAACTCAGGATGAAACTGCACCCCTACTCCCCAAGGATGCCCACTCCATTCTACACTCTCAACGAGAATTTCATCTTCGGTAAGACCAGATATGCAAAGACCTGCGTTTTCTAGCTCACTAATGTACTTTGTGCTTACCTCATATCGATGTCTGTGTCGTTCCGAAATAATTTTTTTTCCATAACATGCATGTATCTTGCTTCCTTCTTTAATTCGAGAGTTGTTTGCCCCGAGACGCATAGTTCCTCCAAAATTTACTATGCCTTGCTGTTGCTCGAGAAGGCTAATGACGGGAAAGGGTGTGTTAGTTACAAACTCGGTACTATGAGCTTGCTTTTGTCCAAGCACGTTTCGTGCATATTCAATGACCATGACCTGCAAACCGAGACAGATCCCTAGGTATGGGATGTTTTGCTTGCGTGCTAATTCTGCAATCAAGATCATCCCTTCTATTCCTCGTATGCCAAAACCACCGGGTACGAGAATCCCATCACATTCTTGCAAGAGCGCAGATATTTTTTTCGGTTTTGCTTCTAACTCTTCAGAATCGATCTTTAGGATATTGACATGTACTTTTTTCTTCACTCCTCCATGCACAAGCGCTTCGTCTATTGATTTGTACGAGTCAGTCAAATCCATGTACTTGCCTACCATTGCTATCTGCACTTCTTTTTCCATGTTTCTTTGTGACTGCACTACATGCTTCCATTTGTTGACACGTTCGCCTATAAGCCCATGTACGGTGAGATCCAATTTTTTGAGAATGATGCTGTCGAGTTTCTGATCTAAATACCCAAACGGTATTGCGTAGATGGTGTCCACATCGTGAGCCGAGATCACTCCCTCTTTTTGCACATAGCTAAAGCGCTCTATCTTTGCCTTAAGTTCGTCATCTAGCGGACGTTTTGCTCTGCAAAGCACACAGTCTGGAGTGATTCCTGCAGAACGCAGCTCCCGTATTGAATGCTGTGTTGGTTTTGTTTTTAGTTCTTGATTGGTTAGTTCGGGGACTAGGGTAAGATGAACACTACATGTGTGGCTTGAGGGAAGCTCGTATATGATCTGACGAATGCACTCAAGATACGGAAACGACTCTATGTCACCTACGGTGCCACCGACTTCGACTATGGTGACGTTGTTGTCTTCTTTTTCTCCTACTGCAAAAATTCTCTTTTTGATTGCGTCAGTGATGTGAGGGATGACCTGAACGGTTCTTCCCAAATACTTTCCTTGGCGCTCTGCTTGAATGACATCCGAGTATATCTGCCCTGTCGTGATCGAGTTTAATTTACTCATGGTAGCACGAGTAAAGCGGGTATAGTTTCCCAAGTCTAGATCCGTTTCGGCACCATCGTCCGTTACATAGACCTCACCATGCTGATAAGGATTCATGGTTCCTGCATCTACGTTTAAATAGGGGTCTATCTTCACTAATTGTACCGTGTACCCTCTACATTCCAACACACAACCAAGTGATGCTGCAGCAATTCCCTTGCCAAGACTGGAGCTTACCCCTCCAGTTACAAAAATATATTTACCTTTCTGCTTACTCATTATCAATCAATATCTTTATCATCCTTATTTGATAATATATAATAAAGAAACTTTATATGCAATCACAAAGATCTTCTATTACAAGAAAAATATGCTTTCGCCATCTTGGTTCCGTGGCATACGAACAGACCGAACACATGCAAAAAGATTTACAAAGACAGAGAATGTCTGATGAAATAGAGGATACCGTACTCTTTCTTGAGCACCCAGCCGTTATAACTTTAGGGACTCGAGGAAGCAAAAACGTTGTTCTCTTGCCCACAGAAACCCAAAAGAAGCACAATGTACCTGTGCTTATAACCGATAGAGGCGGACAGGTTACTCTTCATGCGCCTGGGCAACTCGTAGGGTATTTTATCTTTAAACTCTCCCCGCAACTAGGGTCACTTCGTCGCTTTCTTGCTAACATGGAACAGAGCCTGCTGCTGCTGCTTGAACGACTTGGCTTGCATGCAAAAAAATCACAGTCAAACGTTGGGATTTGGATTGAGCAAAGAAAAATAGCGTCCATCGGGGTCTGTGTTAACAATCGAGTTACGAGACATGGCTTTGCATTGAACATCAATAACGATCTCAGTCAGTTTGGTTGGATAGTTCCCTGTGGGCTTTCGAACCTTCAGGTGACAAGCGTGGCACAAGAGCTTGCTGCACCGCAGGACATGAGCACTATTGAAAGTCTCCTAGAGGAAGCAATATGCAAGAGTTTTGCCCCTTCATGAAATTTAGGATATACTCTATTAAAGATCACTCGCCCGAGTGGTGAAACTGGTAAACACGCTAGATTCAGGTTCTAGTGGTCGCAAGACCTTGGAGGTTCAAGTCCTCTCTCGGGCAAAGCACCCTCGTTGCTAAAAAATACTTTAAAAGATACTATATATGAATTCTACCTGTATGCCATGGAAAATGTCTAATCCAGTTAGCCTTAATCGGTCACCTCCGTCTGGGAGTGTATTGTCTGAATCGGCTGGATCGATTTGTGTGTATTGAACATAGTCGTCATAGCTTTTTGGAAAGAGATACCATCTAGCGACATACCCTATGATAACCTTGAAGTTTTTACTCTGTATCTGCTGCAGAAGGATCCCTGCTCCTAGATTCACATATACGTCCAGACCACTACTGTTTGTTTTTGTAGTGGTTATGGTATCATCGTTATTAATTATTATTTTCTCTCGAAAATCTACAAAATTATTTTGGTTTAATGGAAACGAATTCGGAAAGTATCCATATCCTTTCAATATTGAATATAAGACTCCTACACCCGTTGTAACATAGAAACCAGGGACTGCATATCTGTGAACCGGGAATATAAAACGAACATTGAGGTCTGCATTCAAATCTAAGGAGCTAAGCCCCAAAAAATCATTATCAACCGTTATAACTCGTCCAATTGTTCTGTAAGAAGCTCCAAGTCTTGTATACAAATCTACGCTAACAGGAAATGATAGTCCAAATATGAACGGGAACTCCGTCCCCACAACCACATAAGGAGACGCGACAAAGGAGAGTGCACTATTTGTTCTAAATATATCGGTATTTGGAATAGGTATAGGAGAAAAAGGAACAGAGCCCCCCGTACTAGACGGAAACGACCCATCCGCCTGTATTATAGTCAAACTAGAGTTGAGCGTGAGCGTAAGAGGAAAAAGCTGCTCATACGAAAAGCCTATGAAAAGTGGCCGTATCTTGGTAAAAGCACGAACAGTCTCAAGTGATTCTCTCCCGTTTGTGACTTTCTCTTGAGAATAACTTGGAGAAGCAACACAAACCAAGAAAAGAATTGCGATACTACTTACACGATAAAGCATTTTCATTTACTTACTCCGCATCATATAGATTCCATCCCAAGATGGTGATGGTGGTTGAGAGATGAAAATCTCACAACGCTTGATAAAAACCTGTGATAGATGGTCAGTATTGTCGATTTCTTGTACTTCCTGAAATGACTTCAGTGCTTGTTCAAAATCCTTTGCGAGATACGATTTAAACCCTTGATTATGTATCTTAAATATCATCATTCTTCTATCGTCCACTTCGATGTCCGTTGTGTATATGAATTCTCCCGTGGTTTTTCCTTTAACCTGCACTAAGTCAACTGCTCGAATAGGAAAGTCTTCTGGCAAATGTGTCTTGATAGAATTTGAAAAAATGAAATCTACCCCATACTCCTTTGTAAGCCCTTCTAAACGTGATCCAAGATTGACCTGATCTCCAATAATGGTATAGTCCATCTTCTTTTCCGAACCAATGTTGCCCACGGTAGTAAGACCGTAATTGAGACCTATTCCCGTATTAAAAAGAGGCTTTCCTTTTCCCTGTAACTCAAGATTAAATTTATCAATGACTTGGCGTACTTCGTTACAGGCATGGAGTGCATTGAGAGATGCATTTTCTAGAGCCATAGGAGACCCAAAAAAGGCCATGACTGCATCCCCTATGAACTTATCAACAACGCCATTGTGTTTCGTGATAACGTCTATGATCCCTTCGAAATAGCTATTGAGAATGTTTACGAGTTCGTGGGGAGCATATTGTTCTGATATGCTGGTGAAATTTCTGATATCGGTAAAAAGAATAGCAATTTCTTTGCTCTGCCCCTCCAACATCCTACTTGGATCCTTGATTATCTCGTTAATAACAGAATTAGGTACGTATTTTTGAAAAACGGTTCGAATCTTGTTCTCGTTTCTTTTCGCTATTACCGAGGAGAACGCAAATTCTTTGATGGTACTCGATGCTTTTTCTAGAGACATAAGCATGACATTAAATGTTTTGCTCAGTTGCCCTACCTCGTCGTTATACTCGATCTTCACTCGCTCGTTAAGGTTATCTGTTTCGATTATTCGTTTCATGCTCTCCAACATTCGAGCTATTGGTCTTACGAGAGTGCTGCTATAAAGAAGCACGACAATCACACCAGCTATTATGGCAATGATACCAAGCACTATCGTGGCTATAATGATGTCAGAGACCGGCTTGTAAAAACTACTGGCGTAGTTTGTTACCAGCATGTTCCACTCGGGCTCGGCAAGTTCGGTATAATGACCAACCCTGTTGATTCCATTTATGTTAAAACGCGTTTGTAAAAAATTAATGTAATTTTCTGCATTCAGTTGTTCAGCAATGATGTTGTTTACGTCTTTGATTTCTTTTGCACTTAATTCGACTTTAGGGCTGGAGAAAACTATCTCGTATACTTCCTCTCCCGCTTCGTTCGTTGTGGGAGTACGATTGTACACAAATATCAACTCGTCTTCTCCCTCTATCAGGGTTCTTTCTGCATAGTTCTGTACTGTGTCCACAAAAGCGTTGTAAAAACTCTCCTCTGTGTTGAGATCGTTTTCGACGAGCAATCCCCACTGCTCCTGTGTGTAGCTCTCTAGTTGCGTTGCTTTGATTGCAAATACTCTTGATGCGAGACGGGTTATGCCCACACGAGCAAAGAAAAGAGAAAGAACGCCGATCAAAGCAACAACCGTAAGAATAAGCGGAACAAGAATGAAAATAGTCTTTGTTTTGATGTTCATATTTTTTAAAACCCCTAGTTTCAGTTTAAACACGATGTCTTTCAAATTTAACAAAAAACATGTGTGAAATACTTTACTCTATCATAGTAGTGTACTATACTTTGATTATATACAATTTTGAACAATATTGTATAGTTAATTATAGGATTTATTATAAATTTTAAATTATGGACTTAGATACAGCACTTGAAAAAAAATCTGAATATTTTACTCCTGAAGAAAGCAAGAAGATAAGCGAAGAGATAGACCATCTCATCCAAGAAAAAAAGAGCACACAAGCCTTAGATTTTTCAGTTCATAGTGCGAAGAGTGGATATACTTTTCCTGTTACCATTATTAGTACACTTGTCCTCCTGTTGAGTGCTTCGATTTTTGGGGTATGGTTGTACTCAATGAGGACAGAACAGGAATTCTTAAGCATACGCACAGACATAGACGGAACTCGTTCTAATCTTGCATCAGTTATCATAGATAATATTAGGGAAGAGGCGTCAAAGACCGAACAGAGGATATCAGACATTTCACAACAACTAGACAAAGCAATAAGCGAACAACAAGCTTTGGAATCACGATTTGATAAACGAGTGTCAGAATATAGACTAGATTTAGAAAAACAGATAGCGGCAGAAAAGGAAGCACTTCGTAAAAGACTAGAACAAGAACAGTTAAGTTCCGAAGAAATCGAGAGACGACTCGCACAGCAGAACATCAGACTCAACGAAGAGTTTAACCTGCAGTTGCAAAAATTTCGTCAAGAACAAGAAACAGAGAAGACTAGCTTAGAAAAAGACTACACACAACAGGTTGAAAACCTGAGACAGCAACAAGCAAGACAGGAAGATGCTCTAAGCTCATTACGTTCAGAAATTCAAAGTCGAGAGAGCGAACTAGAGGCTCAAATAGCATCGGGCGACCAAGAACTCATTTCCGCACAAAGACAGATTCAGCTCATAGCACGAGACAAGGAGAAGAGCGATCAAGCGTTACGCGAATTTGAACTTTTCTTCAAAAACGTTTCTTTAACCATTGCCAACAAAGACTATCAATCAGCTCTTAGAGGCATAGATCGAGGACGTAGAGCCATTATAAGCAGTCCTTTTTCTTCTAGTACCATCGCTTCTGTGTACCTTAATGCCTTTCGAATTCAAGAGAACACATTGGAAGAACTTATTGTTATTCAATCGCAGTTGGAAGGAACACCAATACAAGTTATAGCAGCACCAGTGGCAAGTAAAACAACCCCAGTCGAAGTTGGGCTTGTTTCTGAAACAAATCAAGCAGAATTTTTGCAACTGCAAGCAGAACTTGAGCGACTGCGGAAAGAACTTGAGCAACAGCAAGCAGAGTTTGAACAGCTTTCTCAAAAGAATCAAGCAGAACTTGAGCAACAGCAAGCAGAACTTGAACAACTTTCTCGAAAGAATCAAGCAGAAATCGAGCAACAGCAAGCAGAGTTTGAGCGACGACAGAAAGAACTTGAGCAACAGCTCTCTCAAAAAAGTCAAGGGGAAATTTCGCAACAACAAACAGAACTTGAACAACAACGGAAAGAACTTTTGCAACAGCGAAGAGAGTTTGAACAACTTTCCCAAAAGAATCAGGCAGAGTTTGAGCGACGACAGAAAGAACTTGAGCAACAGCTCTCTCAAAAAAGTCAAGGGGAAATTTCGCAACAGCAAGCAGAGTTTGAACAACGACAAGCAGAGTTTGAGCAACGCCAACAAGAGCTCGAACAACTTTCTCAAAAAAATCAAGCAGAGTTTGACCAACGACAAGCAGAGTTTGTTCAACGACAAAACGAACTTGAGCAACAGCAAGAAAAATTTGAGCAAGAAATTGCTATCCTTACCGTTAGCTTCGACACCTCACAAACAGACCTGCTGAAAGCACAAAGTGACCTAGAATCTGAAAGGGAACAACTGCTTAAATCGAATGATGCGTTACAAGCCCTACAAGCTCTTCTTGATAGTGCAGAACAACGAAGGCTCGCTGCAGAGAGACTTCGAGACAGGACATTAGAACGAATAGATAGAATTAGCAAAACATACGCGATCCAAGAAGAAAAACAATTGATAGACCAAACGGTACTGCTTTCTAACGTTCAAAACATCATCCAATATCTAGAGGCTAAGAGTTCTGGCACAGAAGACAGCACTCTTTCGAATGCAATTCTCGATCTTATTCAACAAGAACCTGTATACAGACAAATAGGAACACTCCTTGCCGAAGAGACAGACTCCACAGTAAGTTTTCCTTGACCCGTATTTGCTCTTCGTAGATCACCATCGCATTCCCTTCGATAACATATAATATATACAATGGAAACACGGACAACCTTATGATTAAGCATGCACTAAACATAGCCATACCAAAGGGACGACTCACAGAGAAAATCTTCTCTTTGTTTGAACAGCACGGCATGAACGTTCCCGATGTAAATCGCTCCCTAGTGATTGCTCTTCCTTCTTTTCATCTTAATATCCTTCTTGTAAAGAACACCGACCTTACTACCTATGTCTCGAACGGAATAGCAAGCTTAGGAATCGTGGGATCTGATTTGCTCTTTGAATCGAACGAGTCTTTCTATTCTCTTGCTACGTTTCCCTTTGGAAAAACTCGCATATGTCTGATTGCAAAAAAAGAAACCGTCCCCATAGACGAAGTAACTCGATCTACCATAGCAACAAAATATCAGAATTTTGCTCATCGTTTTGTTCTTGAACGAAATCTAAAGGTTAAGGTCATACCACTACACGGATCCTTGGAACTTGCCCCTCTGCTTGGCTTGGCTCCTTACATCATCGACTTGGTTGAAACTGGACAGACGATACAGGAAAACGGACTCGTTGTGCAAGAAGTTTTAGGATCCACAGATGTCAAACTTATCGCAAACCCAGCATTGTATAAATATTATCATAAAGAAATCGCTGTTTTTATGCGAAGATTAAAGCTATGAGTAGCTCCAACA
>JACSEG010000215.1_pt1 | contig 11035 bp, 13 predicted proteins | sample 8225521 | NCBI WGS metagenome assembly JACSEG01 (sample SAMN15705060, study PRJNA637333) | viral metagenome | isolation source: viral RNA from sea star tissue | host: Pisaster ochraceus | place: USA:Santa Cruz | collected 2018
ACTTTGAAGCTTCCAGAATACTTTCGTTGCCTAACTGAGTGGCAACAGCTTTATTTTTTTGAAATATTTTATCTGCAAATTTACCTATTTTTTGATCATAAAGAGCGGTAAGCTTTTCTTCGTATTTCTTTTGAAAAACAAAACCATTGTCTCGTCCTATTATTTCGTCGTACTTTTTTTCTATTAACTCCGCCATCTCTTCAATGTTTGCGCCTCCGCTTAATTGATAATCTCGAATAATCTTGTCAAATTCTTGTGAATTTTGAATAAGTTTATCATTATGACGCTTGTTCATAATTACCCTGCCTACTTGGTAAGCTTGACCCCCAACTGAAAGAAGAGAATTAAAAGTAGACAACGCATGATTTCCCGCCCGTGCTCTATTGGTATATGCTTGTGCAAGAGCTGAGTATCCCGAAGTGTCCCCGCCTGAATACGGGCTTAAAGTGTTTTTTATTTCAAATCCCTGAACATTTGGAAGCTTCATTTTTACCCTTTAATAGCACTAATAATTGATGCGGCGGTTTGGAAGCCGCTCATTACATTTTGAAAAGTTTGATTGGCCATTTGATTAAGCTGGGTTCGATAATCAATGGAGGCCGCCTCTATTCCCATTAGGGCGTTTTTTCCAGCCCTGCCTATTCCGGTAACGTATCCGGCGGCAGTTTCCCCAAACTCATTAACGCCTTTTATTTGCTTTTCCCTCATAGTTTTGCGTATCCTTGCAATTTCAGCGCGATGAAAGCCATCTATCGAGTTTTCTTTTGAACTCATATACTCGTATTGAGATAGTTTTGACGTCGCGCTCGCGGCAGATTCTAAAGCACTTATGCTTGCGGCAAACCCTAAAGCACTCATGTCTGAAACAATATTTTCTTCCCTTTTTTTTTCAAGCCTTTTTTTAGCGTCTAACATCGTTTTTCCTAGACTATCCCCAGGTTTGTAATTTTTTATAGCTTCTTTGTCTATTTCCGTTTGCGATATTTCTTTTTTAAGCTTTTTTTTAGTGTCTATCGTTGCCTTATCTTTAGCAGAAAGAATGTTTTTAGATAAATTTGTTACATCCGAAGAGACACCTTCTTCAGATTCATTTTCTGCATATTGTCTCGCTCTGACAAATTGCCCGCTTGACGAAAGAGCGCTCAGATATTCCCCTCGCATAGTATTAAATTGATCAGTAGACAAGTCCAACTGCCCAAGGATTTGATTTGCCCCTGTTCTCAAAGCACCGCCTAGCTGCTCATTTTGTCCGGAATAGTTTAATAGTGCTTGAGATATCTTTATATTTTCGGCTTTTGCAAGGTCTTCTTTTTGTTGTTCCGAAGCCATATATTTCTCCTATATATAATAACGTTACCAATTTGTTGTTCTGCTGTAAACCCAAAATGAGAAGCGAAGTTTTTTCCGCCTTCAAAGTTACTATCAACAGCACCGGTAATAATCTTGACACCTGATTCTTCAAGAATCTTTATGATTTTATTAAAAATTTTTTTAAATCGACCAAGCTTTGAATTTTTTGATATTTCAAGAGCTATATATGCTATATCCGGAGTATGAAGCTTAACTAAGGCCCTGCTTCCCATTCCGTCGCTTTCTTCTAAAAAAACATTGCTATAGTTGTCTATTGGAGCTGAATAAAAATCAGTTTGCTTCATAGGTAATGCCAAGATTAAGTAATGTAAATCTGACAGGATCATCAGATACAATCGAAAATGTTACAATATCATCGACATCAGTCGCTGTTAAAACGCTTTGCTTTCCTGTATATAAATACGGCTCTACTGAATTATTAGGCGGCTCCCAGTCTAATATTTTTTTTCCAGAGCGATCGTGTATTTTGAATCCTCCTGATTTATATATGCCAAGTGTAGAATCATACGCTTTTCCTGTCTTGCCAATAGAGCCAATGAGATTGGTTAACTGAACTTTCGATACAATAGGAATTCCTGCGAAAAACTCCCATCGATCATTTCCGATATTTTTATGTTTGTAAGAGAACGGGAACTTGTCTATTTTTATGAAAATAAATTCTTCAGTTATTTCTGACCTCACTAAAAGCAAGGGATTTAGTTTAATATTTAAATAATATTTTCCAATACTATATGTATCTTCTACTTCAATATTATAAACAGGAGGGGCAGCTCCTTCGGTTTCATTTGTATTTATTGTAAATCCGGCGACGCTATGTATAAAATGCAGAACCGGAATTTTCCATCTGCTTGCGTTTGCGTATTCTAGCGTTCCGTTATCAACCGTTAGACTTATTGGTTGGGTAGCCTGTCTTACGGAATCGGCGTTAATTTTAGGGTAAGCCAGTATACTTTCTTTTATTCCGTCGGGCAAAACTTTTTGATACCAAAAAGGCTTTAAAGAAACAGTATTTTCGCCGGGATCATTTGCCATAATTCTTGTAAACGATATTGTAGTAGGTGAATAAATACGGCCTATATAAATCCATTTTATAATATTACTTCCGACATCCTCTTGTTCTTCCGTAGTAAACGAAATCCATGGATACGGAACTTCCCCGCCGATCAATAGCATTGGTTTGGTGTATGTAGCCATCCCCCCGTCAATGCGTCGAGAAGCAAAGTTTTCTATGTCAGCTTGATATGAAACGCTTCTGACTTCTCGGTCGGTTAAATAATATAACGTTTGATTTATTACAATTGCTTCGTTCAAAATGGTGGGAGTTGCGTCTATCAGTTTGTATTCAGGAATAGGATGAAATACTTGAGTATGATAAATACCTTTGTCTGTTCCAAGAAACGTTCCTCTGAGTTCTATTATAAAATTCACAAACTTATTTGATAGGGCTATTTTTGCGTACGGGTCTTGCGGTCCTGCAAATCTTTCGCTTCCGTTATATAAAACAAAATAATTAAAATTATTGTATGGCTGTATATGACTGAGATTTCTTTCAGAATATCCGGAATTCATGTCAGCTACAGTATTGGAAACGTCGTAATCACCTGTTCTTTTAGCAGAAGCAAATATCCAATCAGGGTTATCGTAAAACGTTAATATCAACTGACCGTCAATATACTGGCAAGACCTTATTCCATTGGCGCAAGGTATCGGTGTTTTTATGTTTTGTTCAGTTGCTTTATTATTTAATAAAACTGGTAAATTGTACTTATTATTAGTTTGAGAAAACTTGATAGAAGTCATAAGGGATTTTATTTGAGAATTGTGGTAATAAAATGTAGCCGTGAAATAATTCGCAAAAAGAGCCGGGCTTTCATTGTTAAGTCCATAAAATTTTGATTCATTTGTTAAAACCGGCCAATTAAAAATGAGAAGAGTTGTTTTGTAATTTCCTTCTTCAAGGCTTTCAATCACAGGTAGATTGATAACTTCCCTACCTATGGGTTCTTTCGTAACGTGATCATTTGTAACAATAGGATCGTGTGTTTGGTAGTCATTGCTAAGTATATCATAAAAATTTATATCAATATTGGGGTAGTCGCCTTCAAAAGTTACCTGCGCCCCAATAATTTTTCCATCAACTATTTTTTTGTATACGGTAGCGATTACTATATTATCTTCGGGATGGTTTGCTTCTTTTTTGTTGACTCTAAGCTCTATGGCGCCAGTCCATACTGGGACAAGCGTTTCTTCATCTTTGACATCCGGAGCTTTTGGTATAAGCAGGTCAGTAGATATAGATTTGGATATTCCGCCAAACTCATTCAAAAGAACATTTTCTGCTTTAACAAGGCTGACTGGAGTCTCTACGGGCAAATCTTGACGCAAGGGATTTATAAGTCCGCCGATAAATGTTACGTACTGCTGTCTAGTCATATCGACGCCCTAGTTAAATTGCTCTATCCAAGAATCCTCGTGTTCGGCAGTTCTTATCGACTCTTTCCCATCAATAATTCTTGCTTTTATAAAATACTTATCATACAATTGATCAAGAATAGCGGAATCTTTTACATTCGCTTTTAATGTAGGTGATATATAAAAGGCTAACTTAACGGCAACTAAATCCCTTACATGTTGCGAGAGAACTTCCGCTTTAATATCTTTGCTTGTGAAAGAAATATTTATTGATTCTTGATCGCATAATATAAAATCACCCTCTACTTGATACTCGCCTTTAGATAATCCCTCAATAGAACGAATAAGAACGCAGTCTTTTGGTCTTTTAAATTTAAAAGAATACCCATACTCAGGAGACTCTTCCTCTTGCGTCAAAGACCTTCTTACTACAGCACAATTCCAGTCGTGATCATCAAGAACTGATTCAAGAGCCTCTGGATAAAACTGTACGCACGCGCTTGCTTTAGTGCCTTCGTCAAGTTCTGACACAAGCGGCATAATTCCTACATAACCAAGAGCTAGGTTAAATATTCTTAACCTGCCCTTGGTTGTAGGTTGCGCTAAGATCGCCATTAACCGTTATCTTCCTTGGTTTTAGAAGAAAGCTCCGAAGATTTTTCTTTATCTTCTTCGTCTTCTTTATTGGCTTTTTTAGCATTATCGTCTTTTGGAGGACGACCAGGTCTTTTCTTAGACTCTTTCGGCCAATCAAAGCCTAGGCACTCGTCTTTTCGATGAACATAGGGTATTTCTTCTTCATCATAGTACGAACCAGCGCTAAATATTCTTCCGCCAAGATAGGAATTTTCGATACATTTTATTTTTTTAGACATAAAAATCTCCTTAAATTTTATACGAAATTCCGATCCGCGCTTTAACGCCAACCCCAGCATTTCCACCGCCAACAGCCTTCACCCATTTTCCGCTCATTTCCGAAGAAAAAGGGAAAACAAATTCTTTAGGTCCGTCGGTAGAGACATCGTGCGTAATGGAAAACGTACCTACATCATCCCATGAAGTGCCGTCGTCGTCTGAAGTCATTACCTCAACTTTTGTGTCATTACACGATCCTTCAAGCAGGTCTACGTAAACGACAGAGGGAACACCTTTGTTGATATCCCCTTTCATTTTCAGGATATTTGTTTCACTTCCCACGGTCATGTCCCAATCATCTTTTAATTCAAGTAACGCGTCTTTAATCATTTTGCCCTCCTTAAGCGACAAGCTCTTCGTTTGTGCTGATTTGATCAAGAATCCTCAACGGAATACCTAAGAAAGTCATCATCATTCGTCCGTATGGGTCTTTTTCGGTATACCTGACGTTTTCTTTTAAGACAGCGTCTTTTGTGAGGGCGGTAATTACATGACGGTTTACATACATAACCGCTCTTGACGGGTCTCTAAGCATATGCACAGCTTCCAAGAGAATCATAGGATCAATTACTTTTTCTCCAGCAGTGCCGCGCTCCCATGGCGAAACGTTTGCAACTCGAATCAAAGACATTGGGTCTTCAACGCAAAGACCAAGGCCTTGCTGAAACAAAGTTGATACAATTTGAAGGCTTTTGCCGTTGTTAGTCTCCATGGTTTCACCAAGGTTTCTAACCTTTATTCCCGCATTAGACGCATTGGGATATATGCCGTACGTATTTCCCACGCCATGCTGAACAATAAAAATAGAGGTGTTTCCTGTCGCGGTTGTGCTTCCGTTGTTGATAACATTGTGGAAACGATCAGACCTTTCTGTGATTTTGTTACGTCTGATTGCCATACCGTTAAAGTAGGCTCCATCGGCAGCTAAATCTGCGGGTCCCCCATAAAGAAGTTTCTTGTTTGCAGACTGACCCATCTTTTCGACAATGTTTCCATTTTCTTGCTGACGCATTGCTTGACCGTTGGGTCCGGTGAAAATAAGGTTGTCCATCTTTGCGTATTTTTCAAGAAGTATTACCTTTTCTTCATCTTGTTCTATAGACGTCCGATTTTCACCTACGCCTTTGTTCAGAATCCTAATATCAGGCCCATCACCAAGATCGGCGGTTCTCGCTATAATATGAGTGTTTCTGTCCGAAGCTTCCATAAATTCGAGGTCTTGAAAAAGCGGATTTTTTTCGTGAAGAATCTTTGCTACACGTAAAGTATTTCCGTCAGAACCAGCTCTTTTGACAAGATCAAGCTGGGTTAATCTTTTTGGTTCAATATCGGGCATATCTGTATCCTTAAAAAAAGAAATGTAAAGAGATTAACAATCCCATCGTTACCCCCGACGACGTACTTTCCTTCCCCCATACCTGGCTTCGGAAGCATTATCAACAGGATCACAATTATTGCTACCCCCCATAACAAAGCTTCTTCCCCCATACCTGGCTTCGGAAGCGTTCTTAAAAGGATCACGTAAAGATATTGTTATTTGATTTTATATATATGTCAAGTGGTAAAATCAAAGGCATCGCCTTTTTTCTGCTCATTCGATCCAAAAAGGCTATCAACCATCCTTGCTTCACCTTGTTGCATCTCCCCTAATCTTATAAGGTCTCTGAGTAAAGTTTCGTTATTTCCTAGTTCAGACTTAATCAATAACTCGCGTAATTCTGGTGATAAAAAATTCATTCCTTTTTGTAGCTGAACGCTCTTTCCAGGCCAATCATCCCCAAATTCAGACATAAACTTTTGAATGACTTTTTTCCCATCTTCTTCTACTTTTAACTGATTTTGTATAAAAAGCTCTTTTTGACTTTCTTCATTTTCAAGTTCGATCCCATCAAATAATTGAGCCGCTTGATCAGGGCTTATTCCTGCTTTAACAAAGCGATCGGCGGAAATGCCATTGAGTTTGGTATATTTAGCCTTGTCTTCGGGAATTCCGTACACTTTGTTATACTTCGCCGTTTCTTCTGCTGTCATATTTGGCTTCCATGACAACGCTTGATTATCATTTAGCGCAATAGCTTTCTCTGCCAACTCATTAACACCAGATAATCCCTTAAGCAAAGCGTTATCTCTTAGCTCAGTCTTTACTTGATCAAGATATGTAGGTGGTGCTGGCGGGTTTGCCGCCGGTGCCGGAGGGTTTGCTGGTGGAGTTTTTTCTGGCTCCGGTGGCGTCAGCACTGTTGGCATTGCCTGGTTTTGAATAGGGTTAATGTCGCTCATCATTTGCTCCTTGTTTTTTTAATATTCATTTCTTCAAATTGTTCGATACTCGCATACTTTTCCACAATACTATCAACATTACCAATTTCTAGAACCCCGCACATTTGCAAAATTCTTTTCGCATAATTTTGCATAATCAGATCGTTTGGATCAACGGCTTCTTCAAAATGACGGAGGTCTATAAGTATCTTTTTTAATACCCTTTTTCCCGAAGCAGACTCAAGGAATGTAGACCTAAAGTCTTTTATCAGTAAAGCGTCTTCTCGGATATTTTTCGGATCAAGTACATGGTTTGGGAACAGGGATAATATCATTTATTCATTTTCTGCTGTATATCTGCCGTTTGCGAAGCCATTGCCATCATTTGCTCTCGTTCAATTTCCCCTGCTAACTCTTCATCACTTCTGATATAGTCGGGATTTATATTGTAAGACCCTGATAATTCTTCAAGTATTTTTCCAAAATTTATCTTTTTCACTGCGTTCGGATCATATTCGGCTGCAATTCTGGCAAACTCCATTAAATTTCGAATATTAGCCTCTGCATATAATCGTTTTTGCATTTGCGCCATGGGAGATATATGCGTGATAAACACTTCTTCTCCCGCAAGCTCTCCCGGCAGATCGTAAGCAAGATTTTCTATCCTAATTTCCATTGTTCTTTCGATCAGTTGTTTGAGATATGTTTGCTGAAAAGTAGACGCCAGAAGCACAAGCTGCGCCCCTTTCTCGCTCATTCTCTGGGATACTTCAAAAGCTGTCATTGTTCTGTCAATTTGTTGAAGCATTTGAAAAAAGTTTGTATACAAATAATCATCAATGACGTTTTTGCGTCTATCAAAAGCTTTTTCGGCAATGTCTATTCGCTCCCCTTTGTTTATGGGAACAATCATTCTCTCGTTATCCATGTAGTAATTTATACCACCAGGATTGAGATTTATATCTTCCATTTCAGCGGGAACATTCATTGCCGGTCGAGTTGCGTAATGAGCAGCTTCTATTTCAGATTTACTTATTTGATTTATTAGTTTAATTTCAGAAAGAACACCGGCGCACAAGCCAGTTCCGTACCAGTCAAACCCATCGGCATCTATTTGAAAAGACGCATACGGAAACGAATTGAAATAACCTTCTTCAAGAATAGTCCCGCCTTCTTCTCCAATTTCCGTTGTGTAGTAGATTGAGGTGAACTTTTTGGAAAAAGTGCCTTTAAAGTAAGCTTCTGATCTTTTCGGTAATACGGCATGGAATATTTTTATTTCTGCCAAAGGGGATTCTTTTGCTTTTTCTGTTATTTCTGGGGTTACAGTTTTTGGAAAATCACTTACAAGTTGCTCGTATGAACATACATATGATCTAAATTGTGTATCAACAAAGCCTTCGGTGTCAACCCCTATAATAATTTGGGCAATATGACGGCGAGTATAAACAGGATACCCTGTCTTTGGGTTGTTTATTATAGATGTAAATCCACTGCCGCCAATGCATGCATCTCTTACCGCCCACGCAGATTGTTCGTACGCTCTTGATTTGGCAAAAGTATATACAAGGTCTTCCTCAATCTCTCTCAACGCTTTTTTTACCGATCTTTTTTTCATCAGAGCTGGTTGGACTGATAAGGAAAAATTATTTATAGACGGGTTAAAGCTCATAGCAATAAAACCATCTGTAAAAACTTTTACGGCTTTTTGAGCATATGAGTCATAATTTATTTTTGCTTTCTTGCTTTTGTCTTCTTCAAAATATCTAGCCTGCATTGGGTAGGCGAACTCGTAAGCTTCTTTTATACCCTTAATATATTTATCTTTAGTTTCTTCGAGCTTTTCTTTGTATTTTTCTAATAGTTTTATTTCCAAGATTTACTCCATATATTTTTTCTATTATTACATACTTAGCGATTAGATTCGAGTAAAACATCTTTTTTTTTCATTTCGCGTTCTTCAAAATACTTTCTTAATATTTTCCGTATAATCTGAGAAGCGCTTCTTTCTTCTTTTATCGCCATTTCTCGTATACTATCATATATTTCTTCGGAAACACCTATCCCTATTTTTTTTACATTTTCTTTCATAATGCCCATTCTGTCCTCCTTTTTAGAAGATTACCGAAGATTTGTATCAATGTCAATAATTATTTAGAAATTGAATACATCGTATTTTTCTTTTTGCGTTCTTCTTTCTTTTTGAGTTGCGTTAACCATTGTCGACATGACAGCATATCTTGTTTCATCATAGGCGTGGTCTTCTTGCTTTGTATTTATATCTTCTGGATCATTTGGATCGGATTGAAGCATTGGAATCGTTCGTATCCAATTATAGCACGTATCGGCTATTTTTAGCATTGGTTGATCATTTACCACAGTCTTTAATCTTTGTATAACTTTCTGCAGCCCTGCGCGTCTATCGTTGTGAGCCTTGACTGCAACAAATCCCGCTTCTTGGAAATAAGTTATTAAACTCGACCCATGGCCATGTTTAGACCACATACTAGGGTCAGCGATAAGAATTTTTGAATCAGCTATAGATATAAGTTGATGAGCTACTTCTCGGGCGTCTAGGTTTTTGTCATACCATTCTCTGTATCTCCACATTCTCCCGTCCTGATCAACTGCATACCATCCGATAGAGAAAGGATTGCTATAGCCCCAATCCATAGACATGAACTTATACCAGCTATCGCTCATTCTTTTGTTATAGGAAAAACAGTGTTTGTCTCGATCAAACATATTTATGACCGATCCTATGTTTATATCCCAATTCCCATGGCGATAAGCTTTATACAATTCGTCGCTTGTCATTTTTAATCGGCGTTCGTATTCAGGGTCATTCTTGGACAAAACTAAATTGTCTTCTAATCGCGCCGGGATAAAAATTCTTGATAAACCAGAGCGAGGGTCTATGTACCTTCTCATTGGTTTTACCGGATCAATAAACCTTTCTTTAACCCATAAGTGACCTACGCTCCCGGGATTGCCTGAAGATCGTACGTAACAAGGAACTCCGGCGGCACTTCTCACCATGCCTATCATGTAGGTGTAGCAGTAATCAGAAGCATAGTTTGTGAGTTCATCAAATCCTAACCACTGATATTGATGACCCTGATAGGAATGCACGTCATTATCTCGTTCAAGGTATCGCAGCTTAAGCGAGCTTCCTGATGCAAAGTTCCAGGTCTTTGATGTTTGATGAAACTTCCCATTCAACAAAGGATATAGTTCTTGGCTTCGTTTTATAAGTTCTTCGAGTTCATTGTATGAACGGCGAAATAGAATTCCGTGATAGTCTGTCCCATATGCTAAATTACGCGCAAAATCGGCAAGGAGAAAATCGCTCTTCCCACCGCCCTTTGCGCCACCAAAAAATAATTCAAAACTATCCGAGGATAGAGCTAAGGCCTGCTTTGGTTGTGGCGTCCACATCTAACTTTGCTCCCCCTTCAATATTGCTCATCTCTTCAAATTTATCAATGACCGTTTTCCAGTCTTCTTGGTTAATTATTTTATCGGGCAAATTGAAACTTGAAATACTGATATTCATCTCTTGCTTAATATTTACAAATTGTTTATACAGGCCTTGCAATTCAGATAAAAAAGACCGGGTCTCTCGCAGCTCCTTAAACAACGGCACTACTTCCTTCGCCATGTTTACTTGTTCTTCATTTTTAAGCCTTGCAGTAACATTCTTCGCAACTAAGAATGCCATTTCCTCAAGCTTCGATCCCTGAGTAAGAATCTCCGCTATCCTATTCTCAAGCTGCTCTCCTTGGTCAACATCATAAAGACCCATAGTTTTGCCCCACTTTAGAGCGTTAGACACAGTAGGCAAGCTTATTTCAAATTCTCTCGCTATCTCTTCGTTTGTTAGTTTAGTAGTCTTCTTTCTACAACATATCGCCAGATGTCTTTTTTCATGTATCTTTAACATGACTCCTCCTTTTTAGTTTTATATCTCATATATCAATAGTAAACCATCCCGTGTGCAAGGGCTTTTATTTATGGAGGGGCTAAAGTATTTACATACCACCCCCCTTCTTCACCCCCACCCAAACACACCCAACAC
>JACSEG010000216.1_pt1 | contig 10965 bp, 1 predicted proteins | sample 8225521 | NCBI WGS metagenome assembly JACSEG01 (sample SAMN15705060, study PRJNA637333) | viral metagenome | isolation source: viral RNA from sea star tissue | host: Pisaster ochraceus | place: USA:Santa Cruz | collected 2018
GTTGGGTGTGTTTGGTTTTTTTTTTTTTTTTATTAAATTTGCAAGGTTTTATTATAGAATCGCTCGTTAATTTTCAAATTGTTGATAAGCCCCAAATCATTATTGATGTGTTAATAGGCATACAAGGGATAAACATTTCTACTTTTTTAGCAACATTCTTTAAAAAAAAAAAAATTGAAATTTCCCAAAATGTTTAATTAGATGCTCTTTAACTAATGTTTATTACATCAAGAAGAATTGGATAGTAATTACATATTTCGTTAGTTTTATAATATATTGTAATTTTTATAAACACTATAAATCGGGGCTATATACTTTTCTTAAAATGCCCAATTTTATAGCGTTCCCAAGAAGAATTTGGCTAGCAAAAGTACTGTCTTTATATTGAGCAGTAAACCTTGATACCAGTGCAATTTGATCCAGTTTTCTTCTCCACTTTGGCTGACATTAAACAAAACCTGCTTAGTGTACTATCCTGCTTAGCACGAAACTCCAGTTGGCAGCGCTAAAAAATTGGTTCCATGTTAAACAAGACATTCTAATTGGGAAGTTAATTCATTTCACCGTCCTATTACAAACACCATCACCAAAGGCACTATGTAAAACATATAATCTAGTAGTAAACTAAATGAAGGATTGGTGCAAATAAACTACAAACAAGATAGCTGCCGTGACATGTACAAAATAACGTATAAAATTACATCAAACCAAAGTGTAAAAGATGCTGCTGGAGTGGACATAGGGTGTTATCACTTGTCAAAAAAACAAAGAGTTGAGATTGATGTCACACTTCTCTTCCTCTTTGTGTTGTTTTTTTTTCTTTTTCTTTCTTTCATGTTTTCTTCTTCTTACCCATTCCTTTTTTAAGTTCATGAAACCAAAGTGAGCTTTGAACTTAAATAGAATGGTCCCGGGAATGAACCTAAGTCATATGTCAGTACAAGCAGTCATGGAACATGCATGGCTGATGTCTGATCGGTTTTAGTCAAATGGATGAACTTTCCACTTTCAGCAGTATGGAGAGAGTTATTTGAGTGCCCCCAAAAACAGAGCAATGGATAACTGGCAAGATGAATACATTGTATTCACGAAAAAAAAATAGTACTTGTTTAATTCAAACAACAACAACACCCAAACACCGGTAATCACCAAATGGAAGCCTGAATGCTGCTCAGGCAACACGAGGGGCTTTTTCCAAACTTTGGCTTTGGGCTCTGTTTGATGCTAGAAACACCGTGAAAAATGCACACTGCTCTAAAATCGAAGACATGGCCAGAGCCAGTGACGAGTCCAAGTCTAAGTTTGGTAAAGGCCCCCCCCTGGTATTTCAAATGAGGAGACATCCGGGCTAGTTTGGACAACTATATCTTGGCAACAAGTCTACAATTCTATCTATGACTGTACAGTTAAAGATTTGCTAACCCACGCTACAGTGTCTGCATAATTGATTGATCATTGTAAGTTAATTTGGGTTTCAGTTTCCAGGAACTGGACTACATTTACAGCAAAATTGAACTCCTCTTCAGTTTCATTATATTTACAAGCGGCAAACAGATCTAGTGTTTTGTCATATCTCTTTAGCGACAACATGGTTGACGCCAAAAACCCTGAACATTCAGAATGCTAAATCACATGTTGACTTTTCCATGGTTGTGGTAAATTTATTCTTTACGTCCGTCAAAAAAGAAAAAAAGAAAAAAGATTAGTCGCGTAGGAAAAATATCTACCCTTCAGGAGCCTAATCTACAGATTCAATAATGGAATGCATTAATTGTTAATAGTTTACTTTATATAATAGGCAAAAAATCCCAGCGCAGGAAAAGAAACCAATGAAAGTTGCTTCACAAATAAAAAGCAAAAACAAAATAGGGTTATAAATAACCTACAAATACAATATTTAGTAACTCTAGCTAGAACTTTTTGTTAAAGATGTTTGTCAACTTAGTATTTTTGTATTTTTTTTGTATTTACTTATTTATTTTTATTATTTTTTTTAAGGGGAATTTGTTATGTTGTACATTACGATACTCACTTTAGCGCTAAGGTAAAAACAAAATTAAATACACCGAAAGCGCAGTTTAATCTTGCATATTTATGTTTATATATTCATTGCTTGACTAAAAATCCTTCATCTGGAGATATTTAGACCCCTTAAGACAGTTTTACATGTCACTGAGAGATGAGGCCTCTCATATCATAATTGTCATATCCAGCATCATCGAACTACCTCACTGGACATCATTGAGCCCAACTTTTAAAAAATAAACCAACCCACACCATTTGGGTTTTCAATGCAGTGCACTCTTTTGGTTGTATCAACAGCTCCAAATAGTAAATGATGTTTATTAGGAGAGCTGAGGGGAAAGGCTTAAGGATTATTTAAAAGTATCAATCCTACTTGAACCAAAGTTCAAACCCAACACCCCCTGGTACTTCAATGTAGTAACTCCAATACTACCACCCTTAAAGACTTATCCTAAGGTTTCACTTGAAACGGTCTGTTCCATCGTGAAGGGGTGGGGGGTGCCTTCAGGGCGCACTTCCCCTCATGGAGGGTGAAGTTCAAACCCTCTTAGGGTGAAAAAGGGCAACTAGCCATCCCCTAAGATAAATAAGTCTAGTGCCCCAACACCCTTGGGTGGGCAGTCTAGGGGATGGGGTAGGTACCAGTATGCCAAGTGCTAATCCATCTGTGGGGGGGGGGGGTGCAAAAAATACACACCCCTCTGGAATTTAATTAACAGCCCCTCTTCAAGGATCGTACGATAAAGTCTTCACCATATTATCTCTTTCCATTGGAAAAAGTTACTAAACAAACCTAAACAAAAACCAAGCACACACACAAACAAAAGCCTATTTTTTCTTTTTCTACTGTATATATACTGAAATACCATCCAAATAGCAAACATGTGCTTGATTAATAAATCCACGTACGAAAAAATAGAGAGCTAAATAAAAAGGGTTACGATGTATTTATAAACGCTGATCAAAAAAATGTTATACTCTATCATTAAACTAAATATATAAACTCATCATTATCAGTTGTTTTCAATATAAAAAAAAAGGAAATTTCAATCTTTAGTAGTTTGTTGTTCATGTCGAATTGTACCACCATTTTTGCCCTCAGATGTACTATGGTTCACTTGAATTCCACTCTCGTTATACATGTGTACGCTGACTCCTCAGCTTATGTCTATTCAAAACCTATTTTCACATTCATTCACCCTCTCTTCATCATACCCAATTTGTTCCCACTCGAAGAAAGCCTAATATCCCCTACAAGTTGTACGTTCCTCCCCCCTCCCCCAGCTTTGTTTTCTCCCGAGAATGCTTCCTAACCTATTACATCTTCATTTTAAACTTGTTAGAAAACCTGTTTATATACAAAAAGCCATTCATTTTCAAACATTTTTAGGTTCAAGTTCATGAAAGTAATTTAAAAAAACCCAAAACAACCCAAGACACCCTCAAAACAACCAAGCTCTGGTCTGAATTATAACACAACTCTAAGCGTCATAATTTGATGGTACTGTTTGCCGATCACTAAATCAAAGAAAATTACATAGCTATTCTGTTAAAAAAAAATTTGTCTTCTCACACCACACTTTTCTTGAAAGAAATTGACCAGACGGGACTACTTTCTTAATTTACGAGATAAATGCTGGGGCTGGAGCTACCATGGTTTCAATACAGCTTTACTTGAATCACAAAACACACACCCTGCTGGGAGTCACTGACTTCAAAGAATGCTCAACCAAATAATATGCACAAAACATTCATCAAATGGTAAACGCTCGCTATTTCTAACAGGTTCTTTTTTAAATGAAGGGGACAAAAAAAAGAATGAAGATTTAAACCCCCACAGAAATTTAAGCTCATTAGAAAAATTAAACTGAAACTTAAAAAAAAAAAGCACTGCGTATTCAAAATAGTTGAATTTCTTTCTGTTGGTGACAGTTGTGACGATGTATGAATGACTAGTCTATGTTAGTTATGACGTCGGAGTTTCTAACCCGCTGTTCCACGAAACAGCTTCAGGAATGGCTTTAACCCATAGAATTTTATATATAGGAACTAGAGGGCGCACTAGCTTGGTAACGCGGCCCAACAAGGGCAGCAGCGGCCATTACGTAAGTAGTCAGACAACAATATATATGTCTAGATTATTAGTGCGTGTTGCAACAGAGCAATGGTAAACAATGAAAGAGTTTACTGTGAAAATTTATGAATGCCAGTGAAGACCCTTTATAGTTCTATTTAATGCCCGAATAAATATAATATTTTAGAATTATATTCCTTCAATTTGGACAATAAATCATGACATAGTGTGTTCATCCTCTATTAAAACCAATCAGATAAACCACACGAAACAACTTTAAAACGGCAGCCCGTTTTCAACGTGTATTTAGCAAGCGCACCGCTGACTTCGTTTTCAATGTTGCCCTCGTACAAAATGGCGCGCGTGTCTCCTTGCGGTTCCGTCGCGTTTGTGCACGTAGCATTACCAGTGTGCGCCCTCTAGTTCCTATGCATAACTCTACGTTTTAACCCCTGAATAATTCGTTATCTCCTTGAAATATTAATCATGCCGAGATGCTTGACTTATACCACGTTCAATGCCAAGTTTTACCGCACTATCATTAGAACCTGTACCCTTCTTGATGATGATCCATGGTCAGGCACACCGATTAAGTTGCATAATGGATTTGGAGTCGCTGTTTTTCTTGGAGTCAAACCTCTGGAGATTTGAGGTTGTCTTTTTACTCCATGCCGTCTCCCGTCCCGTCCGGAGCATCATCGGCTGAGCTGGTGCTCTCTACTGGTGCAGCCCGCCGGCTTCCACTGGTGTAACGGCTTGGACGTGAGGATGCTGTGTTCCTCAATTTGGATTTTAGCTGGTTAACCTCCCTCATCAGGGCCTCGTTCTGTTCGGTCTGCTCGTCTAGCTCTCGTTGAATCTTGCGCTTCTGAGCATTGATTCGTGTGCACTCATCCTCCGATTCGTCCACCTGCCTCTTTAGCGACTTCAACTTTGCGTTCGACTTGTCCACCTGTTCTTTGTACTGGTCTGCGTGGCGTCTCTCATCTTCCATCTGCATGCTCAGTTCCTTGGCCCTCTTATCAGCTCGTCTTGCTGCTTTGCCAGCGGCACTGCGCTCCCTAGCCTCTGCCTCCAGCTGGTCGTCCAGCTGGCTTATCTTGCCCTCCAGTTGGGCTATTGTTGCCTTGCTCTTCTTTGCCACTGACATCTCAAGCTCTTGAAGTTTTGCTTTCAACTCCTTGTTCTGTCTTTCCAGAAGCATCTTGGCGTTTTCTAGACGTTGGCTGGTTGAATGCTCCGAGGCCAGCTCGTTGGTGAAAGTCTCAATCTGAGCATTGCTCTTCCTCTCCTTGTCCATCAGGATCTCGACGTTGCTCTGTTCCTCCTCCAGCTCATCCTCCAGCTGAACGATGCGTTGCTCCAGGCGTCGCTTGTCCTCCACAAGGGTGTTGCCCTTGCTCAAGTTGCTGTTGATCTCCTCCTGGAGGTCGTCCCGCTCTGCCTCTGCCTTGCGACGCTGGCGCTCAGATGTTGCAAAGTCCTCCTGTGCCTGCATGTGCTCTGTCTCCATTGTCTTGAGCTTGCGCTCTGCTTCGCGGGCTGAGATGGCTAGATCGTCACGGCTCTGGCGAACTTCATCCAAGTCCTGCTGGAACTCCTTCATCTGGCCCTGTAGTTTACGGACTTGTCTGATGCTGTCCTCTTTGACCTTGGCCGCTGCCTCTACCTGACCCTCAAGATCCTTCATGTCCATCTCCAGCTTCTTCTTGGCGTTGACTGCAGCTCCTCGCTGCTTGCGCTCCTCTTCCAGCTCAGCTTCCATGTCGCGGAGCTGTCTGATGAGGCCGCGCCTCTTCTCTTCTTGAGCCTCCTCTTTGCCCTGCACCTCCCTCTCAAAGTTAGCCTTGAGGGCCTGCATGTTGACCTCCAGACGCAGCTTGGCGTCCTCCGTGGCCTGAAGCTCATCTTCAAGCTCCTCCATCTGGGTCCGCATCTCCTCGATTTGAGACTCCAGGTTCTTCTTGGACTTCTCCAATCCGTGGACATTCTTTCCAACATCATCCTTAGAAGACATGACCTCTTCCAGCTCAGCGGCCTGGGATTTGCGGATACGCTCGCTGTCTGCCAGCTGGTCCTGAAGCTCTTCCAGCTCACGGTTCAAGGAGATCAACTTGGTTTCTTTCTCTCGTAGTTCTTTGTCGGATTGATCTTTCTCCTGGCCGAGGCGCTCTTTCTCGGCTCTCTCTTCCGCCAGCAGGGCGTCAAACTTCTTCTGCTTCTTCTCAAGATTGTTGACGAGGGCCCGCTCCTTCTCCATGTCGACGACGATGTCATCAAGCTCAGCCTGGAGACGCTTCTTGGTCTTCTCCAGTTTGTCGGTGCTGGTAAGGACCTCCTCCAGACGAGACTGGACGGCTTCCAGCTCTCGTTGGACCCTACGTTGAGCCTCCTCAGACGAGTCGATGGCCGACTGGTCCTCTTCATGTCTCTTCTTGGCATCTTGGAGCTGGACAGTGAGGTTGCTGACTTGGCGTTGGAGGTTGTTCTTGGCCTGCTCCTCCTCTTCAAGTTGCTCTTGAATCTGCTCCTTCTCCTCCTCACTGGCGCGAAGCTTGGAGCTCAGGTCTAGCTTGTGACGGGTCTCTTCGTTCAGATTTTCCTGGACCTCAGCAAGCTGTGCTACCAGAGAGTTGGAGGATTTGCTAGCCTGGGAAGACTTGACCTCGGACTGCTCCAACTGGACTGTCAACGACTCTATTTCAGCCTGCTGCTTGGTGGCTCTCTCTTGGAAGTCATTGCGGGCACGCTCGGTCTCCGTCAGGCGTACGTTCATCTCGGACAGCTGCGCCTCCAGGTTCTTGCGTTTGCGTTCGGACTCTTGCTTGGCCTGGTTGAGGGCCTTCTGGTCGTTGCTCAGCTCTGCTGTGGAGGCTTCCATGGAAGCCTTGGTCTTCTCCAGAGCTGCTTTGCTCCTCTTGAGGTTCTCCACTTGCTCATTCAGCGCCTCCACCACCGTGTTGTTCTTGTGGCGCAGCTCGATGATGGTGCTCTCTTTGGATTTGGTCTCGTCCTCCAGGGCCCTGCGGAGTTCGGACAGCTCAGACTCGCGCTTGTTCCTCAGCTCCTGCTGGGTAGCGGTGGAGTCCATCGAGTCTTCCAATTCGGACTTGATGGCCTCCAGTTCCTCGTTCATATCTTTCTTCTGTTTCTCAGCCTTGGCTCTGGCTGCCCTCTCGGCCTCTAGATCTTCCTGGAGCTCCGTGCTTTGAGTCTGGAGTTCCCTCAGGGCCTTCTGGGCGGCGTTCTTCGCAGCCATCTCTTCATCAATTCTTGCAAGGGCAATGTTCAACTCCTCCTCTTTCTTGGCCAGCTGGGCGCGTAGTTCTTCCACCTGGGCTCGTAGCTCGTTCAGCTGCTCTCGTAGATCGTTCAGGCTGGTCTCGTTCTTGCGTTTGACCTTCTCCAGATCGGCACGGGACTTTTCCTCCCGGCGTAGTTTGTCCTCCAAGTCGCCGATGGTAGCCTCGTGACGCGACTTGAGTTTCATCAGACCCTTGCTCTTCTCTTCCTCTTCGACGAGGGTAGATTCAACGTCCGCCAGTCTCTCTTCGATAGATTTCTTCTCCTTGTACATCTTGCCGTGGTTATCATCCAGGATTGCAAAATCTTCCTCTAGCTTCTTGACCTTAGCATCCAGGCTGACCTTCTCCAGCTGAAGCTTCTGTCGTTGGGCTTCTTCCTCTTCCAACTGTTCCTCAAGATCCTGAATGTGTCCCCCGAGTCTCTTCTTCTCCGTGCCCAAGCTCTGGGAGCGTTCCTCCTCCTCCTCGATGCGGCTCTCCATGTCGTGAAGAATCTCCTCCAGCTCTTGCTTCTTGGAGGCCAGCTTGGATCTCATCTCCTCTGCCTCGGCGCTGAGCTCAGCCTCGGCCTGAAGCTGTTCGGCCAGGATGCTCTTCTCCTCGAGTATCTGCTGGTACTTCCTCTCCAGGTCGGAGTAGTCGTCCTCGGACTTGGTCAGCTTGTCCTTGACCTTGCGCAGCTCTGTGTCCTTGGCTTCCATCTCATCCTCTTGGCGTGTCACGTTCAGGAGGGGCTTCACCTTTGTAAATAGACGCCACCAGGGCCAGTTGCGGAGCTTGAGGTAGGCCAGACAGTTTCGCTGGATGATACGAATGGCACTCAGCTGCTGCATACGCTTCTGGTAGTATCTTCTGGAGAGCATTCCTCTGCAGTGAGCTTGGAACTGGATGATGATATCGGTCAGTTTCAGATCTCTCTCCTCCTCCAGATGAGCCAAGACGCCAGCGCGGAAGAAGATCTTACTCTGGCCGATGCGGAAGAGGTTAGGCTCCAGATCAAGGGCTTCGATCATTTGCTGTACAGCCTTCTTGCCGTCCATGAAGCCCTTGGGAATGACGTTGGGAGTCAGCAGCTCGTAGCGTTGCTTGAACTCCATGAAGATGATACGATTGGGGAAGCCCTGTCGACAGATCCTGATCCCCTCCAGGACGCCATTGCATCGCAGCTGCTCCAGCACCAGCTGGGAGTCGATCTTGCCGGCCTTCTTCTCGTGGTTGGGGATGATACAGCGGACAAAGTTGGGGTTGGTGTTGCGGAGCGTCACCATCAGCCTGGACAGCTGGTCTTTGTAGAGTTGGCCCACGGTACGGAACATGCCCTTGCGGGTGCGGGAGGAGCCAAACGGGGACTCCCCGCCGGCTGCGAGGGCGCTCATACTGACGATGGTAGCATCCTTCCAGATGTTGCAGATGAATGGGTCGTTGGAATTCTGCAACAGGGTGACAACGTTATCGTTCAGTGGGTCCATGTTCTTCATCAGCCAATTACGGCTGGAATAGTCCACCTTCCCGGCGTAGTGAAGGACTGCAAAGTCACTGTCCTCACGGAAGTCTGGTTTCCTGAACTTGGTGTGGGCAGAGTGGGTCTTGCACAGTTTCTCGGTGAAGGTTTTGTCAGTGGCTTTGGGGAACCAGCATTCCTCATCCAGAAGGGCCAGGATACCCATTGGCTTCTCAATGAGGTCAATGCAAGGTTGGAGGTCAAGACCGAAGTCAATGAACTTCCACTCGATCCCTTCTCTCTGGTATTCTTCCTGTTCCATGATGAACATAGTGTGGTTGAAGAGTTGCTGTAGTTTCTCGTTGGTGTAGTTAATACACAGCTGTTCAAAGGAGTTCATCTTGAAGATCTCAAAACCAGCAATATCCAGGATTCCGATGAAGGATGCCCCCGTGCGGGTTGTACGGTCCAGGGATTTGTTAATCCGGCTCACAATCCACTTGAACAGGCGCTCGTAGATTGCTTTGGACAGGGCCTGGGTGGCAAACTCCACCTGTTCCACTGTCTGGGCTTTGTGGACAAAGTCTCGTCCAACCTTCAGTCTGGGTTTCAGCAACGCCTTGGTCATGTCCGTCACGTTCAGGCCAAGTAGGCGGCACAGCTTCTGGGCAACTGTGGTCTCTGGGAGGATGGCTTGGTCATTATTTCGCTCCGATTTGAAGGTCAAGTTACCAAACAGCATCACGGCAGAGACAACCTTGAGTACAGACATGAAGTCGTCTTGCATGCTCATGATTTCCATGGCATCCAATGTGGCGTCAAACTCATCAAGGTCGCTGACGTTGGTTACGGGGACATGGCCGTTGGTCAGGAAGGTGTAGTTGTTGATGTCGTCCAAGAGAAGCTCCTTTTTCTGTTCGTCGCTGGCGCCGGCAAACATCTGATAGAAGATGTGGAAAGTGCGCTCTGTGGGTGCCTGGCGGGTAACACGTGCCTTCTCCAGAAGGTATGTTTCGATGCTTGCTCCAGAGATGTAACCTGAGGTGTCAAAGTTGATGCGGATAAACTTCCCAAATCTAGATGAGTTGTCATTCTTGACGGTCTTGGCGTTACCGAATGACTCCAGGATAGGGTTGGCTTGCAGCAGCTGAGCTTCCAGTTCTCCGACAACATGTTTGGCGAGACTATCAAAGCTCTGTATTTGCGCTGCACTGACCCCCTTGCCTCCCTTGCTTGCCGCTATGTGGGCGAGGTACTGGATGACTTTCTTGGTGTTCTCTGTTTTACCAGCACCAGACTCTCCAGTGCACAAGATAGATTGGTCTTCACGATCTTGAAGCATGCTATGGTAAGCGGTGTCTGTGATGGCGAAAACGTGGGGCGGCACCTCATGACGCTTCTTGCCTTTGTAGAGGTCAATGACCTTCTCAGAGTAGATGGGAAGTCTCTTGTAGGGGTTTACCACCACGCAAAACAAACCGGAATATGTATATATGAGTCCTGAGTAGTATCTATCCTTGAGGTTGTAGAGGACTGAGGCTTCATTGAGACAAGTCAACTCGGCCATGTCCTCTACTTTGTTGAACTTGGGCGGGTTCATCTTCTGTATGTCATCTTTATTCACCACTCGGCTCTTGTTGTTATCTGCAATTTCTACGGTGATGTTGTCCCCCTTTTCGCTCTTGACACTGGCCGCCACGAAGCCATGGACATCGTCCGGGACCCACACCAACCTCTTGGCCGTCCATTCTGCCTGGGACGCCGGGTCGCTCACCATATTCTTGTCCACAATCAAATACTTCAACTCTGGATCCGCCATCTTGGTTTACTCAGTGTATTACTTCCGCAATAGCAACGAGGTCTGTAGTCTGTTCACACGTTTTATTACGGTACAAAGTTCCAGCCCACTTTTTCCTCACAAAACTTTATGACAGTTTCAGAGCGTTTAGTCTCCTTCAGAATGGTCAAGAATTTGCCTGAATGCTCACAGACTCCTGTAGAATGTAAAAATCAGTTCAGATTATTAATACAAATTAAAGTTTCGATTTATGCGGCAAATGTTACGGCAGAAGAGTTTAAAATGACTCACCCACCGGAACCCCGCATGCCCAAACACACCC
>JACSEG010000217.1_pt1 | contig 10962 bp, 10 predicted proteins | sample 8225521 | NCBI WGS metagenome assembly JACSEG01 (sample SAMN15705060, study PRJNA637333) | viral metagenome | isolation source: viral RNA from sea star tissue | host: Pisaster ochraceus | place: USA:Santa Cruz | collected 2018
GGGTGTGTTTGGGGAAGCGCTCGCCAATGGAACCGCCGTATTTGCTCCAGGACTCCAATGGATGAATGGATGGGTACTTGCGGGCATTGGCCCTGTCTCTGCTGAGGCCGTGAAAGGCACCTACCACTTTCAACGTGGCTTGAGTAACCGGTTCTTCAAAGTTACCGCCGGCGGGAGAAACGGTGCCTCCGATGGTCACCGAACCGATGCTTCCGTTCTTGAGCCTGACGCGTCCCGCCCGTTCGTAAAAACTGGCAATTACCGATTCGAGATACGCGGGAAACGCCTCTTCCCCCGGGATTTCCTCAAGTCGACCGGACATTTCCCTCATGGCCTGGGCCCACCGGCTTGTGGAATCGGCAAGCAGCAATATATTGAGTCCCATTTGCCTATAGTATTCGGCGAGGGTGACGGCGGTATACACCGAAGCTTCACGGGCGGCGACGGGCATTGACGAGGTATTGCAAATAATAATCGTTCGCTCCATAAGGGTTCGACCCGTTCTGGGGTCGATAAGTTCGGGAAACTCCTTCAGCGTTTCCACGACTTCCCCGGCTCGCTCCCCGCATGCGGCAACGATCACTATATCAACTTCCGCATTGCGGCTCATTGACTGCTGAAGTACGGTTTTACCTGCGCCAAAGGGACCTGGCACGCAAAAGGTTCCGCCCTTGGCCACCGGAAGGAATGTGTCGATTATTCTCACCTTTGTGATTAATTGTTCAGTGGGTTTGAGACGTTCTTCATACGCGGTAATGGCACGTTTTACCGGCCATTTGGACATCATACTCAGTTTATGGATGGATCCCTTTTCGTCTTCAGCTTCGACTATGGGCTCATCCACCGTATATTCGCCTTGGGGAACGATGGATTTTATTGTCAAAAGACCCCGGATGCCAAAAGGCACCATAATTCGGTGCTCGAAAATGCCTTCGGGAACGGTTCCAAGGATATCGGCTCTGGAAACCGAATCACCCGCTTTAACCACAGGGGTAAATTTCCATTTTGTTTCCCTGTTCAGGGCATTGAGGTATACGCCTCGATCCAGAAAAAATCCGCATTCCGCAGCTAATTGAGGCAGGGGATTCTGTAACCCGTCGTACACTTGCTTGAGCAGTCCCGGACCGAGTTCTACCGCCAACATCTCTCCGCTGAACTCCACCGCATCTCCGACGCCTATACCCCTGGTCATTTCAAATACCTGCAGCTCGACCTGGCTGCCGCGCACCCGAATGACTTCAGATTTCAACCGCTTGTCGTGCACGTTAATATATGCCACTTCATTCAACGCAACATCACCGTCCACATGTACGGATACCATATTGCCGTTTACCCCGATGACCCTGCCTCGAGTTTCCGTCATATCTGTTCTCCATCAAAGTTCTGAATTGCATTCATCTGCCCGCGAACCGCCGCATAATGCCCGGCGAAAGATTCCCTTCCGGTCTTCCGGGTGAGCGACTTTCTGCGCACCACTATTTGCAGACGAAGATAGTACACTATCATCTGTCCAGGATTAAAAAATTGTCCCACTTCCAACTGATCCAGAAATTCCCAGCGCAGTCCGTCCAGGGCCTGATCCGAATCCAGCGCCGTACCCGAACCGAGAATGTTGCGAACCCTTTCGCTCAGACCGCTTCTGGCACTAAAATCGTCTCCCGATTCATTTTTGCGAATGTACTGCTGCCCATCCCTTGCCAGCCGCTGTGAACGCTGGCGAAGAAGCTCATTGCGCAGGCCGACTTCCCATGTGTAGAAACTGCGCAGCACCGGATGAATCGAGGGATCGAATAATTTATCACTTGAACCGCCAACCCCTCCGGAATTGCCGGAACCACCAAAACCCTTTATATCCCCGGAGCCACCGGAATTCCCAAAACCCCCGGAGCCGCCAAAATCCAGGGACGCACTTTTGATTACCTGGAAATCGCTATGGCCACACCAGAGGAGGCATGTTTCGAGAAACTCCTGAATTGAAGGATGCTTTTCGCCGTCAAATCGCAGAAATGGTAGCGTTGAAGCAGCGTAATAATACGATTTCACCGATCTTCGACCCTATTGAATGGAAACAAGTTCGGCTATTTGAGTGCTCAGATACGATTGTATAACTTCGGAGATACTCGCATCTGAAAAATCATAATATGCTTTGCCGTCTGCTTCTTTCAGGACAAACCCGCCGTTCAGGGATCGGGTAGCACTGAGAAACAGGCCTTTCTTTATTTCAGAACCTAATTGAGATTTGAGATTTGATTCAATGGCTTTGAGCTGGTTTTCCGACATCTGGACTTCGCCGGAAATTTTGAAGCCCTTCACCACCGCTACTATTGCATCGGCGAGTTTGTCGCCCGAAAAATTCTCTGAAATGGTTTTCCGGATAATCGCATCGAAAGAACTCTGAAGGGATTCTCGTACGCTGATCAGCAGACCCCGTCCCGCCTGCGCAACAGCCGATTTTGCCGAAGACTCGAATTGGGAAGCGTCTCGCTGAGCCCTGCTTCGATGACTTTCGGCTTCTTTTTTTCCATTTTGAATGATTGAAGCAGCTTTTTTTTCGGCATCCGCCAGAATTTTGTCCGCTTCTTTCTGAGCGGTTTCTACGCCGTCTTTTTTTATGGTTTTAAGAAGATCCTGCAATTGAACTTCCATAAAAACTTCCCCCGACAAATTATGAGATAATCTAATGGTTCGATTGTAGATGAATACTGTTGAGGTAACAAGCGATAATGCAAATAATTTTTTATCGCCATTGATCCCCATTCCATTTTACCGGAAGCTTCGTTTACATTTTGCCCAAATTAAAATTTCCCACAATTTTCAGGCCCCGGAGATCCCGGCGCAGCTCCAGCTCTCTCTCAGGGAAATGGGTCTTTAATTTTTCGTTAATAAATGACTGCAGCCTATCCTCAATGGCCGCCCGTTGTTCCCCGGATATGCTGTCAACAGTGGCTATTTTGAGATCAATTACATACCCCCTGCCGTATTGGCTTCCATATCCGGGGGTAAACTGGGGTCCTATATTAAAAAGACCGTCCTGGGACTTATTGGAAGTGTGGCCTCTCTCTGGTCTGTTTGGATGAATTTTAAAATTACCGCCGTAGCTATCTTCAAGCCAGTCGTCAACTTCGTCAAACAGAACCTTGAGCCGCCGGTCAAATTGCTGCATCTTGGGATGATACATATTCTCACCACCGCATTTCCAAATACGCCATGCCGTCGAATTCCAATAAATCGTCCCCGGTAAATTCCACATCGATTCGCTTTCCGCTCTTTTGAATTCGTTCCTGCTGCATTGGGGGTTCGTATCCGGAAAATGAATAGCTCGCGTTTTCCGAGGGCACAATAAACGAAAAATAAAACACAAGCAAATTATCGTCTTCCAGCAAGAGTTCGCGTTGCTGTGCGCTGACCGAAGAAGCGATACCCTCGACCAGCGGAAAGGTTATCCGGGCCTTCGAACTGTCGCCCTCAAAGAGGGCTTCTTCCTGAGGATAGATTTTCGATATGGCGGAAATGGAATCAAGTTCCAGTTTTACATCGATTATTTCATTTCCGGATTCACGATCCGAATGGTTTCTATAGGATTTCAAACGGATTTCCGGATTGAGGTTGTCCAGATGCCAAAAAGCCGTTTCCTCGATGGGAAGAGACATTTGGGTCGGTTCGTCGCCATACCTGGCAAAATTGAGAAGATCGGGATGTATTTCGTAGTGGTAATTCAATTTTATGGTACTGCCGCTCAAATCCAGCGAACTGTGGCTGGAAAGGCAGGAAGTAAAAAGAAATCCCCAAACGGCAAGAAACAGTGCAACTGCGTTTTTAGTTCCCATTTCCGGACTTGTACTATGCTATCCGCGGATAGTCAACAACGGCCACTATTTTAGATAGACATAGGTTTTGCCATAACCGCCGTCTTCCGGCGGAGCGTATTGCAGGCTGCCCACCCGGTCATCTCTGCCAAGAGTACCCTGTACCGCTTGCTGCAATACGCCCGTACCCTTGCCGTGAATTACGGAAAAGAATTCGCGTCCCTGCATCGCCGCATCGTCCAAATACCTAAGCAGGGCTGCGTTGGCCTCTTCGAATCGAAGGCCCCAGATATCGAGGGCCAGGCCGCTTCTGCGGGACTCTTCGCTTTTCTCGCCGCTTTTCTCGCCGCTTTTATCGTCGCTTTTATCGTCGCTTTTATCGTCGCTTTTATCGGCCATTTGGATATCGACATGCACCGGGGATATTCGGTCAGGCTCCAAGGCTTCACCGATTAACTCCAGATCCTTTTCCGGTACGCTCATCCGCATGCTCCCGGCGAGAATGACCCAACTGTTTTTCCGCTTTCCCTTGTCTACGATTTCCGCTGTTTTGACCGCATCTTTATAGCGGACTTTCGCCCCGATGCCGTAGGAAGGAACGGTTTTTAATTTATTTTTTTCGTAGTGATATTCCTGTACGTTCCTGATGCGATTCAGTTCGCTATCCTGGGTCTCCGATAGCTGATCAAGCTCCCTTCTAATGTTTTTCGTGATGTGTTTTGTGTCCACCGCAGCGTCGGCATTTTCCTGCAATCGGGCCGAAAGATTACGTATCATGGCTTCAATTTTCTTTCGGGACTGCGAAACGTAGTGGGAGTGTTCCAGAAGTCGCTTCTCCTCCAGGGCAAGTTCGCGGGTTCGTAGCTCACTCGCTCTTTTGGCAAGATCTTCTTCAAGGCTGTTAAAACGCAGCTCCGTTTCTTTCTGCCCGGCTAATTTCCTCCTGAGTTCCCGTTCCCGGCTTCCCAGATTTTCGATGAGCTGCTGCATGCTCAAACCTTCGCCGTCGATATGCTCCCGTGCGCGCTGTACGATTCGAGGATCCATTCCAACCCGCGCAGCGATGTCCAGTGCGTGGCTTTCACCGGGTATCCCGGAAATAATGGTATAGGTGGGACGCAAACTCATGGAGTCAAATTCCACCGAGGCATTTTCCATTTTTTCGCTGTTATACGCGTAGGCCTTGAGACTATCGTGATGAGTCGTGACCATGGCGAATACTTCCCGCCGGGAAAGGAACTCCATAATCGCCATGGAAAGGGCCGAACCTTCAATTGGATTTGTACCGCTGCCGAATTCATCAAGAAGCACCAAAGCATTGTTTTTGGCGCATTCCAGAACAGTGCTCACATTTCGCAGGTGAGCGGAAAAGGTGGACAGGCCCGCACCAATGGATTGCTCATCGCCTATATCGACAAGAATATCGGAAAAGACCGGTAACAGGGTTTCTTCTGAAGCAGGTATTTCCATACCGGATTGGTGCATGAGGCTCAGCAGGCCCAGCGTTTTCATTGCAACGGTCTTTCCGCCGGTATTGGGGCCGGAAAGCACAAGTATTCTGCTACCGTCTTCCATGCGAATATTTATGGGAACGGCCTGTTTGCCCAGCGACGGGTGTTTAGCTCCAATCAGATGTATGCTGTCTTCCCTCACGCCGGCAGATACGGCACCGATGGCTTTGCTATACCTCGCACGGGCATACAAGCTGTTAAATCGCAGAAACCGATTCTCGTATTGAGAAATATCATATCTCTTTTCCCTGATAATAGAGCTGCACTTCAAAAGTATGCGGTGCAATTCCCTCTGATACTCACTCCGCGCTTCGTTGAGAGAATTGTTCTGTTCCAGAAGTTCCTGGGGTTCAATATAAATTGTCTGGCCGCTTCCTGAGGTTCCGTGGACCAGACCCTGCACTTTGCCGCGGTAATCGCTTTTCAGGGCCAATACCACCCGGCCGTTGCGTTGAGCCGCTTCGTCGCTACTCCACATTCCTTTATTGTCACCCAGGTATTGCCGGGCCGTTTCTCCTGTTTGTCCGTGCAGCCTTTGAATCGACAATAAAATTGAACGCAGTTGAGGAATCTCATCCTCCTTGAAATTGCCGTCGGGGTGAAAATACGGGGATAATTCCCCTATAAGTTGTGCGGGGGACTCCCAGTTTTCCGCGAATTCCCCTGTCAATTGCCGCTGGGCATCACTTATGGTTGTATTGCCATCGGCTATATCCAACCATAAAATACAATCGTTGTATGCATTGACCAGTTTGACTATACGGGACAGATCTTCCAAATCCAGAACGGTGCCTTCTTTCTCTACTGTTTTGAGTGCCGAGCCGGTAAGCTGGACAGCGGCAAACGGGGGAAGATTTCCCAAAGCAAGCTTTTTAAAAATACCAACCAATTGGAGTTCCCGGCGCAATCCGGAGGCATCGCAATAGCAGTGCAGTTCGGTAATTCCCGAGTTTTCCGCTTCTATGAGGCTAAAATGTCGGAGCTGATCAAGAACCTGGTTGAATTCCAGAATATCCATGCTATGCCGATTCACAGTGTTTTAAACTTCCAGTCTTTCATTTTTTTTGCAGATTCTTCCATGACAACAAGGCTGTTAATGTAAGAATCATAGCGATCCTCGAGAATCAACCCCCCGGCCACTGCATCCTTCACGGCACATTGTGGTTCATGTACATGTCTGCAATCATAAAGTGCACAGTCCCCTGCGAACCTGTTGAATTCCACAAAAAGTGCGGCAAGATGTTCAGGTGGAATACCGTAAAGATCCAGCTCCCGAATCCCCGGCGTATCGATCAGATACGCATTTTCGCCTAAAACATAACTCATCGCCAATACCGTGGTATGCCTTCCCTTGTTATATTTTTCATTTATTTCGCCGATATGAATATCCCTATCCGGAAATACATGCTGAATCAGGGTGGATTTGCCGACCCCCGATTGACCCAGCAAAAGAATCGTACCTCGCTTCCACCGGTCGATGAGATTTCCCACTCCGGTTCCGTCTTTCAGCGAAATCATTTCCACCGGATAACCGAGCTGGGCATAATATTCGCTGCGGAGAAAGAGTTCGTCACCGGCTCCCTGGTCAATTTTATTGACGCAAATGCGCATTTTTAGCGAACTATACTCGCCCAGGGCAAGAGCCCTGTCGATAAACCTCGGTCTAAACGGAGGGCTCACGGTGGAACTCATAATAACCAGTTCGTCGATATTGGCTGCAATTGTTTGAAATCTCTGGCGCTTTTTATTCCACCTTCCAAAATCGTTTATTCGCTCCACCCGCTCCAGAATCATGCCGACGCCTTGGGTGTCCACGCCTTGGGTGTCCACGCCTTGGGTGTCCACGCCTTGGGTGTCCACGCCTTGGATGCCGACGCCCTGGGTTTCTATAACGACCTTGTCCCCGGGGGCAAGAGGATTATAGCCCTTGTCCGCGCCCTTGAGAATTTTACCCTTTATTCTGCACTCGTATACGCTATCCCCGCATGACACGGCGAATATATTCCGCGCTCCCCAAAGCACCCTGCCTCCAATTTCAGACATGAAATACCCCCTTGAATTCGATGCAAAAGTGATTCGCTATTTGCCGGTAGTAGTCGGCATTAATATCTGAGGTTATAAAAAACTCGCTTACTCTCTTTTGTGCGTCGCAGTCCATTTCCCGTTTCGTGAGAATGGGCATATCCTCAATGCCTAGTCCGAGTATTATTCTTTGTAGTTGCCGGCTAATGCCCTCCCTTGAATCGACGCAGCGAATGCCGCCGCGCCATCGCCGCTCCAAAGTATCCTTTAAGTGGATGAAATGGGTACAGCCCAGTATCACCGTGTCGCAACCGGCGTCCTGGAACCGGTTCGCGACGGCAGCTACCGCTCCGGAATCCCGGTCGCTGAAAAACCGGCATTCTATATCTTTTACCAGTTGGCCAGCGGGTATCCGGGTAACCTGAATATCCTCGGCAAACCTGGCAACAAGATCGTCGACATAGGGATCCCGGGTGGTTTGCGACGTCGCCATTATTCCGATGTGGCGATTGGCAGTAAGGGTGGCCGCCGGTTTTATCGCGGGAACGGTTCCGATAAACGGAAAAGAAAACTGGTTTCGCAATTCCGGGAGTGCAACCACACTTGCCGTATTACAGGCAATTGCAATCGCTTGGGGATTAAACCTGCGTTGGAGGATATCGACCAGCCTTATCAACCGCCGCCTGAGTTCATTGGCCGGTTTATCGCCGTAGGGAAAAAAAGCGGTATCCGCTACATATATGCTTTCCACAGTTTGAATATGCTCCACCGCGTGACGCAAATAGGGAATACCTCCTATCCCGGAATCAATGAATGCAATTTTTTTCATTTTGACAACGGCCATGTCGTCTCATTACCACAGCTGAAACAGCTTGTTTCCATGGCTGAATTATATTGAAAAAAATGAGGTTTTGCACCAGGCTGTCAGGCATGTACATCAGGAAAAACTGCTCGGCAGCAGGTTGCCAGATACTCAGTCTGCCTTCCATCGATTTTTGCATCAATCATCACCCCGGCGGCGACCAGCTAAATTCACAAATGACCGAACGACTAAAAAGCACAACGCTGCTGAGGGAATTCTTCTTTCCCGGGATTCGCCTGGAAGGGGAAACCCTGACTTCCCGTCAGTTTTTGCATAGCGATTTCAGCTTCGGCAGTTTCAAAAATTGTGTTTTCGACAAATCCGTTTTCCAGTTCACAGTCTTGAACAATTCCAGCTTTTTTCACTGCAGTTTTAAACACATACGGGCAATGGAGTCGATTTTCGCATGTTGTCATTTTGACGGCTGTGATTTCCAGGGATCCGATCTTATACAAAACAATTTCAACGGCAGCGACATACAGCACACCAGGTTTAACAGCTCGGATTTAATGTACTCCCGTTTTATCAATGCGCGAATAAGCGATACCAATTTTGTGGATTGCAATTTAAAAGCAGTTATGTTTCCCGCCACGATTTTAAACGAAGCTTCATTCAAATATTCGAATAAGGAGGAAGCAATTTTTGGATATACAGGATAAAAACGCGGTTATTGAATACAACGATATGCAGCTCTATTCTTATTTCAGTTTCCAAAGCATGATGAACACATACGTTATTTGGCGGAAAGATACGCGCGATGCCATTCTAATCGATCCGGTTGTTCTCGATGTGGGGTTATTTGAAATCCTCGAGGGAAATAACCTGGAAATAACCTCCGTTCTTTTAACACATGCCCATGAAACAAATTTTCACGGTTTAAAAACAATTCCCAAAATTTATCACGACGTTACTATCTACGGGGGAAGCTCGCGCATTTATGACCTGTCTATAAAAAATATCAAGGAGCCTGGCCGAATTTACACTGCGGGATTTACCGTTGATCCCATTTTTCTTCCGGGACATCATTCCGATTCCCTGGTCTATAAAATTGAAGAATTGCTTTTTACCGGCGACATACTTTCCGCCGGGAATCTCGTTTTGGCCGACGCCAACTACGGCAGGTCATTGCTTTGCCAATGCATTCACGAATATCTTTTTGCGCTCAGCGATCACAGCCTGATTCTACCGCTCTTTGGTCCTCCAAGCACTATCGGTATTGAACGAAAGACAAACACTATTCTCAACGAACTCTGCTAAACGGTTAAATACCCTGAGCCGACAAGCCGGCATCCGACAGTTACGCACAGTATTATCTATCGCTTCAAAGTTAAATACCCTGAGCCGACAAGCCGGCATCCGACATAAAATCCCGCATGTCCCGGGGTAGTTCCGCGGTAAAATGCCGGGCTTCATTTAAAGAAGGCACTCTGATTGTAAGAGAGTATGCGTGCAACATTAATTGTGACCCCCCGGATCGTTTGTTGTATATGGGGTCTCCATATATGGGTGCCCCCAGCTTTACGGCGTGTACCCGGAGCTGATGTGTTCTACCGGTTCGAGGAAAAAATTCCACCATGGAGAGTTGGCGCTTTCCTGCGCCTGCCCGCGCCGCTACGGCTCCTTTTGCAAGAAGATTATACGATGTGAACGCGTCTTTTCCCCTATGGGCATCCCAAATGAATCGCTTGCGATCACCAGTGCTTCTTCTGATACGGCCCCCTACTTCGCCCCGCCGGGAAAGGATGCCGTCCAAAATCGCCAGGTACCTCTTTTCGGTAGTGCGCTGCCGAAACTGTTTAGAAAGAAATTCCAGTGCTTCGCTGGATTTGGCCAGGATAATAACCCCGCTGGTGTCCTTGTCCAATCGATGAACAATACCCGGACGGAAGTCAACTCCAGGTCCCCCGCCACAGCGATGGAGAAAAGCATTGACAAGCGTACCGTCGGGGTTACCGGCTCCAGGATGGACAACCATCCCCCGCGCTTTATTCACTACGAGGCAATCTTCATCTTCATAGAGCAAATCAAGGGGGATATCCTGAGGTTCAAGGGAAAAGAGTTGTTCCGGCAGATATTCCATGATGACTATATCCCCGTTCGCTATTTTTTTGCTGGCCTTGGCCGGTCGGCCGTTGACCGATGCTCCGAGAACCCGCGACTTGTACTGGCTTCGGGTAAAAAGTTCAAACTCTTCTGCAGCGCATTGATCCAACCTGTCCCAGGGGGATTCCACCGTGGTTTCAAAAAGCAGACTTTTCATTTCACTTGTTCTTTTGGATTATTAAATCTATAACGCCCAACAGAAGCGAGGTACCCACCGCTGAAAGAATAAGCCAGGGTTTGTGTTCAGGGTCCAAATTCCGTTGGCCGAATATTACCGGCTGATAACGTCGCGCCTCCTCGCTGTCAAAACCGGTTTTCGCTCCCTTGTCTATATACATGCCCGTTTGGTATGCGATATTGATAAAAAGCAGGGTAAACGGAAACGTACCCAAACTCACTATTTCGAATCTCCGCAAATCGCGTATAAACGGCGACGGGCCGTTGCCGGAACCCGGCGCAGCGGTATCATCGGAACCCGGCGCAGCGGTATCATCGGAACCCGGCGCAGCGGTATCATCGGAACCCGGCGCGGCAGTATCATCGGAACCCGGCGCGGCAGTATCATCGGAACCCGGCGCGGCAGTATCATCAGAACCCGGCGCAGCAGTATCATCAGAACCCGGCGCAGCAGTATCATCAGAACCCCGCGCTCCCAAAC
>JACSEG010000218.1_pt1 | contig 10961 bp, 15 predicted proteins | sample 8225521 | NCBI WGS metagenome assembly JACSEG01 (sample SAMN15705060, study PRJNA637333) | viral metagenome | isolation source: viral RNA from sea star tissue | host: Pisaster ochraceus | place: USA:Santa Cruz | collected 2018
GTGTTTGGTCTTTTGGTTACTTAATTGGTTCTGCAAGTTAGTATGGATTTACTACAAAAACAATCTTACGGGCTGTGGTACTCATACTTAATTGAGAAACTTATTGACTGGCAAGAGGCTAAACCTAACAACAAAGAGTTAAAGAACTGTGTTAAAGCTATTACAGAAATAGGGATACTCTCAAGCCAGTTAATTACAGAGGTAGAGATACTAACCAAGAAAGTAGACCACATAAGAAACGAAAAAAACAAAGAGATACAAAAACTAAAACAAGAACTAAAACAATACGAGATATGAACTATTGGGAAACACCAGACGAGATAACCTATTGTAGAACGTGCGAAACGCCAACAAACGGAGAAACCTACTGCTGTCGTGATTGCTATAACTATGACCTTGAATAATATGGAAAATAAAAAAGTATTAGATGTTTGCTGTGGTAGGCGAAGTATGTGGTTTGACAAGCAAGATGAGAGAGCCTTATATCTTGACAAAAGAAACAAAGATTACAAAATAGAACCTAACGCTGCTTACCCAAATGGCACAACTATAAAAATAAGACCAGATATTGTTGGAGATTTCACAGACATAAAACAGCCAGATAATTCTTTTTGGCACATTGTTTTTGACCCACCGCATATACCACAAGACAAGATTACAGCAGTTATAACTAAACAATATGGCAATTTAACTGGGGAATGGAGGGGTATGTTAAAAAAGGGTTTTGAAGAATGTTTTAGAGTTTTAAAACCAAATGGTACACTTATCTTTAAATGGAACGAGTGCCGAATACCTTTGAAAGAAATATTGAAGCTAACAGACAAGAAGCCTTTATACGGACACAAAAGCGGAAAGGCTATGAAAACTCACTGGGTTGCTTTTATTAAAGATTAAACTATGGATAAGATAAAATTATTAGACAACAAGTATTACGACAAAGCAGAACTGCTTAAACGTATGGAAGATGACACTTTTTACTATGGGGAACTAAACACCCTTGCGCTTAGTAGCAGTAGCCTTAAACAGCTTCTATCAAGTCCTAAGACGTATAACTTTAGCTTGAAGTATGGGGGTGGGGATAGCGCAGCTTTAAGAGCTGGTGCTTTGTTTCATTGGGCAATCCTTGAGCCAGAGAAATTTGCCTCTCAAAAGTTTATACAGGTACAAAGCAGAAACACAAAGAAGTTTAAAGAAGCCAAAGAAGAGTTTGGAAGTGTTTACACCGCAAAGGAACGAGGCGAAGCAGAAAGGCTTGTAGATGCGTTTTACCGCAACGAACACGCAAAGGAACTAATAACTAAGGCAGAGTTTGAGATACCAGCAATAGATAACGTCTTAGGCTTCCCTTTTAGGGGTAAAGCAGATGTGTTGGCTACTAATAGGATAGTGGACTTAAAAACCACAACAAACATAAAGGACTTTAGCTGGAGTGCTAATAAGTACGGATACGATGTACAATGCTATTTATATTGCAATCTATTCAACAAAGAATACAAAGACTTCTATTTTCTGGTATTAGACAAAGGTAGCTTAGATATAGGTATCTTTAACTGTTCAGAAGAATTTTATTACAGAGGCGAAGAGAAAGTAGAGAAAGCACTTGACTTATACAACAAGTTCTTTATAGAGGGTGCAGACTTAGATAACTATTGCTTAACTGGAGAATTATGATTGTAAAAAGCATAGATAGTTTTGAAACTTATGATTGGTTTTTAAATAAGCACTATGCTAAAAGAATACCAAGTATAAGCTACGCTTTTGGATTTTATATAGATAATGTTTTAGAGGGTGTTTGTACTTTTGGCAAACCAGCAAGTAATCCCTTATGTATTGGTGTTTGTGGGGAACACAATAGTGCTTATGTTTATGAATTAAACAGATTAATAACAAATGACGATTTACCTAAAAATAGTTTGTCGTTTTTTGTTTCTAAATGCTTAAAAATGTTACCACCTTTAATAATTGTGAGTTATGCAGACAAAGGACAAAACCATAACGGATATATATACCAAGCAACTAATTTTATTTATACAGGTCTAAGTAGTAAGTCAAGAGATAAAAAAATAGTTGGTAGCGACAAACACCCAAGACACAACAATATATATGAAAAACAGGGCGAATGGGAATATGTAGAACGGACAAGAAAGCATAGGTACATATATTTTACAGGAAGTAAAAAACAAAATAAAAAATGGCTAAAAGAATTAAATTATAAAATACATAAATACCCAAAAGGAGAGAATAAAACTTACGATGCAAGTTACAAACCACAAACACAAATTAAAATATTTTAAATGAAAGCAAAGAAGCACACACAGATACAACGCATACTTAGACTTGAAAACATAGTTGCCCAAATGTATGTACAGATAGAAGCTATTAAAGTTACATTAGAAAAGAAAGATGAAGAGAAAAAAGATTGATTACATAAGCGGAACAGAAACCGCTTACACAATGACAGAACAAGAAGAGTTAGCCTATGAAGAACAAAGGGCTGGTGTGTATGATGATGACTTTGATTATAAAGAAATGTTAGATTTTGGCTTAAAAGAAACAAACAGAAAACAAATGCCAGTATTTAGCGGAGTACTTAAATACTTCCCAGATGCAATAAGAGAAGTAGCTAAAACATCTTGGATAGGCAACCAACAGCACCACCCTGACAAACCCTTACATTGGGATAGAAGCAAGTCTGGAGATGAGTTAGATGCTTTAACAAGGCACTTGATGGAAGCTGGAAAAATAGACACAGATGGTGTAAGACATTCAGCAAAGGTATGTTGGAGAGCCTTAGCCAATTTACAAAAAGAATTAGAAGAAAATGGGGAAGCACCCCTTAGTGAATATAATTTAAACAAAGAACAATGGTAATACATAACTACATATTTGACAGTTACAGAATAGAACAAGAAAAAATAAAGGAAGCGATACAACTCCTAAAAGAAAACGGATACACTATATACAAGAAAGAAGAAAAAGAAGTAATATGAACTTAGACGAACTAATAAAAGAACTAAACATCCTTTACGGATTTGATATAACACAAAGAGTAAGACAAAGACAATACTCGTATGCAAGAAAAGTATATTGTAAACTTGCTAAAGAAGCTGGACACACATTACAATTTTTAGGCGGTAAAATAGGCGTATCTCACGACTGTGCAATTTATCACGTTAGAACTTTTCACACAATTACACACAGCGATAAAATAATATTTAACAAGATAGTTAGGCAGTTTAGACTTAATGTTGATTTGTGCAAAATGCCAAGAAAGAAAAGGGTAGTGAAACAAACAACACTTAAACCACAAAACAAAGAACTAATAAAAGAAATAACACAAGTACTAAGCAAATGGGAAACAGAAAGCCTTATGCAATTTATAGGTACAAGGTTAATGCCATACGATAAGCTAATAAAAGCTACAAAACCACAGATACAACCGCAAAAGGTAAAAGGTGCTAAATTAAAAAGGCAAGTTAAAAACCCAGTACTGTGCTAAAAAAATAAAGTTATGTTTATATATTAGTAATTCAGTTAACTAATTAAAAACTGATTTATGGATAAGAGAAAATTCAATGGTGGTAGTAGGAAAAATGCTGGAAGAAAAAAGGGTAGTGGGTTTTCAAGTCTTATTAAAAAATATGTAGATGACTTTATGTATGAACTATTAGATAATGCAAAAGTTAAGGATAAAATACTTGAAGATTTAAAGCAACTTTCTTTAACTTCTGGCTATATATATATTATCAAAGACTTAGATACACTTGAAATAAAAATAGGTGTTACGCAAGTATCTAATCCTAAAAGAAGATTGTCGCAATACTCATCACATAAAATTAATTACGAGTTGTTATTTATTGACACAATAGAAGATTGTTACGAAATAGAAAACGAGATACACTTAATTATAGAAAACAAAAGAGTTAAGGGAGATTGGTTTAATATTAACGATGCTGTTTTGTTGGATATTATAAAATTAATCAATAAAAGAAAATACCAGAAATTACATAATGGATAAGAGAAGATTTAACAAAGGCACAAAAGGAAACAAGGGGGGTAGACCTACTAAGGCTGCTGAGCAAAAACTAATAGAACGCTTAGATAATATAATAGACAAAGACGAAGCAATAGAAACATTAGGTAAGTTAGTAGCCAAAGGCGATATGAGAGCCTTACAGACCTATTTAAGTTATCGTTACGGTAAGCCAAAGGAAAGTATGGATATAAATAGTTCTGAGGGTTTAAACATCAATTTTAGAGATTTAATTAAGTTTGTAGATTGATAAAAGTAAAAAAGAAATATATGCCTATTATTGAAAACGATAGTAGGTATTTTATAGTTAGTGGTGGGCGTGGTTCTGGGAAGTCATTTTCAGTAAACGCCCTTTTAGTTATGCTTACCTATGAAGCTGGACACGTTATACTATTTACACGCTATACATTAACCTCAGCATACATTTCAATCATACCAGAGTTCTTAGACAAGTTAGAACAGTTTGGCTCGATAGAACACTTCCACATAACTAAAGACGAAATAATAAACAAAAAGACTGGCAGCAAAATAATATTTAGAGGTATAAAGACTTCAAGTGGCGACCAGACAGCAAACCTTAAATCTTTGCAAGGTATAACTACTTGGGTAGTAGATGAAGCTGAGGAACTAACAGACGAGCAAAAGTTTGACACCATAGACCTAAGTGTAAGGCAGCAAGGCAAAGCCAATAGGGTAATACTAATATTAAACCCCACAACCAAAGAACACTTTATATACAGGCGTTTTTTTGAGGAACGAGGGGTACAAGAGGGAAGCAACACACAAAAAGAAAACACAACCTACATACACACCACTTACATAGACAACATAGACAACCTATCTAAAAGCTACATAGACCAAATAGACCAAATGCGTAAGCGCAGACCAGAGAAGTACAAACAACAAATGCTGGGTGCTTGGATGAGTAAAGCTGAGGGTGTTATATTTAGCAACTGGAGTATAGGGGAATTTAAAAGAACAAGCGTAAGTGTGTGGGGTCAAGATTACGGTTTTGCAGCAGACCCAAGTACCTTAGTTGAGGTAAACATAAACACCAGCACCAAAACAATCTATCTAAAGGAGTGCTTTTACTTGCCAAGACTAACCACATCACAAATAGCAGAACTAAACCTTAAACACGCTAATAGTGGCTTGATAGTAGGGGATAGTGCAGAGCCAAGATTACTAAGCGAAATAAAAGCTAAAGGGTGTAATGTAAAGCCAAGCATAAAAGGGCAAGGAAGCGTAACATACGGAATAAGCCTACTACAAGACTATGACCTGGTGGTAAGTCCAGACAGCACAAACCTTATCAAAGAACTAAACAACTATCGCTGGTTAGAGCGTAAAAGCAACACACCAATAGACAAGTACAATCACTTAATAGATGCGATTAGATACGCAGTAGGCTACCAGTTGCAAAACCCAAATAGAGGTAAGTATATTGTTCACTAAAATAATTTAAAATTGTTTATATATTAATAAGTAAAGTAATATGAAAGTTAATTTAAGAATACCAACAAGCCTTAACGAAATAACACTTGGACAGTACCAAGAGTTTGCTAAGTTAGATGGCAAGTTAGAAGATACACACGATACAGCGATACAACTTAAGATTGTAGAGATATTCTGTAAAGTGCCAGAGATAGTAGTACGCAATATGAAAGCCACAGATATAGCTGAGGTATGCGAGATTATTAATACTATGTTTGACACTAACCACCAGCTTATAAATAAGTTTAGTTTAAACGGTGTTGATTATGGCTTTATTCCAGAACTTGACGATATGACTTTCGGCGAGTATATGGACTTAGACACTTTCATAGGCGATAACGACAACTTACACAGAGCAGTAAACGTACTATTTAGACCAATAGAACACAAACGAGGCGCAAGGTACACCATAAAGGAATACAACCCAGACACAAGCGATACCGCTAAAGACTTCCCCTTAGATGTAGTATTAGGTGCTATTGTTTTTTTTTACAGTTTAGGCAAGGACTTATCGATGGTTATGCTGAACTCTTTGGACAAGAAGAACGAACAAGCTTTAGCACAGCATCTAATTTCACAGCCAAGTGGGGATGGTTCAACGCGCTCTTTGGCATCGCTCAAGGCGATATTACACGATTTGAAAATATCACTAAACTAAATGTACACCAATGCTTAACGTATTTAGAATACACTAAAGAAAAAAACGACATAGAAGCAGCACAGATAAAAAATAAATTCAAATAAAATGAGCCAACAAGGGATAAGAGGTTTTTACCAAATAACAGAAACAATAGAAACACAGCTTTTAGCGGATGTAAATGTAAACACCGTTACAACTGGAGATATCTTTGATATTGACCTATCAAAGCAAAGCATATTCCCTTTGGCACATATTATAGTAAACTCTGTTACACTACAAGAACAAGTAATGTCTTTTAACATAACTGTTATGGCTATGGATATTGTAGATGAAAGCAAAGAAGCTACTACTGACATCTTCAGAGGCAACAATAACGAACAAGATGTACTTAACACACAATTAGCAGTTCTTAATAAACTAATTATGGTGCTTAGACGAGGCGATTTATACAGCGACAAATTCCAGCTTGAGGGCGACCCTACACTTGAGCCTTTTTACGAAAGGTTTGATAACAGACTTGCTGGGTACGCTGCTACTATGGATGTAGTAATACATAATGATATTGATATATGTTAGCAGATGAATATTTAAGGGATGAGTTAAACAAGTTTGCTAAGTATGTAATTCAACAATCACGAAGCAACTTATCTAAGGGCAAAAAGAACGCTTCTAAGGAACTTTATAACTCTTTAGGCTACCAAGTATCAAAAAGCGCACAAACAACGTCTTTAGCCTTTAATATGGCTGATTATGGTAAATTCCAGGACAAAGGGGTAAGCGGTACAGAAAAGAAATATAACACGCCTTATAAGTACACTAACAAGATGCCACCTACAAAGGCTTTAGACAGTTGGGTAGTTAGAAAGGGAATAGCACCAAGAACTTCTGGCGGTAGGTTTGCAAAACGTGAGGGGATAAAATTTGCAATAGCAAAGGCAATAAAAAAGAAAGGTATAAGACCAAGTTTGTTTTTTACCAAACCATTTGAGGCAGCTTTTAAAAGACTACCAGGCGAGTTAGTAGAGGCTTACTCAATAGGCTTAGAGAAACAGATACAAATAAATATTAACAAGAAATGAGTAAAATAAACGTAAGAAGTCCGTACTACATAACTACTGGCACAGTAACAAACCTAACAAACACACAGCTTGAGTTGTTTATTTATAGTGGCACACAAACAACAGACAGACCAACAACTGCTACTTATGTTATAAACTCTTTCGCAATAAACAACGTATCTACTTTTGAGGTAGCTGAACTCGTTAGAGATTACTTTATAAATACTTTCGATGGAGATTATGCTACAAGTATTTTTTGGGTAGATTATAGAACAACAAGGTTTATACAAGGAACTGCTGAGCCAGTTAGCGGGTTTACACAATTAAAAGCGTTTTTTGGTTATGGTTTATTTGAGAATGGCTCAAACCCTACAAATAGCCAAGCGGTCTTGCAATCAAATACTAACATAGTTAAGCTTGATGATGCACCAGCAGTAATAGCAGTAGATACATCTTTAGCCACACAAGTAACATACCTAAACAATGGGCAACAAGTTTACACTAAAGCCATAAGCACAAGCACTAACAGTAATGCACAAATAGAATACGTTACAAGCGGTGTAAATGGTTCAGACCAATTTGAAGATAGGGTAATACAAGATGGCGGTACTTTTGAGGGTAGCGACTGCCTTACAGCCTTTGAGGGCGAATACACTTTATTTGACTTCGATACTATTTTAGTAGATAGTTCAACTGGTGTTACAAAGCTAACAGTAACAAATGAAAGCGAATGTAAGTTCACGCCCTACAAAATTACCTTTACTAACAAGTATGGAGTGTTGCAAGATATATGGTTCTTTAAACGCACCAATGAAGCACTAACAACCAAGACAGAAAAATTTAAGCGTAATATAATTAGTAGTGCAAGTTATAGCATAAGCAACCACCAAGACAAAACACTAACTAAGAACGGTAAAGAGAAACTAACCTTAAATACTGGATACTACCCAGAGGCTTATAACGAGGTGTTTAAAGAAATGCAACTAAGCGAAGATTGTTGGATTGAAATAAACTCACAAACCCTACCAATACAAGTTACAAGCAGTTCATTTGCTTACAAGACACAACTAAACGACAAAATAATAAACTATACAATAGAGATAGAGTTTGCTTTTGACACCATAAACAATATACGCTAAATGCAGATACTTGAGTTATACATAAGGGATGGAATAGGCTATAAAGGTGCTGCTACAAGCACTTCTACTAATAACCTTGTAGATGCCAATGCAGACTTTACAAGTACTGTTAAAGTAGGTTATATTGCTTTTAATGAAACAGACAAAACCTCAGCTAAGATAACAGCCATAACAAACGCAACTACTTTAGCGTTATCTGATGACATATTTACAAATGAGGAAAGCTATTTTATAAAAAGTGATTTTGAAAGGCTTGATTTATTTGATGACGAAAGTGTAACGATAACAGACAGTCTAAAAAACGTAAAAGACATAGGAAAGGTGTTTACACCGTTTTCACAGCAGTTTAATGTACCAGCTTCAAAGCATAACTCAAAGATATTTAAACACTATGAGGACTTTGATATTATTAATAGTTTTGATGCAAGGCTTAAAGTAGATGCGCTTATAAAAATAAACGGAACTGACTATAAAAAAGGAAAAATAAGGCTGCAAAGCGTATCAATGAAGAACAATAAACCATACGCATACAAGTTGGTGTTTTTTGGAGATACAATAGAGTTAAAAGATGTTTTAGGAGAAAGAGATTTAGCTTCTTTGGTATTCCCCGATAGTTTAAATTTTGATTACGACTATGCAACGGTTTCGAGTAAATTTCAAAACCTTTCAGATGTTTGCTTCCCTTTAATTACGCATACTAAGTTAATGCGCTACACTAACAATACATACGTTTCTGTTTCCCCAGTTGCAAACGAGAAACTAAACTTTAGAGATATAAAACCTGCTATAAAAGTTAAAAGAATTATTGATGCTATTGAAGATAACTACCCAGAAATAGAATTTACTGGAGAATTGTTTAACACAGAAGATTATAACAATCTCTATTTGTGGTTACATAGAGAAAAAGGGTTTTCAAGTAATGCAGACCCAAGCGGTTCAATACAAACACTACAAGCAAGGTTTCAACAACCTACAGACGAAGATGTAAGTTTAATTTCTGGTATTGAACAAAGACCCTTTAGAGTACAAACTCCATTAGGTGCTTTTGGTACTACTGTTAATTACCGTATGGTTTTTAATATACAAACCACAAGTAGTGTAGAATATACTTTAACTATTAGAGATGGTTACAACGGTGCGTTGACAGGCACAAGTGGACTTATTTTCTCACAAACTTTCACAGGTAATAGTACACCACAAATCGATTTAACTCCAAGTAACACAAGTGGTAGTATATTTTCAAACTCAGCAGTTGATATACTAATAACCTCTGAAAATACTTTAGCTTTTTCAAGTATCACTTTTACGTTTCAATCAAGGGCAATACTATTCAATGGGCAAATATCAAGTGGAGCAACAAGTACTTATTCTGTCATTGATGCAACTACTGGAACATCAAATAAATTCTACATCAATAGGCAGTTACCTAAAATGAAGATAATAAACTTCTTAACTGACTTATTTAAAATGTTTAACTTGGTAGCTTTTAAAGAAGATGACAAAATACACGTTATACCTTTACCAGACTTTTACGCACAAGGTTTAAACTATGATATAACAAAATATGTAGATGTTTCAAAAAGCACAGTTAGTAAACTATTGCAATATAGAAATATTGATTTTAGTTTTAAAAGTAAAAAAAGCTTTTTAGTACAACAATCAGACGAGATACAAGGTAGTAATTTTGCTGCTGAAGCGTATGGAAGCACAGAGTACGATGGTGGAGATTATAAGATACAACCAGACTTTGAAAAAATGATGTACGAGAGGTTATCTGATGAGCATCACGGTACTTTAACAGATGTTTGTCAAGGTGCTATGTTAGACAAAGACTTTAACCCAACAATAGGCAAACCCTTACTTTTATACATAGCAAGTCAAACAACAAGCCAAACTTTTGTATTAGAAAACCCAAGCGGTACAAATGACACAATAAGCACTTACAATAGACCAAGCCAAGTGTTTGTTTCTGGTGGTGCTGTTTCTCAAGGTGTTGCAGCTTTAAACTTCGGGCAAGAAGCAGACGAGTTTTTTAGAGAACCAAAAGGCACAAACCTTTTTCACAAATACTATTTAGACTACATAGAAAACATATTTAATAGACAGTCAAGAATTTTAAAGATAGATGCTTACTTGCCTTTAAGTATAATATTAAAGTATAAACTAAATGACAAGTTTACAATAGGAAATAAACTTTACAGAATAAATACTATTAAAACAAATCTACTAAACAATAAGAGTTCTTTAGAATTATACACTTTATGGGAAAGTGCAGTAGGACTTGAAAACGGACAAAGTTCTTTAGTTGAAAGACCAGTAGAAATTATCGTGGCAAGTACTTCAAGTAGTAGAATAGTTTTAGAGTGGACTGGGATAGATGACCCAACTGGTAACAACCTTACAGCTTATGATGTTTACCAAGATGACGTTTTCGTAACAAGTTTATCTAACACAACTACAACTACTGCTATAACTGGTTTAACAAGTGGCGTTACTTATAAATTTAGCGTAAGGGCTAAGTATTTAGTACCTGACCCTAACCCAGACCCAGGGTCAAGAGAACCATCAACAACTTTATTTTCTGAGGACACTATAAC
>JACSEG010000219.1_pt1 | contig 10843 bp, 1 predicted proteins | sample 8225521 | NCBI WGS metagenome assembly JACSEG01 (sample SAMN15705060, study PRJNA637333) | viral metagenome | isolation source: viral RNA from sea star tissue | host: Pisaster ochraceus | place: USA:Santa Cruz | collected 2018
TGTTTGGTGTTTGTGGGGGGCTTCTTGGTCGTGCGGGAACAGGCGCAACGGGCACACAGGTAAAAATACAGAATACGAGTTCAGCGATAGTGGTTTTCTCGGGAGCAGATTCGTCTCGAATAGGAGGTCTTATAGGAGAGGCAGAAAGCGATGTTATGCTGACAGAAAGTTTTGCGACAGGATCGACAACAGGAGCTGGTAGCGTAGGAGGTTTGGTAGGGTACAGCGAAGGCATTGCGAGAGATAGCTATGCAACTGGATCGGTAATGGGAAACAATATCGATGTAGGTGGTTTGATGGGTTGCAATCAAGGCACTGTGACAGACAGTTATGCGACAGGATCGGTAACAGGAACTAATAATAATGTAGGAGGTTTGGTAGGATACAGTAGCGGCACGGTGACAGGCAGCTATGCGACTGGGTCGGTAACAGGAACTGGTAGGAATGTAGGAGGCTTGATAGGTGGCAGTAACGGTCCTACAACAGGCAATTATGCGACTGGGCCGGTGACAGGAAGCAGTAGTGTAGGAGGTCTGGTAGGTTCTAGTGAAGGCACTGTAATAGGCTATGCGACTGGGTCGGTGACAGGGACAGGTGATGAAATAGGAGGTCTAGTAGGAAGTGGTAGAAGCACTGTGACAGGCTATGCGACTGGACCGGTGACAGGAGCTGGTAATGTAGGAGGCTTGGTAGGAAATAACGGAAGCACTGTGACAGGCTATGCGGAAGGAAATGTGACAGGAACTGGTGATAATGTAGGAGGCTTAGTGGGTATCAATTATAACATTGTCCTTGGCTATGCGACAGGAGACGTGACAGGAAATGAAAAGGTAGGAGGTTTGATTGGTGTCAGTTTTCGCTTTATGCTAGGCTATGCGAGAGGAGACGTGACAGGAAATGATAGAGTAGGAGGACTGGTAGGTGACAACGCTAGAGGTGGCAACTCTGGTGCTGGTAGCGTTGTGGGGGGCTATGCACGGGGTGTTGTAAGGCGAGCCAGTGGAACGAGTCTTGCTTTTGGAACGGTAATTGGATTCGATGACAATGGAATGGTTGGCTTATACAGCTCAGGGTCCGAGAGCCAGATCTACGACGGAACCACAGGGACGACCGCGTTAGCGAGCACGACTGGACTCGGTGGCAGCTCAGTGACCGTTGATAGTACAACGCCGCAGTCAGCATTCTCGAGGCTTCGCTTTGACACTGCGGTCGGTGATTGGACATGGTTCGCTGGTAAGTGGCCTGCGTTCAACATCGGTATCGTCAGGCCCGCTGCCGATCAGCCAATCAACCCGTAGCCTGTGGCCTGTAGTGGTAAAATCCCTTTTTCACGAAGCAAACTCTTTCAAAAATAGTTTTATTATATATAATAATAAGTAGTACTAAAACAATATATAAGGAGTCTCACATGACAATGTATAAATATAGCGATCAATACAGCAAAACTCATAGTAGCAGACCCAGAACCCCAAAAACAAGCCTAGGCGTACGTTCTGTTCTGAGTACTATGATTTTTGTGCTCTCCACTTTTGCACTTGGATCAATACTTATTGCAGCTTCCTGTGCTCCCGCCATTGTGGATAATGGAGACGACTCCACTGCTCCAGGAGTGACCACAGGCATAATCACAGACAGTGCAGAAGTAGAAAGTGATTCTTTTGTGTTGCGGTGGGTTCACCCCTTAGAAACAGGCACGAAGTCAGACGGCACCGCACTCAGACACGAAGAGATTGGTTACCGTATCTATTATCTTGCAGGAACCACAGGCCAAGACATGCCTAGTACAGGGTCAATCAAGCAAAATGCAAAAACCCAGATCGAAGAAGTCATAGGGGCTATGAGAATAAGAGTCACGAGATTAGAACCAAAAACACTTTACTTCGTAACGATAGCAAGTTTCAATTCCTTGTCACCGCAACGAGAAACGGTATCAGACGAAGTGTTCATAATAATTACCGGCACTCCTACACTGAGTTTAGACGGAACCCTAAGCTATGAAGAAGAACATGAGTTTGGCTTAAGCATTGGTGGTACTATTACACCCACCGGCACCCCGTCAATACCCAGTGGCGACTCTTCTGGTGCAAGCATAAGCTATAGTTCGGAAAAGATAGATGGTACAAAATTTGTTCCTGAGTTAAGCGTAGACGACAGTGGTAGTATCATGATCGACCCGACGATAAACGCAGGGACAGCCCGCTACCTTGTGCGAGCAGAAGCGATGGGCTACACCGCACAGAACGTGATGATTACCATAATCATTAAAAAAGCTGATTTCGTAGGAGACCTCGCTTACGCACTAAAAACGTATATGATTGGTGTGGGGACAGAGGACACCATTACGCCCGAATCCACTCCATCTATACTCGATATCAGAACCAGTGGTGCAACCATGAGTTATAGACTCACAAGAAGTTCTGGAACAGAGTTTAGCCCTGATCCAGTCATAGACGGCAGTGGCATCATAACAGTCAACCCGATCAATACCATAGGAACAGCAACTTTCACTGTACAAGTATCAGCAAATGACTATAACGTTTTAGAGGCGACACTCAGCATTACTATTATTGAGAATGTAAACGCAGGCAAGATTCAGGTAAGCGCATACTATAGCGATGTGGACGAGACAACAGACGTGATTCCCATAGGGCTTGGACAATCCATAGCGGAAGATAGCATGCTTTCGTTTGCCCTAACAGATAGCGATGTAGTTCTGACCCTTTCGAACCTTACGAACGGAGACCACATCATACACTTTGGATCTGACGCAGAAAACTATAGCGGGACCTATCAGGAAATGGCAGTTGACAGCACCATAACAATACTAAAGTCAGAACTCGCAACGAACTCGTTTTCTTTTACAGATGGAGCAGCGATAGGTATATCGGGACCAGACATTACAGACATACAGCATGTGGCTACGTATCGTCCCTCGAACATATATGGTAGTCGAGACCTGCAAGCTATGAGAAAAGATCTAGCCCGAGATTATGTGTTAAAGAGAGATATCGTATTCACCCCTATGACCGACAACAATGGAATGGTCGTAAGCAATTACGAAGCAATAGGTGATTCCATGAATCAGTTTGAGGGAAGCCTCGATGGTGCTAACTATACCATATCAGGCATAGAGATAGTAAGCACAGGAAATTATCAAGGACTCTTTCGATTTATGAAGGCAAGCTCGGTCGATACCATGATAGCACAGAACCTTGTATTAAGAGATTTCAAGATCACAGGGAACGCTTATGTGGGATCTCTCGCAGGCTGGGTAAAGAAAGGCATGGTGGACAACATACGCGTGGAAGTCAGCCATGTCGATGCAGGCAAGGTAGAGCTTAGCGGCAGTATCAACATAAATGGATCTAATTATAGCTATGGAGGAGGACTTCTTGGTCGTGCAGGAACAGGAGCAACGGACACAGAAGTAATAATACAGAATACGAGTTCGGCAGTAGCAGTTTTGGGAACGGGGTCATTCTCGAGTAACATAGGTGGTCTTGTGGGAAATATAGGTAGTGATGTCGTACTGACAGAAAGTTACGCGACAGGATATGTAATGGGGACTGATGATAATGTAGGAGGCTTGGTGGGTGGCAGTGCTGGCACTGTGACAGGCTATGCGACAGGGGATGTAGATGGAGTTAATTACACAGGAGGCTTGGTGGGTTTCAATGCTGGTATCGTGATGGATGGTAGTTATGCGACTGGAACTGTGACAGGAAGTGGCTATAGCGTGGGAGGCTTGGTGGGTACTAATGCTGACGCTGGCACTGTGACAGGCTATGCGACTGGAAACGTGACAGGAAGTGATAACAATATAGGAGGTTTGATAGGTAACAACAGGAACAATACTGGCATTGTTACAGGCTATGCGACTGGATTGGTTATGGGAATTGGTAATGGCACTCGTATAGGTGGTCTTGTGGGTAACAGTACTGGCACTGTTACAGGGTATGCGACAGGAGATGTGATAGTAACGGGTAGTAATGTAGGAGGCTTGATAGGATGGAATGAAGGCACTGTTACAGGGTATGCGACAGGAGATGTGATAGTAACGGGTAGTAGTGTAGGAGGCTTGGTGGGCACCAATAGTGGTACTGTTACAGGCTATGCACGGAGTATCGTAAGACGATCCGGTAGATCAGATACTGATTTTGGGAAGGTAATTGGATCAGACACCAATGGAACGGTTGTCTCATACAGTTCGGGTTCTGAGAATCAGATCTATGACGGAGGAGTAGGGACAACTGTGTTAGCAGACACGACTGGACTCAACGGCACTTTGGTGACCGTTGACGACACAACAACGGAAGCGGTGTTTTCAGACAACTTTATGTTCGGTACTGTGCTCAGTGAATGGACATGGGTAGACGACGGCAAGTGGCCAGCGATCAACATTGCTGGTGTCAAACTTGCGGGTGATCAGCCGACAGAAGCGAGTGACGGTTTAATTGCATTGGTGGATTTCGAAGGAAGACTAAACTATGAACAAGAAGAGTATGAGGTTGGCTTAGGAATTGGGGGCACTATTAGACCTGACTCCACTCCAGCAAGACTTGGCATTGACAACAGAACCGCAAGCATAAACTATCTCCTAATAAGAGATACTGGCACAGTGTTTGATCCCGAGCTCGCCATAGACGGCAACGGTGTTATCACGATCGCTTCGACAACAAACGAAGGGACAGCAAGCTACACTGTACAGGCATCAGCAAATGGCTACAACAGGCAGGACGAGACCTTTACCATCATCGTTAAAAACGCGAGTTTAGAAGGAACCCTTGTCTATCCAGAAATGGCGTATGTGTTTACGGCAGGGCTAGAGGACATCATTATACCTGACTCAACTCCCGCCATACCCAATTTCGATACCAGAGTCGTACATGTACGCTACAGTATAGAAATAGATTCTGGAACGGTGTTTGACCCTGCACCAAGCATCGAAGACAGCGGTATCATTACGATTAACCCCATCAGCACTGTAGGGACAGCGACCTACACTGTACAGGCATCAGCGGATGACTACCTTGTTCAGGAGGTGACGCTCTCTATTGCGATTGTTGATAATGTAAACGCAGGCAAAATCCAGGTGAGTACGTACTATAGTAATGTGGGCGAGACGACTGACTTGCTCCCTGTGGAACTTGGGCAAGCTGTAGCAGATGACGGCACGTTCTCTATGTTGGACGACACCGCAATACTTACTCTTTCGAATCTTACAAACGGGGACTACACTATACATTTTGGGTCTAGAATAAATGATTATGGTGCAGGGAACTATCTAAAAACGGTCAGCGATGGTACCATAGAAATACTAAAGTCAGAGCTCACAGCGAACTCGGTTTCTTTTGCAAGTGGAGCGAGGATAGGTATATCAGGACCAGACATTACAGGCATACAAAATGTGGCAACGTATCGTCCATCGCACATATACAGCTATCAAGACCTGCAGGCAATGAGGGAAGACCTAGGTCAAGCTTACGTGCTAAAGAAGGATATTGCGTTTATTCCCATGACTGACAGCGCTGGAACGGCCGTAAGTAATTACGAGGCGGTTGGTGATGACAGCGATCCGTTTACGGGAAGTCTTAATGGAGCAAACTACACCATAACGGGACTAGAGATAGTAAGCACAGAAGATTACCAAGGAATTTTTGGAGTAATGGAAGCAGATGTAGTTGATGCCGTGATAGTACGGGATCTTGTGCTATCAGACCTCAAGATCAAGGGGAATGCCATTGTGGGGTCTCTTGCAGGACAGATAAAACGAGGCATAGTGAGCAACGTGCGTGTAGAGGTCAGTGGTACTAATACAGGCTTAATAGAAGTAAGTGGTGAGGGTGAAATCTATGGAGGAGGGCTTGTTGGTCGTGCGGGAACAGGGGCAACGGACATACAAGTAAGAATAGAGAACGTGGACTCAGCAATAACAGTTTCTGGAACGGGAGCTAATTCGAGTCGGATAGGAGGTCTTGCAGGAGAAGTGGACAGTGATGCTATGGTGATGGAAATTTCTGTGAATGGATCTGTGACAGGAGTAAGAAATATGGGAGGGCTAGTAGGACGGAATGCTGGCATGGTGAGAGAAAGCTCTGCGAGTGGATATGTAACAGGGACTGGTAATACTATAGGAGGCTTGGTGGGATGGAATGTTGGCACGATTGTAGAAGGTGCTGCGACTGGAATTGTTACAGGAGACGGTAATAGTATAGGAGGCTTGGTGGGCTCCAGTAGTGGCACTGTGTTAGGTTATGCGACAGGAGACGTGACAGGAAATGGTACCAACGTAGGGGGCTTGATGGGTAACAATGATGGAACTGTGTCAGGTTATGCGACAGGAAACGTGACAGGAAAAGGTCTCCACGCAGGGGGCTTGGTGGGCTACAATGCTGGTATCGTGATGGATGGTAGTTATGCGACAGGAGACGTGACAGGAATGGGTACCCACGTAGGGGGCGTGGTGGGTTACAATAGCGGTACTGTGATGGGAGCTAGTTATACGATTGGAACTGTGACAGGAACTTGGGGTGTAGGAGGCTTGGCGGGCACCAATGGTAGCAATGGTGGTATCGTGATGGATGGTAGTTATGCGACAGGAACTGTGATAGGAAGTAAAAATCACGTAGGAGGCTTGGTGGGTTACAATGGTGGTATCGTGATGGATGGTAGTTATGCGACTGGAACTGTGACAGGAAGTGGCTATAGCGTGGGAGGCTTGGTGGGTACTAATGCTGACGCTGGCGCTGTGTCGGGTTATGCGACAGGAAACGTGACAGGAATGAGTACCAACGTGGGAGGTTTGGTAGGCAACAACAGGAACGATGGTAGCATTGTGTCAGGTTATGCGACAGGAAACGTGACAGGAAGTAGTAATAATGTAGGAGGCTTGGTAGGTCACAATGGTGGTACTGTGTCAGGTTATGCGACTGGAACTGTGACAGGAATTGATCATATAGGAGGCTTGGTGGGTATTAATGCTGATACTGGAAAAGTGATGGGTTATGCGCGAAGTATTGTGAGACGAAGCAGTGGAACGAATCTTGCTTTTGGAAAGACGATCGGGAGCTCTAGCGGAGGGCAAAGAGTCTATAATTCAATATCCAAGAGCAAGATCTACAACGGAGCCATGGGAACAACCGCATTGGCGGGTACGATTGGAGTGAATGGTGCTACAGTTAATATCGCGAGCGCAACGCAAGCTACGTTTGCTGGGATCAACCCGGGCACTGATATAGAGATGGTCTTTGGCACTGCGGTCGGTGAATGGACATGGGTAGTTAATGGCAAGTGGCCAGCGATCAACATCGGTGAGGCCAAGCCCGCGGGCGAGCAGCCGATAAACCCGTAGTGGCGACCAATCGCGATAAGCCCGTAAGCTGGCGGGTGCGCACCGGCGTGTTCGTGGGTCGTGAGCGGCGCGTACTACAGTGCGAGGCTCGCGAGCGACGTAGACTACAGCTGCGCGGCTCGCGAGCGGCGCGAGGCTTGCGAGCGGTGCGTACTACAGAGCGATCGTCCGCGAGGCTTGCGAGCGGCGCAGACTACAGCAGCGTAGACAAAAGTGTCTTTTCCCCCTAAAAATCATTATTGTATGAAAATTTACAAAAAAAAACACACACTAATTTCAGAAACATGCTATAATTAGAGCTATATGTTGGGTGTTAGCTATAGTACATGATGGTGCAATAGTAATTCATCCTTTAACCTTAGCAAACGAGAGGAATATTACATGACAATCCCCCAAAAAACCCACAACAAGCAATATAGTAAAACCCACGGTAAAACCCACAACAAACTCAGAACCTCGAGGACAAGCGCACGTTTGCTTTCCCCAATCCTCCGCATGTTCGGATCCTTACTGCTTGGATCAATACTCCTCGCTGTTTCCTGTGCTCCCGTCACTCCCGGTGGGGGAAGTGGTGACCCTATAGGTCCCTCCGCTCCTAGAGTAACCCCAGGGTTCACCGTAGACAAAGCGAGCGTAGACAGCAGTTCTTTTAGAGTACAGTGGACCGCTCCCACAACAACAGGCACGAAGCCAGACGGTACTGTGCTCACGTCTGCAGAACTTAGCTACCGCGTCTACTATCTTGCGGGAACCGCAAACGAGGAAAAGCCCAGTGCAGAATCCATCAAGCAAAACCCCGCTACCAAAACCAAGGAAGTCACAGGAGTTACAAGCACAACGATTACAGGACTAGAAGCAGACACGCGCTATTTTGTAACGATAGCAAGTTACAACACTCTTGTAACGCAACTAGCGGAGACAATGTCGGATGAGGTAATCGAAGCGACCACCAGTGTAGCCACAGCGAACTTTGAAGGAAGCCTCGCCTATGCGGGAACAACGCATGAGTTTACCGTAGGACTTGGTGGCAGCATTATACCAGACAGCACTCCGACCATACTCGACACCGACACCAGCGACACGACCATACGCTATAGTATCGCAAGAAGCACTGGCACAGAATTCACGCCAAAAGAACCGACCATAGACGACAGTGGCGTCATCACGATCGATCCGACAACAGGCGAAGGAGCAGCCCGCTATCTTGTGCAAGCCATGGCAATTGGCTATACCACACAGAGAGTGACGCTCACCATTACGATTATCGAGAATGCAAACGAAGGTGTGATCCAGGTAAGCACGTACTATAGAAGCGAGGCTACGGACGTGATCCCTATAGGGCTTGGACAAGCCGTAGCAGATGACGGTATGTTTTCCTTAGCAGACGCTGATGTAGTCCTTACTCTTTTGAATCTTACGAACGGGGAGCACAACATACATTTTGGAACCGCAGTAGATGGAGGGGCAAACATCTATAGTGAAATGAGCTATTCAATAATGGTCAGCAACAACACCATCACAATACAAAAGTCAGTTCTCCTCCCAGTGACAAGCTTGGGTTCTTTTACAGATGGAGCAGTGATAGGCATATCGGGACCAGACATTACCAACATATTGCATGTGGCAACGTATCATCCATCGAACATATACGATCATCACGACCTGCAAGCCATCAGAAGCGACCTAGCCCAAAACTATGTACTAAAACGAGACATCGAGTTTACCCCTATGACTGACAGTACTGGCACAGTCGTAAGCAATTACGAAGCAGTAGGTGGTCGCTACAATCCGTTTACGGGAAGTCTTGATGGTGCGGGCTACAGCATAACGGGCATACAGATAGTAAGCCTTAATGATGATCGCCAAGGACTTTTTGGAGTAATTGCATCAGACACAGTCGATGCAATAGCAGTACAGAATCTTGTGCTAAGAGATTTCAAAATCACGGGAAAAGGCGATGTGGGTTCTCTGGCAGGCTGGGTAAAGCAAGGCACGGTAGATGGTGTGCACGTGGAAGCGAGTGATTCTGACACAGGTCATGTGACAGGAGGAACTTATAATGTAGGAGGTCTGGTGGGCTACAATCAGGGCACTGTGACAGACAGTTATGCGACTGGGTCGGTGTTAGGAGATCTTTATAATGCAGGAGGCTTGGTAGGTGACAATGAAGGCACTGTGACAGACAGTTATGCGACTGGGTCGGTGTCAGGAGTTGGTCTTAATGCAGGAGGCTTGGTAGGTGACAATAAAGGCACTGTGACAGACAGTTATGCGACAGGGGATGTGACAGGAACTCTCCTCTTTGTAGGAGGCTTGGCGGGTTACAATTCGGGCACTATAACAGAAAGTTATGCGACAGGGTCGGTGACAGGATCCAGTTATATAGGAGGCTTGGTGGGCAACAATCAAAATAGTGGCACTGTGACAGGCTATGCGACCGGATCAGTAACAGGAACTAGTCGTGTAGGAGGCTTGGTAGGTGAAAATTATGCTGGTACTGTGTCGGGTTATGCGACTGGATCGGTGACAGGGTATGCACGAGTAGGCGGCTTGGTGGGTAACAATTCGGGCAATTCGAGCAATGTAACAGGCTATGCGACAGGATCTGTGACAGGAGATGGTAGTGTAGGAGGCTTGGTGGGGATTAATGGTGATAATGGCACTGTGGCAGGCTATGCACGAGGTGTCGTGAGACGAGCTAGCGGAACAAACCTTACTATTGGAAAGACGATTGGGAGGAATCAGGGAACGCTCACAACCTATAGTTCGCGAACAGAGAGTAGGCTCTACGACGGAGCTAGTGGAACGATCATGTTGACAGGAACGACTGGAGTCGATGGCGCCGAATTGGTTGTTGACGATATGACAATGCAAGCGACATTCAGTTGGCTTAGCTTCGGTGCTAATCTCAGTCAGTGGACATGGGTAGACGATGGCATGTGGCCTGCGATAAATATCGGCTCTGTTAAACCTGCGAACGAACAGCCAGTAGATCGCTGTTCTGCAGAATCCTCAGAACAGTGTCAGATAGTACCTAAACCACGAGTAAGTACGTATCATAGTACGACAATAGAAACACTTCCTTTGGAGCTCGGACAAGCGATAGTAGATGATGGCATGTTTTCCTTGGCAGACAATATGGTAATACTCACTGTTTTTGGACTTGCAGATGGAGACCATAATATACACTTTGGATCCACTGCAGGCAACTATAATGGAGGGGGCTATTTGAAGACTGCAAGCAATGGAAGCCTAGCAGTACTGAAATCAGAATTAGCAGAAAACTCTTTTTCTTTTACAGATGGAGCAGTGATAGGCATATCGGGACCGGGCATTACAGGTACACAACATGTGGCAACGTATCATCCATCGAACATATACGGTAGTCACGACCTGCAAGCCATGAGAAAGAACCGAGATGGGGTCTACATACTAAAGCAGGATATCGTGTTTACCCCTATGACTGACAGTACGGGTACGGCCGTAAGCAAT
>JACSEG010000220.1_pt1 | contig 10828 bp, 33 predicted proteins | sample 8225521 | NCBI WGS metagenome assembly JACSEG01 (sample SAMN15705060, study PRJNA637333) | viral metagenome | isolation source: viral RNA from sea star tissue | host: Pisaster ochraceus | place: USA:Santa Cruz | collected 2018
GTTTGGTTCTACTGTAGTAGGAAGAATGATGGTGAGTTTGGTGAATCTATGAAAGGTGAATTTTGGGAAGCTACGTCTGCTGAAATTATGATTAACGATACTAATAATTATCCTCAAAATATTGATATAGGGAATGGTGATTTAGTTGCAGGTTGGTTATCATCTAATCAAGTTGCAGATTGTATTAATGCATGTTCACAAGCTAGAAATGTACCTCATCTTAATCAATTGTTAAAAAGAATTAATTTAAAATAAAAGTTATGAGTGGAGAAAATAAAAGATACGTAGTACAAATGGAAATGTACGTCTATGCAGATAATGATTATATGGCTAAGAAACGAGCTAATGATTTAAGATTATCAATAGATAATAGACGACATTCTCAAGATGTAGTTGTTAAAGAGATTGGTGAACAACCATTTGCCTCAATGTATTATCGTAAATTGGATGATCCTACATTCACACCTAAAGATACGTCTAACGAACCATTACCATTTTAATATGAAAGCAGGAGATTGGGTTTTATATAATAGTAAACGTAAGAAATGTTATGGTATTCACCACAATGGGAATATTTTAATTAAGATGAATCGTACATTAGTACAAATCCCTAAAGAAAAAATAAAGATTTCCACGTAAAAATGTGGCTACCGCAGTAAGGGTTCGTATATTTACACATAAGTGGGACACGAAGTTTCATTATTAATTAAAATAAAGGTTATGTCAAACGCAATTCAATTAGATTTATTTCACGGAAAAGTATTAACAACAGAACAACAAGAAGAAGTTAATAGATTTATCAAACAACAAGCTGAAAGAGCTATTAAAGCTGAGAAAAGAAATAGTAAAATCATGTTAATGCTTGATGAAGCAGGTTTTGTTTATGGTCAAGATTATAGTAGTAATTTTGAAGTTGAAGAAGTTACTAAGGAAACAAGATTTGGTTATGGTTATAATAACACAGATTATGAATTTGAAGCTACTTACATGCAAAATACAGGTAATGTTTTTCTTTGGGTTAATACCATTCAAAGTGGTGAGCTTAAAACATATAAAAGCAGTGTAGATTTAGATGGTGATAAATTAATGTGTACTAGTATTACTAAACAGTACAGACATTATAAGCCAAGTTCATTACTTGTTAAGTATAAAGAACATAACGAACGTATAGTAGGTGAATTAGAATATAAAAATAAGCAAAATATTGCTTTAAATAATGTAGTTGCTAAGTATCAAACATTATACCCTGAAGCTAAAGTTACTATTGGTTCTGATTATTATAGATCAAGAAGAAATTATACAGATTTTCCAATTGTTGAAGTTAAATTTCCATCAGGTAGTTGGGTTTCATTCCAATTAGGTTATAGTAGTGAGATGGAGGTAGTAAGATTCCATAAAAAATATGATGCTCAAACTGAAACAACTAAAGATTTATTAGATAGATTTAATAATCAAAAAGCATAATAATGAATAAAGATAAAAGTTATAAAGAAATATTAAAAGATATTAAAAAATGGGAATCTGTAAGGTCAGAAAGTCAAGGTAGATCTAAAAAACAAATAGAAGGTAACTATAAAATGTTATGGTGGACTATGATTGGTGCATCGGCTCTTATAGTAATATCATTTATTATAAACTTATTGGGATGGCTGTAAATTATAGAAATAGGTATGGTGATGTTTATACATTCACTAAACAAAAAGATGGTAATGTATTGTGGGAAGGGGATTTTAAATATATAAGATCTGGAGATGATTTTATAGATCCATCAGGTGGACCATTTATTAAAATAGGTCAAATGTTATCCCATGTAGTATATGATGATGGTTTTAATATTATAGTAGAAGGTTTTACTAATACAGAAAAAGGCATATTAATTAATACAAAGCCTCATGATCAGGATCCAAAGGATTTTAGACATTTAAAAGATAGAGATATAATTGGAGGAATAATTTAAATTAAATATATGAAAGTAGAAAGACAAGTTTTACATAATTGTTTGGATAAGGCAAAAAGTTTTCATAAATTGGGTGAGAACGATAAGGCAAGAGACTATTGTGATATGGGGATTGCATTCGTAGCTGAAAAACGTATCGAAGGGTATAGTGCTAAAGATACAATTGAAGATGTTAGAGTTGAATTGTGGTTAGAAAGATTTTGGATGTTTTTAGAAAATAAAAATTTATTATTATGATAAGATTTGATAGCGAAAATAATGGAAAGTGGTGGGAATTTATGTTAGCATGGAAATGGCCTCATCAAGGATTAACATTTGGTTATGATATTGTAGAACCACATGAACAAGCACCTGAAAATGAAATAGCATATTATAGTATTTTATTATATTTAGGTCCTTTATCTTTAATTTATAATTTTGGTAATCATAATTGGGATGAGTAAGATAGAAGAACTATTATACAGTGCTCATGAATATGGACAACGTAAACAACTACTTAATAAAGTAAGTGAACTTAGAATTAAACACCCAAAATTATCTTTAGAACAACTTTATGATAAAGCATATAGGGAGGTAATGAAAATAAAATAATATGGACGTAAGTAAATTTTTTATTGGAGTAGGATGGTTTGTATTAGCTCACATAGCAGTATTCTTCCAGCTTAATGGTCAATTCAAATGGGATTGGTTTAAAAACAATGAATGGATAGTGGCATCAGCAGGGTTAATCATATCATTTTTTTATATTTGGGGAACTAAATATACTGTAGAAGGATTTGGTGGTTTATTATGGCCAACTAGATTTATAGGATTTAGTGTGGGGATGGTTGTTTATACGTTGGGTGTTAGTTATTTCTTTAAAGAAGGTATAACGAATAAAACATTTGTAAGTTTATTATTATGTGTTGCTTTAGTAGCAATACAAGTATTATGGAGAACAAAACCAATATGAAAAAGTTAAATGAAGAGGAAATATATACATTATTTAATATTATAATAGTAGTATCATTTTTATTGTTAATGTTTGAGTAAAATAAAAAAATAATTGATGAGGAAAACAAGTAGACGTTATGCATTAAGTCAATTTGCAATGCATGGTGAAATGATGATGATGAGATATAAAGACAAAACACTTAAATTTGAATATTATTGTACTAAATATAGTGAGTGGAGAGAAGCATCTGTACCCCAATGGGAGGAAGATACTAAGTATAGAATAAACCAAAACAAAGATGAGTAAAGAAATGGATATTATCAAAGAATTAGAAGAGACTCTAACAAAAGCATTACACGAAGAACGTATGAAGGCATATCAACCTGTACATGACTTACTCGATAAATATAACATCTCCCCAGATGATAGAGTTAAGTTGATGATAGATTCACAATCACAAGCCGAAAAGGAAGTAGATGGAATTCCAGAATTAGACAGAGTTATTGAAATCACCATAGAAAACATTAACAAACAAAGATGAGTAAGAAAAAAATAACCAAGACATTAAAGCATAAAATACATAAGTTATTAGCATATACTAATAAACTGACTTCTTACCAGAAATTTGCTTCACGAGTGGGATATATGGGGAGTGGTTTTTTAATAGCGGCACAATGGACAATAGAACCATATTTATACATGATAGGGTTTTGTTTCGTTATAATACAAACTTCATCTAGAAAACAATGGAATTTAGTTGCATTAAATATAAATGGACTAATAGCATGGATTACTCACTTTTCAAATACTTAATAATGGACCAACAAGAAAGATCAAACAAAATTAAAGAATTAAGCAGTATAATAGTTGACTTAAAAAGTAATAGAACAATTGACTCAAAAAAAACCATACAAAAACTCCAACAACAAATAGACGAATTAATTAATGAATAAAGAACTAATTACTAAGGGAGAAGAAATATACGAGATATTAAAATCGGTTAGTGCTCATATGTTTACAAATAAAAACGGTAGTATAAACCAACAAGTCTTGGGAATGTATGTCCACAATTATAATGGTGATAAAGTATTACAACGTGAAGGTAAATTTTTAATATGTAAAACGGTTGAAGAGGTACAATATGAAGAATTGGGATGATTTAAACGAGTTGTTAGAACAAGGTATAGATGATTTGGTATCAACAGAAACAGGTAGTGAAGCAATAGAAGATTAGTTATGAGAAAAACAAGGGAATATAAAGGATGTGAATTAGAATCTCCAATTTATAGACAAGTAGCAGCAGATTTTTTACAAACTAAAAATGATGAATGGTGTCATTATTCGGGAATGCCATCTCCAAAAGCATATGAATATAAGACAAAACGAGGTAAACGCTCATAAACAAAAAAATTAAACGAAGCTCTTTATGACACACATCAACTAATTAATACGTATATACAATATGGAAATAGCAATAATAATAGGAATTGGGATAGCAATTTGGATTGGGTATGAGTTATATGATGCACCAGTACTCGATGAGGATGGGAATGTGGTTGATATTAAAGATATGAAAAACATTGATATAATGGAGAGTGATATTGAGGATGATTTTAAAAATGGTGATGGGTTGTAATAAACATGATGATGAAGAGAAATATGTGTTTGAATATGGTGGTAAACGATATGAATGTATAGGTGAGAATAGAGAATTTGATATTGAACAATTTGAATTTGCAATACAGGATAAACAATGGATGACAATAAAAAACAGAATAATAAATCAACTAAAGTGGGGTCCAAACATAAGGATAGTGAGTTAATAAACTATTGTGAGTGGTGTGGTAATCAAACACCATTGGGGAAGACAACACAGGCAATAACTCCGATACTGGAGTTTATGGAGGATAAAATTGATTTGATTGGTAGGGAAGATATTTGGGGTATGTTTGGAGATTGGTCTGTGGTTGATATTGATAGTGATTTGGAAGCGGAATTGTTGGTGTATGATGAGATGTTAAACAATATCCAAAAACGGATTATATGTGAGGTGTGCTTGAGACAGGATGATAAAATGTATAAAAAGTACTATGGAGGCATGATAGGGGAGAACAGCGATGATAATCCAGACGACGAGGATCATTATATAATAGAATTAGAGTAATAAAATAAATAATATGGATAAAAATAGTGGCACGTTCCGGTTTAAATACACTGAATTGAGTGGTAAAACGGAGATAGAAAATACATTGGTTATAGAGACAAAGGATGTGGTTCGTTCGATTGGTAGGTTTGGTGAGAGTAGGGTATTAACGGATTTGAATGTAAAACAATTAAATAATAAAGCTATTTAAATAATAATTTAAACATTAAATAACATGAGTAAAAACAGCAGCGTACAAAATTACACCCAATTAATGGAGTGGCTATCAACATTGAAAACTAAACGTAGTAAACCGGTTAAGTCGAATAGTAGGCAACCGAAGATGGTGGATTACAATGTTAAAATTAAAAATGGACCAAATGCGAGGCGATAATAGACAATTAGCTAAACACGTGATTGGAGCATTGGGTAATACAATATTTGCCTTAATAGTTGGTGTGTTGTGTTTGTTTGTATCTTATGGTGTTGTTAGTTTGATATGGCATTTGATTGCGTAGAATAAGACAAGTATGAGATAACTACTGATGTAGTTATTAAGTTGCATTTAAAACATGAATAATCATACATGATTATCTTGAATGCATGACCAACCATATACAAAATGTGGAATACAAATATGTGGATATTTAAACATCAATATATCTAGCAATGGTAGGTGACAAACATGGGGTGTGTTGTGTGGAATGGGAGTGAGATGGTATTAACCCCTGTGCAGCGCATCCACCCTATTTTCGACCTACCTTAAAGTATATATGAACAATTGCAGTATCCACAATTGGCACACGTGGAGATCTTTCTTATTCACAATGAAACGCGTGTATAAATGAGGATATGACAAAGCCAAGCACATATGTATATATTTGTGAACAAAACTTGTGTTCATAAACGCTCATAACGGCTTATGCTGAAACATTTGGCTACACGGGATATCCTTCGTATATTTACAATGTAAATGAGAGGTAGGTATTGCTTGCGGTTGGCAAAGCATGGATAAAGGCAGATAAGCCCATGCACTTACTCTTATTAATTAATTTAAAATAAAGGTTATGTTTAAAACAGATGCAGTAATTAGTTTATGGGTTGGTATTAATGGTGGTTTTATTACCGTTGATGAGTATTATGAAATGTTAAATTTATTAAATTAAGGTTATGAGCGAAAGTAAAGAGAGAGCAAATTTTTTATATGAACTTAATAGGTTAATTGATAATCACCACCATAGTCTTTACCTGATAGATGGGGTGTTTGATGGTGTTAAAATTATTAAAAAATCTATCCATGAGTTTGAAAACAATAATAAATTAAAATAAAGGTTATGTGCACAAGCGGAATAATGTACGAGATAGATGATTGGTGTGGTGAATGTGATGACACAACCCTATACCCAGACGAGCAATGCCCTAAATGCGATCGCATAGGGTAATATACTAAACATAATAATTACCACCGTGGATATAATTCCCGCGGTGGCACTTCTATACCCGGTACTTAATACTTGGGTAATACCACCTTATGCCATACGCAATACCTTAATAATACGCATGTAATACATTGCATACGCCGCCATACCGGCGCATATATATGTACATATCCCCATACGCGTTAGTATCCATATAGCGTGGCGTGCGCAAGGAACTGGTGTAATACAATTTATGACTCGAACACGATCTTACACCATCGAATTGTATATACGGATATTTTATAGACCCCCATAAAGGGGGTCTTTTTCCCATTTGACACCAAATTTTCAAAAATAGTAAAATGGCAACCTTCTTTTTTCAAAACCTTTTTGGCGTCGAGGAAAATATATTTTCTTTAGGCATCATTAATATAAACACAATTACTTTTAATATAGTGGCAGTAATAATTGAAAATGCTATGAGTTTATTCTCCATACCTAAAAATTCTTTAAACCCAAATATACACATTGCATCTAACCCTAACATTATAATCAGTGGGAGTAGAGAAAGCTCTTCAGGTAAGGATTTACCCAATTTAATGGAAATAAAACCTACCAATACTAATAATATTATTAAACCCAGTACCATACTAATAACGTGCTAAAGTAGTGGGGTCATCAACAATTTTTTTCAACGTGGTAGTTGCCTGTTGGATTTCATTTTGTTGTTCCCTTAACCTTTTATCCGCCATATCAAATAGACGTTTATTTCTGTTTCCCTGTTCATTAAATAACCCAGCTAACTCCGTTATACGTTCGTTTAATTTCGTATTACCCTCATATGCATCATCTTCCATTTGTTTCTGGACACCCATATAATATTCAGATATCTCCTTCATATTTTTTTCTAATTTATTACTTTTTGCAACAGATCTGTCAAATTGTTGAAAAGCAAGATCTCTATACGAATGTAATTCATTCAGTAACGCCGTATGTGAAGATTTTGTTTTGGTTAGCAGTACGATCCCATAACCGGTTACGGTAAATAGAAACCCTAAGATAAAGTAGATTAATTCCATAGTTATATATTTTTTATGTTGGTTTAATATACAAACCCCAATTAGGGGAACCACGGAATATTACAAGAAATTTATATATTATTTAGTATATACGTATTTATGGATGTGAGTATGTATAAGAGAAAGAGTCGTTTTCCACCTTTTATATATTTATAATAAAATTATTATATGGCATCTTATACCGCAAATCAACTAAATGGAGCTGGAGTATTAATTGAAGAATTGACTGGAGGAGTATCTTATGTTTTTACTATAGGTAATACTACTAGTACTGGATCCGCATATTTTACTGTAGAGACTGTTAGAGATAGCAATGGTTTTTATGATTCAACTAGACCTACTAATGCTTTAGGTTTATATTCTTCATTTTCCAACATCGACCAAAATACTTTAATTACTTCTTCATATATATCTTCGGTTGTAGTTGAAAATGGAGGAGGTATATATCAATTTACTCCCGATTCTACTGTTGCTGCTGGTTCTTCTTATTTAAGAGCTACAGGAGGTATGACTCTCGAAATAACTGTTTAAAATAATGCACGGGAGGCTTGGCTTCCCGGGATAGGGTTCGTATATTTACCATGTTAGTGAGGTTACTAATATTAAATAGAGGTTATATGAGTTATAAAAGAACAGAAGCACAAAGATTAATTACAAAGTATGGTATTCCTGAAGCATCTATAAGGTTATTTGATAAAGAAAATAATGATTGTGTTGTAAGAGCCGTAACACATGCGTTTGATGTTGGTTATATTAAAGCACACCATTTTTGTGAAATGAAATTACACCGTAAATCTGGTGAAGGTACTTATACTTCACGTTATATGCCTAAAATTAAACAAGCGTTTGGTAAGAAGATAAAGCAATTAGGTAAAGCAAGTAAATATAGTAATTACCGTTACATTACCCGCCCTCAGAAATCTAAAGTTGAGAAATGGAGTAATGCCAAACAAAAATGGGTTATTAAACGCGAAATAGTTCAAGTGCCTTATAAAGTGAATGAATTTGTTAAAGCACATAGTGAAGGTAATTATATTATTACAGTAAAAGGACATGCATTTGCTCTTATAGATGGTGTAATAAAAGGTAATTGGAGAGATGATAAGCGTCTAACACGTAAAGTTAATAGTGCTTATAAAGTAAGTTAAAGTAATGCACGGGAGGCTTGGCTTCCCGGGATAGGGTTCGTATATTTACACATAAGTGGGACACGAAGTTTCATTAATTAATTTAAAATAAAGGTTATGTTCAACAGACAAAATGTTAAAGGGTTTAGAAGTGATTTTCAATTAGCAGTTGCTAAATTAGAAGAGCAGTATGGTTGTAATATCTCATTAGGTACTATCAGTTTTGATGGAAGTGAGTTAAGATCTAAAATGACAGCTAGAAAAGGAGAAAAAATTGTAAAAGCAACTAAAGATGATTTCCAAATTGGAGATGTGGTTGGTATTAATCATAAAAAAGTTAATCCTAAAGATCAATTTAGAATTTACAAAATTAATTCTAAAAATATTGGAGTTGAAAAACTTAATCCAGGTAATGGAAGAATAGGAGCACAAATGAGAGTTTCACCAAGTTTATTGTTTAAAAAGTAATCGAAAGTAATGCACGGGAAGCTTGGCTTCCCGGGCTATCTTTCGTATATTTACGTGTTGTTAAAAATTAACAACAATTAATTAATTAAAATAAATAAAAGTTATGTTAGATTACACAAATTCAGAGTTCAAAAGTTTAGAAGATTTAAGAGAAATCGCTCCAAGTATTTTTACCCAAGTTGGTTCAGAAAGTACAAGTGATAAATACACCCACATTCCAACTGATCAAGTGATCAAAGATATGGAATTATTAGGATGGGGTGTTGTAGATGCTAAAGAAGTTAAAGCTAGAAAAGAAACAACAGTTGGTTTTCAAAAGCATTTAGTTGTGTTTAGAAATAATGATGTTGTTATTAATGGTGAAGATGGTGATACTGTTTACCCACAAGTATTACTTACAAATTCTCACGATGGGAAAAATTCATTTCAATTTACTGCTGGATTATTTAGAATGATTTGTGAGAATGGTTTAGTTATAACTACAGATACATTTGAAGATGTTAAAATCCGTCATATGGGTTATGATTTTTCAACTTTACAAGATACTATTAAAGAGATGGTTGGAAGATTACCTTTAACTGTTGAAGCTATGAATAAGATGAAAGAAGTTGAATTAGGAGAAGAACAAATGTTTAATCTTGCCAAGTCATTTCTAGATATTAGAGTAGAAGATACAGAAAATACTTTTGATGATCAAGCAATTGAGGAAGTTTTAGAAGCTCAACGTAAAGCAGATGAAGGAAATATGCTTTGGGAAGTATTTAATAGAGTTCAAGAAAATATTATTGAAGGTAATTTCGAATATATTACAAAAACAGGAAAAAAACGTCAAGCTCGAGTTATTAAGAATTTCAAGCAAGATCAAGACGTAAATAAAAAAATGTTTAGTAAAGCCTTAGAATTCGTAGCATAATGAAAAGAATAACAGATAAAGTAGCGAAGGGGTTTATCCCCCTTCGTGAAAATTACGGAAATACCGGTATTGAAAACGCAGCTTTTTTTACCATCACCCCAAGTGAACGAGGAGAGGGATGGGAAGACGTAACGTATTATACCGAAAAAAAATATGGACTTTATGCCGATCAAGGTGAAGGTGATCAATGGGTATATGTATTATCAAACCCTTCATTACCTAAAGAATATTTAAAAATTGGGTATACTAAATTAAAACCTGAAGAAAGAGCAACTCAAATATCATCTGCTACTGGTGTTCCTACACCTTATAAAGTAGAATGGGCTTATAAATGTTTTAATGGTGAGATGGTAGAAAGAATGACTCATGAGAAATTAAAATCTTTTAGAGTTAATAATAGAAAAGAATTCTTCCATATTAGTTTGGAAGAAGCAAAAGATAATATTATATTAATAGGTAATAAATTTAAATAAAAAAATGAATATAACACAAGAACAATTAGACCAAGACAATATTAGAACTGAGTTATTAAACGATTTAGTGGCTACTACAACAGTAATGGATGAAATATGGAGATACCACCCAGATAACCCAAAAAAGAAAGATATTGTTAAAGAATATAAAATTTCAAAGCAAATTTTTACAGATATTGAGCGTGAGTTGGAAGAATTAAATAAGTAATATATTTATAATTAAATAATATTAATGATAGATAAAGATAAAATATTTAAATTATTTGTAGATGGTAAAGAAGTAGACGATGGTAGAACTGAGGGTGAAATACAAGAC
>JACSEG010000221.1_pt1 | contig 10797 bp, 9 predicted proteins | sample 8225521 | NCBI WGS metagenome assembly JACSEG01 (sample SAMN15705060, study PRJNA637333) | viral metagenome | isolation source: viral RNA from sea star tissue | host: Pisaster ochraceus | place: USA:Santa Cruz | collected 2018
TTGGGTGTGTTTGGGTATTTTATCGTAAAGGGCGCGGTAGGCATCGCTTTAAAATTTAAAATTGCACCCATAATCGTAGGGCTAACCGTCGTGGCGTTTGGGACAAGCGCGCCGGAATTATTTGTAAGTGTGCTGTCCGCGCTTCAGGGGTATACGGATATTAGTCTCGGCAATGTGATAGGCAGTAATATTATCAATATTGCCCTTATTCTGGGACTGACGGCTGTCATTATCAGTATTCCCGTGGCAAACGGAATTATCAAACGCGATATTCCGCTTATGTTTCTCAGCTATGCGTTTTTGTTGCTTGGAACTTTGCCAATGATTTGGGAGCCTCCAGGCGAAACGGGAGTTTTGTACCGTTGGGAGGGAGCCATAATGGTTATCCTCATTTGCGCGTACGTTTTTTTTCTCTACAAATATAGCCACCATCATAAAGATGAGGTTTCCCAGCTTGTTGAAATAGACGAGGTGGATGAGAAAGAAGTCCGTCGTCCGCTGTGGTTGCTCGCTCTCGAAACGGTGGGCGGAATAACCGCACTTGCTTTTGGTTCCGATTTTCTCATAGACGGTGCATCCTGGCTTGCCCGCAACGTTTTTGGTGCCAGCGACCGGTTTATCGGCATTACCATTGTCGCTTTGGGAACCAGCATTCCCGAGCTGGTAACCAGCGTCATGGCTGCATCACATAAGCGCATGGACATTTCCGTGGGGAATATCGTAGGATCGAATATTTTTAACAGTCTTATGGTACCGGGCGTCACCAGTTTGGTTCTCCCCTTGAATATCGATACCGCGGGCTTTACCGGGGATATTGTTGCCATGTCGGGAATCAGTTTGCTTCTTTTGGTCATACTGGCCATCCGGAAAAAACTGGAGCGCTGGAGCGGGATGCTGTTTCTAACCGTTTACGCCGGATATTTCTTTTTCCTGCTTCAGAATCGGGGCGTGTAATGCTCTTGAGAAAGACCATTGCCGTTGAAGCGGCAAGATTTCTCAGGTACAGGAGAGTGTGATGAATAGTAAAGAAATCAACAAAACCGGAGAGGATCTGGCGGCATACATCAACGCATCTCCGACGGCATTTCACGCAGCAGCAGAGACGGTTCGGCGGCTTGGGATGGCAGGTGGCGTGGAGCTGAGCGAGCGGGAAAAATGGAATATTCGACCGGGTAAACTTTATTACGTCGTAAGAGATGCTGCTGCTGTCATTGCGTTTTACAGCGGTTCGGTAAAGCCCCAAATGCACGGCATGCGAATATGCGGAGCGCATTTGGATAGCCCCCTTTTGAAAGTGAAGTCGACGATTTTAGGCCGCAGCGTGAATATAATAACGGCGGGAATAGAAGTGTATGGCAGTCCCGTTTATTCTACATGGCTGGACAGGGATCTTTTACTTTGCGGTCGATTCGTAACCGGGGGGAGCCAAGGCCTGAAAGAACGCCTTTTTACCCTCGAAAATTTGGGTGCAATCATACCCAACGCCGCCATTCATATGAATCGCAAAGTTAACGAGGAACATAAATACAATCCCCAAATCCAACTGCGAGCACTTCTTTTTCCCAGGGAAAACGGCGATTATCCCGATATTCGGGATTTTATCGCAGCGCAATATGCGATTCCGCGGTCAGGTATTCTCGATGCGGAAACCTTTCTGGTACCCGGCGAAGGAGCGAGTTGCATTTTCAGCAAAGACGGTGCCTCAATAATACGCGCGGGTCGTATAGATAATTTGGCCGGTTGTCACGCGGCATTAAATGCATTAATCAACGCCGCCGATTCGCAATCCGACGCGTTATCCATGATATGTCTGTACAACAGCGAGGAAATAGGAAGCCGGACTCGAAGCGGCGCGGCCTCCGTGTTCTTTGACAGGTTACTTCAGCGAATTCATTACTGCCTGGGACTGGATAACGAGGAGCAGAGCATGTGCCGGCAGCTTTCCTACCAGGTATCCATAGACGGTGCCCACGCAGTTCATCCAAATTACAGCGATAAACACGATCCGGATTTTAGTCCGGAGCTGAACAAGGGAGTTGTACTCAAGCGAAGCGCCGGGTACAAGTACGGAACCGACGTCAGGGTAGCCGCTCCCCTGTTTAAACTTGCCGGAGATTGCGGGGTCGATATTCAGGAAATGGTGAACAGAGCCGATCTGCCGTCGGGAACTACGATCGGAACGATTTCCATGAGCATGAGCGACATTCCTACCGTCGATGTTGGCATAGCCATGTTGGCCATGCATAGCGCAAGGGAAACCGCCGGAATAGCGGATCAGCATAAAATGATCGAACTTGTGAGCGCATTTCTCACAAAAGGCGTATCGCAGGTTTAGCCGATTATTTTGTCCCGATTGAAATAAAGTATATACTGCCAACATCGTCTTCCGGAGGTAAATAACATGATCAATTTTGTATTTTACGTGCCCTCAGAACATAAAGAAGTGGTGAAAACTGCATGTTTCAATGCCGGGGCCGGGCGCTATCAGAATTATGGCAACGCCTGCTGGGAAGTCGAGGGAACCGGGCAATTTGTGCCCCTGTCTTCCGCGACGCCCCACATCGGAGTCAGGGGAAAGCTCGAACGAGTGGCGGAATTTCGCGTGGAAATGATAGTGCGCGATGAGGATTATTCGCTCATGCTGCAGGCTTTTTTAGCCTCCCATCCGTACGAGCAGCCTGCCTATGTTGCGTACAAATTATATGAGTGCGAAATGACCTGATACGGTGGAAAATGAAATTTATCGTCGTGCGCATATTTATGAAAGTCTTTTCCAGGATTACCGGGACGATATCGATTGGGTGGAAGGCTATTTGTTGAATGAACCGGCGCCGGGAGAAGGGCCATTATGCGTTTTGGAAATGGCCTGCGGCGCCGGACGCATTGTAGGAGGGCTTCAAAAACGAATCAGGGGATGGGGAATCCCAAATCAGAGCCCAGAGTTTTGGGGCGTCGATATTTCTTCTGACATGATTGCTTTGGCGGCCCGCCGATATCCTGAAATAAAATGGATTTACGGCGACATTCTTTCACCCGGTATGGGAGGCCCGCCGGCCGGGTTCTATTCCCATGTACTTTTAATGGCCAATACCCTGGCCCATTTTATCCATGCAAAGGAACGGGAAACGATTTACGCGAACATGGAAAGACTTTTGCGAGACGGCGGCCAGGCAATGGTAGCGGTAATGACGGTTGAGTCCTTTGCCGAATCGGAGGAGAGCGCGGTTATGGTCGGAAGTTGTCGAGATGAGACCGGAGAGATATTTGATGTTTACGAACAAAGTCGCAAAATTTCCCAAGGCGAGCAAACGCTTCATTGGTATTTCTTGTCCAGAGGAGGAAAGAAGGATTTCGAAACCAGTTTTTCCCTTGCCCGTTTCACCAGAGGACAAATCGGCGGGGAGTTGAAATCTCGGGGAGCGGAAATAATTCTGAATACTCACGGATATGAAACCCGGTGTCTGGATCAGAAACTCTGGGATATTTATGTGTACAGATTGTGAGCAACCTGTGGACAGCAGGTTTTCGCTGTTGAGAGAGGATAGATATTAGTTTATGTTGACCAGTAGTCACACTTCGGATGCCAGCGAGTTTTTTAAAAGTCTTGGCTTGCCCAATCTACAAATTCAGCATTCCATTAATCACTTTGATTTCACGCGTCCGTCCCGGCGGATACTGGTCATCGGTCCCATGGGCTCGGGTAAAACCGAGTATTCCGCAAAAATATGGCGAGACGCCAAGGTAGCGCTGAAAAAAAGCGACGCATTTTCCAGGACGACTATTACCGCAGGCGCCGATCGTCGAAATGTATTCTTTATACGCTCGCTGCTGGATATGAGTCGTTTTAAGGATTATCCCGAAGATGCGTTGGCCTATCGCGGTGGATTTGAACGCCTTGGAGACAATATTGCGTGCACATCTGATTCTTTTGGCTTGCAGAAAGTGCTGGAAAGCAATCCCCGGGTGGGAACCTGGATTGTGGACGAAGCGAGTTGCTACGACGAACGCATAGCCTATGTGACCCAAAAGGCAAGCAAAGAGCGAGGGTTGGTTTTTGTTTTTCCCACGCTGATCCTTAATTTCCGAAGAGATATATTTAATTCCAGCGCCAGATTGCTTTTAGATACCGCAACGGATGTATTTCCCCTTACGGCTTATTGTGAGCATCCCGACTGCATGTCCGATTCATTTTTTACCTATCGCTATTACAGGATCGGAAAAACCGAATGCCCTGCGCTCTATTTTGACCCGTTAATTCTCGTAGGGGGTGATGGTTTTACGGATAATCCGCAGGAGCCGAATTACTGCACCCGTTGCGAAAAGCATCATTACCTTCCCGGCAAGGAATACACCTACCTTATTCTCAAGCCTTTGGGCATGGAAGCCGCCCGGGGAGATATCGAACCCCTGAAAGGGGAATTACGTCTTCTCAGGGAAGATATATATTCCAGCGCCCTTGCCCGACATTTCGCTGAAAAATACAATCGCAATAGCGATTCGGAAAAGGTAAACCACAATGCTCTTCTTGCGCCCAATATTGCAGAAAAAGCACTTATATATCTTTTTGTGGAACAGAACCTCATCGGCGAACAAGTGCTGGTAAAGCTTTCCAGGGAGTTGGCCCTGGACGATACCTACATAAATAAACGTTTGGAAGATAATGGCCGAATTGTCAAGTGGACCTGATTTTTTTTAAAACATCAGCTGATTCATTTGACCAACACAAGAGATTATTTTAGTATGCATGAACAATAACTTTAAAAGGGAGATGATTGTGAAAAGAGTAGTTCTTTTTCTCATGATCGCGGTGCTTGCAATCTCGGCACTGGTAAGTTGTGCCCCCAAGGAAGCAGAGGCGTTTAAGGTAGGATTGATAACCGATGGGAGTACCATTGATGATAAATCCTTCAACCAAAGTGCTTGGGAAGGCATCGTTCGGGCGACCGAAGAGTTCGAAATTGATTACACGTATCTCAAGCCCACCGGCTCAACCGAGGCTGAATTTCTCCTCGAAGTGGGAAATCTTTATGACGGGGGACACAAATTTATCGTAACCCCGGGATTCTTTTTCGAGACGACTGTTTTTGCCGCTCAGAGCGCATACCCGGATGCCAAATTCGTTCTTATCGGTGGTACTCCCCATGCGGGCGATGGCAATACCGTGGTAGGTCCCAATACGGTGGCAATCTTCTTTGCGGAGCAGGAGTCCGGATTTTTTGCAGGTCTGGCTGCCGCTATTGAGCTCAACGAAGGCGAGTTCGGTTTTATCGGCGGTATGGCACTTCCGCCGGTGCAAAAGTTTAACTGGGGCTTCCAGCAGGGATTGGCATATGCCAACGAGAATCTCGGCACGAATGTGAGTATCAATGCCGAAAATGTCATCTATCAAGGTTCATTCGATGACGTCGCCGCAGGCCAGCAAATAGCAGCGCAAATGTTTGAAAAGGGAGTTGATGCAATCTTCTGTGCAGCCGGTGGCGTGGGTGTCGGAGTGATAAACGAAGGCAAGAGCCGAGCCCGCTCTGGCGAAAAAGTGTGGGTTATCGGAGTAGACCTCGACCAGTACGATGACGGGATTTATGAAGGCAATAAATCCGTAATCCTCACCTCGGCCGTAAAAAGAGTCGATAATGCCACCTATAGCATGATCAAGGCCGAGTTCGAAGGGAGCTTCCCCGGAGGCCAGACTATCACTCTTGACGCAGCCAAACAAGGCGTGGGTATTCCGGCTCAAAATCCGAATCTTTCCGCCACCACTGAAGAACAGGTCAAAAATGTCCTTGATCTTGTCGTATCCGGAGATGTGCAAGTAAGCGGGGAACAGGGAAATCTCATTCCCTAGGCATTCCGTTGTCGGGTCGTACGAAAGAACAGGGGTAAAAAATACCCCTGTTCTTTTTTAATTCCGTAAAATACAGTGTTTCTCAAAAAAGGAAGGGTATGGAATCGGTTATTGAGATGAGGAATATTCGCAAGGAGTTCCCTGGGATAATTGCCAACGACGATATAAACCTGACGTTGAAAAAGGGCGAAGTACTTGCCTTGCTGGGCGAAAACGGCGCGGGAAAATCCACGTTGGTGAGCATTCTCTTTGGACTTTATGAGGCGGATAAAGGAAACATACTGGTGAACGGGAAGGAAGTGGTAATCCGCACTCCCACCGATGCCAATAGTTTGGGCATTGGAATGGTGCACCAGCATTTCAAACTGGTACATACCTTCACCGTTACGGATAATATTGTTTTGGGCATGGAACCCATGTCGCGGGGTAAAATCGACAGGCGAGGTGCTGCGGAAAGAATAAAAGAATTATCAGAATATTACGGTTTGAATGTGGATCCCCATGCGAAAATAGAGGACATATCGGTGGGAATGCAGCAGAGGGTGGAAATACTCAAAATGCTCTACAGAAATGCTGACATTCTCATTTTTGACGAACCCACCGCCGTGCTTACACCCCAGGAAATCCACGAACTTATGAAGATTATGCGGAACCTGCTAGCCGAGGAAAAATCGATAATTCTGATTACCCATAAGCTCAAGGAAATAAAAAAGGTTGCGGATCGATGTACCGTCATCCGGAGAGGCAAGGTAATCGGAACGGTAGAAGTCGCTGATACTACTGAAGCAGAAATGGCCAAAATGATGGTCGGCAGGGAAGTTTCCTTCCATGTAAACAAGGGGGAACTCAAAACAGGCGATACGGTTCTCGATGTGGAGGATCTGGTGGTTGTGGGTAATCGCGGAGACGAGGCCGTGAAAGGGTTTGGTTTCTCCCTCAAAAAGGGGGAAATACTGGGTATTGCCGGTGTGGACGGAAACGGCCAAACTCAGCTCGTAGAGGCTCTTACCGGTTTGCGTCCCGTAGCGGGAGGCAAAATTCTACTCGGCGGTAAGGATATTACCCATTTTAGCATACGCCAGCGTTTCGAAGCCGGTATGGCCCATATTCCCGAAGATCGACAGCTATGCGGGCTTGTAATGGACTACAGCATTGAGGAAAACATGGTGCTGGAAATTCACCAAAACGAACCCTATTCCCGGCGCGGATTTTTGAATTTTCAGGCGATTCGAAGCCATTCCGAAGAACTTATCGAGAATTTTGACGTCCGTTCGGGGGAAGGGGCAGTTGCAAAGGCTCGATCCCTGTCGGGAGGGAATCAACAAAAGGCGATTGTCGGTCGTGAAATTAGCCATAATCCCGAATTGCTCATTGCGGTTCAACCGACGCGGGGACTCGATATCGGTTCCATCGAATATATTCACAAACGTTTGCTCGAACAACGGGATAACGGAAAGGCCGTTCTGCTGGTGAGCCTGGATTTGAACGAAATTTTGGATCTCTCGGATAGAATAGTTATTATGAGCAACGGTGAAAACATCGGCGAAGTGAACGGTTCTGAAACCAATGAAAATGAGGTGGGTTTGATGATGGCTGGAGTAAAGCAAGGAGCCGTATCGTGAGGGTTAAAGTTCCCCATCAACTAAAACTGGCCCTCATGGCCATTGGCTTCGGCCTTTCTATCGGTGCGGTGTTGATCCTCATAACGGGAAACAATCCCTTTGTGGCGTATTGGTCGCTATTTCGCGGCGGATTAATGAGTTTAAAACGCATTGCCAATACCTTTGCCAATGCGACCACCTTGATTCTCACGGGCCTTTCGGTCGCCTTTGCATTTCGAACCGGGCTATTTAACATAGGCGCCCCCGGTCAAATGCTTGTGGGAGGACTCTGTGCTACCGTCGTCGGCCTGAGTCTACACCTTCCCAAGGCATTGATGCTTCCCCTTATGCTTCTGGTGGCCATGGGCGGCGGCGCACTTTGGGGATTTATTCCAGGTTTGCTAAAAGCTCGCTTTAATGTTCACGAGGTGGTGTCTACCATCATGATGAACTTTATCGGGCTCTGGGTCACGTATTACACGATTCAAGCGGGATTTACGGGGCAATTTCTCGTTCAGTCAGCCAGGCTTCCGGTGAACGCCAGGCTGCAGGTGCAATGGCTTACCAATCTCACCGATAAATCCTTTTTAAATTTGGGACTTTTTATTGCAGTAATTGTCGTAGTAATAATCGGAATAATAGTCGACAAAACGGTTTTGGGGTATCAACTCAAGGCGACGGGATATAACCGTTTTGCATCTGAATACGCGGGTATAAACGTGAACCGCAGCATCATTCTGTCTATGGCAATAGCCGGTGCCCTTGCCGGCCTTGCCGGACTCACCTTTTATGCAGGCTATTCAAATCACATCGAAATTGGAAAACTGCCTATACAAGGCTTTGACGGAATAGCCGTGGCGTTGCTTGGCGCCAACACCGCTTTTGGTGCTTTGCTTTCGGCAATTTTTTTCGGCATTTTGCAGAACGGGAAGGGATTTATGCAATCGATAACCGGAGTTCCTCCCGAAATAGGAGATACCATTATCGGTTTGATAATATACGGTTCGGCAACAAGCATTCTTTTCGACAGGCTGCTCAAGTACTTTAAAAAGGGGAGGACGAAATAATGGATATTATTATTCAGATTTTTCCCTATGCCATCGCCTATACCGTGCCGCTGCTCATTACCGCCTTGGGAGGTTTGTATTCCGAGCGTTCGGGAGTTGTAAACATAGGTCTTGAGGGACTTATGGTTATAGGGGCTTTTTGTACCGCTGTGGTGGTGCATCAGCTCGAGGGGAGCATGGGTATTTCGGCGATTTGGCTCGCATTGTCGGTTGCCGCCATAGGAGGAGCGACTTTTGCCATGCTTCATGCCTTTGCCGCAGTTTCGCTCAATGCAAATCAGGTGATTTCGGGAACGGCAATAAACGTTATGGCAACCGCCGTTACCGTATTCTTCGCCCGAAATATACTAAACAGCGGAAACATACACATAGTCAACACTTTGAGCAGGTTTGATGTTCCGGTGCTTTCCAAAATACCCTTGATCGGCCCGTTCTTTTTTACCAATACCTATGCGACCACCTGGCTGGTGCTGTCGATAGTAGGGATATCCTGTTACGTACTTTATTATACCCCTGCGGGTCTTCGCCTCAGGGCCTGTGGCGAACATCCCCACGCCGCCGACGCTGCGGGTATAAATGTCCGCCTTACCCGGTATATAGCGGTCGGAATTTCCGGTGCTCTGGCGGCTCTCGGAGGCGGGGTGGTAATTGTTACCTATTCAGGGCAATTCAATGGAACAGTGGCCGGACTCGGGTTTCTTTCCCTTGCAGCACTTATATTCGGACAATGGAAGCCCCTGGGAATTGTCGGAACCACGCTCTTTTTCGGCTCGGTCACTACCATGGCCAATGTGAGCCAGGTGGTTCCGCAAATGGCGGTTATACCGCCGGTAATCTTGAAAAGCTTTCCCTATGTTGTAACGCTGGTTGCTCTGGTATTGATTTCCAAATCATCCCAGACTCCCCGTGCTTTAGGGGAACCTTTCGAACAAGATAAAAGATAAGAATTGAACATGCCCAACGAATTACTCTGGATAATACTTTTACTGGTAAATTTTGTTTCCATTCTGCTCATGTACCGATTTTTCGGCAAAGTGGGCTTGTATCTGTGGATTCCCATCGCCGCGATTGTTGCCAATATTCAGGTGATAAAGCAGATTGATCTCTTTGGTCTCGCCGCCACGTTGGGAAATATCGTGTATGCGGGCAGTTTTTTGGTAACTGATATCCTCAGCGAAAATTACGGCAAAAAAGCGGCGCGCACTGCGGTGCTCTTTGGCTTTATTGCGCTCGTAGTCGTTACTCTCTTCATGAATATAGCCTTGTCGTTTCAACCCAACACGTCGGATTGGGCCCAAAGCCACCTTGAGGCATTATTCGGCTTTTTTCCGGCTTTGGTGATGGCATCTCTGGTGGCCTTCGGCGTAAGCCAACTCCACGATATATGGTCCTATAATTTTTGGAAAAAAATCAAACCGGACGTAAAATTTATTTGGCTGAGAAACAATCTAAGCACGTTGGTGAGCCAGCTACTGGACAGCCTGCTATTTATTCTTGTCGCTACGGCATTTGGGGTATACCCATGGTCGGATTTTATGGCTCTCTTTTTATCCACCTATATTTTCAAATTTATCGTCGCACTATTGGACACGCCGTTTATTTACGTCGCTTCCTGGCTGAAAAGAAAGGAAAAAGTGCGTGAGCTATGACTATGGCGGGCGATAGAGACAGTAAACATGGCTGATCATTCGATTATTCCCCTTCCAGGGAAAAAACAAACAAACCGATCGCATAGAGATTATTGTCAAAAAGGAAAGCTATAGCCGCAAGATAACGGCCGAATTGTCAACCATACCTGATTTTTTTAAACATCACCTGATTTATTTACCACACAGGAAATCATTTGATTATACTTGTTTAATAACTTGACAATGGAGGTGATTGTGAAAAGAGTAGTTCTTTTTCTCATGATCGTGGTATTTGTAATCCCGGCACTGGTAAGTTGTGCCACCAAGGAAGCAGAGGCACTTAAGGTAGGAATGGTAACCGACGGGAGTACCATTGATGATAAATCCTTTAACCAAAGTTCTTGGGAAGGCATCGTTCGGGCGACCGAAGAGTTTGGAGTTGAGTCCACATATCTCAAGCCCATCGGCTCAACCCATGCTGAATTCCTGCACGAAATTGGAAATCTTTATGACGGGGGGCACAAATTTATCGTAGCCCCGGGATTCTTTTTCGAGACGACCATTTTTACCGCTCAGAGCGAATACCCGGATGCCAAATTCGTTCTTATCGATGGTACTCCCCACGCCGGCGACTACAATACCGTGGTAGGTTCCAATAC
>JACSEG010000222.1_pt1 | contig 10733 bp, 12 predicted proteins | sample 8225521 | NCBI WGS metagenome assembly JACSEG01 (sample SAMN15705060, study PRJNA637333) | viral metagenome | isolation source: viral RNA from sea star tissue | host: Pisaster ochraceus | place: USA:Santa Cruz | collected 2018
GTGTTTGGTCTTGGTGGAACAAGTTTGCCCCAATCTAGCACAGAAGCTTTATTCGATGTGTCAGAAGATTTTACCGCCTCTACAGGGAATGATGAAAGCACGTATAAAATTGACTGTTCTGAATTAGAAGAGAATAGACAGTATAGAACAAGTGCGATTGTAAAAAGGTCTTTGTCTGAAGAATACACCGTTGAAATAAACACCTCGTTTATCGGTGGGGTTACTGGACAATGGAATTGGGATTTAGTTTTAGAGGAAACAATTGGTGGGGCCTCGCTTCCTGCAGGGACAAAAGTTCTATTCACTTTACAGGACGCAGACGATTCTTTAAATACAGTTGGCACCGCCCAGTGGGAAATTGGTGATACTATTACAGTAGATCCCCCGGACTTTTCTACAGGAATATTTACTGACATGATACCTCACATGGCTAGCGTTGTTTTGGCTGATGGTGTAACAATGAATGTTTCCAAATTAGATTGGGCAGATACAGAAGACTTTTTGGTAGACCCTTTTGTTGATGATGCTAAAAACCTAGTGGTTACTATTTATGCCTTCAATGGTCCTATTGTGTCTAATATAGATGACGACCCTATGGGACTTAATGATTCGGGGGGAGCCTTATTTGATTCGGTAGTAGGTGCTAGAACATTAACAAGTAATCAAGCGTTTGTTGCTGATTTTAACAATGGAAGATTTAGAGCTTTTGACTATGCAAACGGCACAACTAGAACAATGGCTGTTTTGCCATTTGCAAGGCAAGTCTATTTTGATACCAACGAATTGGTTGACCTTAAACCCGTAATGTATGTTTGGCAACAATTAGCACCTTTTGTAGTTAACTCTCTAAGACGTTATGAGTTCAATTCATTGACAAATATTTATGACTCGGTTGGGGTTGTCCACACTTTTACCTCAAGAGGTTCGGAGGTTGCTCATATTGACCCTAACCAAACATTTTCAGGACGGTCTGCTGTATGGGTTGGTTGTAGACCGGGGACAGGTCCGGGAATAGGTGACCCCGCTAAGTACCAACAAACACTTGCTTTGTTAGAGTTTGACGGGGTAAATTATATTGAGCATGATTTCTACTTGCCTCTTCAGGCTTTGTATAACCCGCTGTCACCGGGGAATATAAGCTACGAAATCCAATCTATTTGTGTTGATTCTTCTGGAAGAGTTTACTGTGGTGTCAGGGGACTCAATAACATTGCATATTCAATTATAAGATTAACCCAAACAGGCCCTAGCTATAACAACCCTGCAGATTGGACTGCAAAGATTATGGCGGGAAGTGCAACGGCAAATGGTGATGTTGATGGTCTGGGCGGTATTGCTAGGTTTAGTATATCAAGAGGAATGCGTGTTGTTGGTTACGATGGAATTTTCGGTTTAACTTCTGGGACGGAGCCAATGATATTATTGTCCGACATTGCAAACAGAAAATACAAGATATTAACGCACGACCTTGGTTCGGACACGTTTCTTTCCACAACCAAATATGGAAGTGGTGCAGCAGGTAGCGCGGACGGTGTTGGGGTGTTAGCAACGTTTGACAGACAGGAAGCATTAACGTTAATAGACGGGAACACGGTTTTGTCTACTGAGAGGGTTAATAATAACTTATTGAGAACAATGGACTTAACCACCGACCAAGTAACAACTGTTTCAGGAACGGTTGCAAGTGGATATAACGAAAAAAGAATATACTAATGGTAGTAATTGATAAAGCCGACATAAAGGCAGGTGATTATTTTATTAATGTGGTTGATGGTGGGTTGATGTATTGTTATTATACGCTGCCCGTACCTAGAACACCTTATAGGCTTTCTTTGGCTAGAGAAGAGTTTAGGTATTTTTTGGGGTCCACTATTCCAGACGTGGAAGAGGCTTTATGTAATGAGCAACTAAACTTTGAAGAAACATTAACTGCTTTAGATATAGACGCAGTGCCGTATTGTAAAGCGTTACTGGATATAGATGTATATTCCGATCAAGCAGTTATAACGGCTTTAGGAGCTAACCAAGTAATTAGAATCAAATCAGATGGCTATTAAAATTTATCCCGTACAAGACGCACAGACGTTTAATAATTCTTATACCAGATACAAGGACATGCCTGTTAAAAGGCCGTGTGATATATCTTGTCTGGACGTTCAAGGCCAATGCCCAGATTGTGTTGGTGAACCGCCTTTTGCTTATATCGCAAATGCGGATGATGTTTTGTATTTACAGTTTCGTTTTCCTGACAACTTTAACCCCGACCCATTAAACCCTGTTTATGGTTGGAATGAAGATGCGGGTGATTACTGGTTGCAAATTGACATTATAAACGGGGACGGATCAGTATTTACCACAACAGAAACAGCAGATATTGCTTCGGCTTACATGGTTGGAGCTAAAGACGGGCAGACGTTCCAAAACATTTGCATTGATTTTGTAAAGTTCTTCAATGATATTCAAGACTGCTTTAGTTTCAGAATTACTAAGTGTCTTCCTTCTGTGGCAGACGTTACTTTAGTTGAAGCGGTTGACGTTGTTTTCCCTAAGTGTGGAACAACAGACTACCCAATTGGCTCAAGACTTTACAGGTCTGACCTTGATACAGTTTACATTTGTGACTCTGCAGGTGGGGGTTGGATTGTTGACGTGTCGATTGCCCCTTCAGATATTATTCTACTTGTTCCTTCTGGCGATTACTTGCAGTATGACGGCTTTGGTTTTAACCCTGTTGACGCTCCAGCCGTAACTCCGGGAGCTTGTTCTGAAACTGAAGAGTGTTACACACCTTGGTTTAAGAAAGGAACTTGCTTGAAGTCGGTTGACTTTGTAAGCCCTCAAAGTTCTGGAATGGATTGTTTTGGAAACATCTTTGACGAGGCAGACGAGTTTAAAGGTTCAGACAACTTTAAGTATGTAGAGGCGTTAAGGGTCCAAGGAACTTTAGAGGTTATTGGTTACCCGGTTGCAACAGAAAGAAGTGATAATAACAGGTTTATTAAATCCACTCAAAACGAGAAGGCGTTGGTTAGGACTTCATTAATAAGTGCTAATGCGGCTTCAAGGATTGCTTCAATACTAAATACTAACGGATTTGTTATTGATGGAACTGCGTGGGAAACATCTGGAGAGGTATCTAAGAACAACGATGTAGGCTCATTATGGGCTCCAAGTTTTGAGGTCGAAAGAGAGATTTGCGAGACCGACCAAGATTGTGACATTTAATTTCATACCTTTGTGAAGGTTGATATTTCTATATAACGTTAGGGCAGTTTACCGGACCTAGATCAAACTCGGTAAAAACACCACAAAAACAATTAATATGTTTTGCGGAACCAACTGTGTTGGAACCTTGGTTGAAACTGACGTTAACAAGTGTAAAGTCGTACCTAGAAAAGGTGGTATTGTATTAATGGGGTTCGCCAAGTGTGACCTTGCTATTGCAGACCCATCTGATACTCAGGAATGGGCGGACGCTGTGACAGCGGATAACTTAGTTATCACTGGTAAAATCAAAGGATCCAAAGCTAAAGGGAGTGCCACTAAAGTCAAATTCGATTCTTGCTCACCAGAGCAAACAAACAGTATCGAACGAGGAGTCACTTACCAAGATTATAATTCAGACGATACAGGATTTACAAACTATGCTTTTTACAATGACCAACTTGTCAATGCGGCAGGAAGAAAAGCTATGTTCGTTACATGCGATGAGTATGTATATTTCTGGATCGAAAATCTCTCAGTAGAGATTGATGACGTAATCGAGGAAGACGATAAAGGAAACATCTATTTTGATGTTACCGTTATGTGGGACCAATTGCTTATGATAGTTCCTGTTAAGGTGCCGGGTATTCTCGATGCTTTAGCAAGTGCTTAAAATAATTCGTAATGTTTGACCTAGAAAACTACTTACGTAATTTTTTTGAAGAGACCTCTCCCGCAGCATTACCGCTGTGGGAAGAGGTTTATTCTGAAATGATCGTACACACTCATAAAGCCAATCCGCGTTATCTAATTAGCGCAAGGAGACCAAACGAGTCTCACAACATTAAAGACTATAGGGTGGCCACTTACGAGCCAATCACAAGGGACCCAATAGTCAGGGCAATAGACCACCTTCAAAGAATCATGAATGAAGCGGGTATTTCAATAAATACTTCAGACGCTTTAAAGGAACATAGAATGAGTCCTGTATTCGAAGGAATGGATTTTATGTCTTACATGACACACCGAGTTATTCCAAGAATGATTGACGACCCAAACGGGGTTTTGGTGTGGTTCCCAAAAGGGGAGGGACTAACGTCCGAAACAGAGCAAGTTGAGGTTAAGCCCTTCTTGTTACTTTCAAAAAACATTCACCATTTCACAAAGCACGTTATTAGCTGGCTTTCTGAAAGAAGAACACCTGTTACTGTTGGTGGTAACACAGTAAACGAGGGGAAGGTATATGTAATTGTTACAGACAATGAATACCTTTTGCTTGAGCAATTTGGGGACCGAGACAAAGAACAGTATAGAAGAGTTCCTATTTACACCCATGGCCTTGGTTATTTGCCTGTTGTTATTTTAGGTGGTATTCCTTCAATAGGAAACCCGGCAGAGATTCCTGACTTCGATCAGAATGGGGAGATACTAACAGGCCACCAGAAAAGAAACAACCTTGCCACAACTTCAGGAGGTCACAACCACGACCCAGACCTTCAAGACGACATTGAATATTTAACCTCATTCTTTGGTTCTTATGTTCCTTGGGCTAACGAGGCTATAAGACAATTTTCAGACCATCAAGGAATTATGGTTACTTCTGCTTTTCCGATTAAGGAAATGAAAGAGGAGCCTTGCCCAAACAGGGGTCAGCATGAAGGAAGCTGCCACGATGGATATGTAACTATTATTGGCGAGAGTGGAAGTTCAAGAGCTCAATGTGATAGTTGTCACGGAAGAGGGTTTGTTATGCCAAACAGCCCATACGGTGTAATACTTAGGGGGTCAAAAGATTTTAACTTCGATTCTGAAAAACCAGACAACACTCCAGCATTAAGGTATATTACTCCTGATGTAAATATCTTAAAGTATTCTGGAGAGGTTTGGGAGAAGTATTTACACAAGGGGGAGAAGGCTTTAAACCAAGTGTTTACAGACGAGGCCCAAAGTGGTAAGGCAAAGGAGATTGACAGAGAAGATAGGGTTTCTTCACTAGATAAAATCGGCCACAACATAATCCGGATTATTAAGAACTCTTTAATTATCAATAGAGATTTAAGGTTCATCAATGACAATGAGGACGTTGTTGTTATGCCGCCTGCAACATTCCACCAAAGAACTATGAACGATGTTCTTGAGGAGTTAACACAACTTAAAGAATCAAACGCTCCTGCAATATTGCGTGCTGAGGTGGCAAGCGACTTGTTTAAGAAACGTTTTCCGGGGAACCCAAGGTTGCATAAGGTTGTTGATTTAGTAAAAGCTTCGGACCCTTTATTCGGTTTGGATACTGAAGAGGTTAATATGTTGTTTGCTTCAGGTAGAATTACTGAGCCTGAACAAAGGCTAAATCTTAAAGCATATTCAACAGCAATGGAGTTATCTTCAGAAGATCGTTTCATGGATAGACCAATGGCAGAATTAGTTACCTTACTGGTTAACAAAATCAACGGTGTTGGGTAATGCCTATAATAGAGGACAACGAAAAGTTTAAGAGGAAAGTCCTTCGTGATTTCTTGAAACAACAAGAAGCCATTGAAGGAACCCTCTTAGAAGAGATTCTTTCCTTCTTAGACGGCTTCGATACAAAAGGCGGTAGCTTTGAGCCTTCAGAAACTTCCAATCAAGTCCTGACCCAATTAAGGGTGTTGGTTAGGACGATCCTTTCAGACTCAGGCTATGACACTTCGGTAGACGATTTAGTTTTAAGTTTCGATGACATTGAGGCAAACGTAATAGAGATTCATAAAGACGTTAATGACATTGACGTAAATCCCCAAACGCTTTCAGCAGACAAAAGAAACGCAATTCAGTTAACCGTTGAAAACCTCAAACAAGCAAACGTAGATGTTCGCTTCCTTCAGCCTGTTCAAAAATTATTGTATGCTCAAGTAAATCTCGGGGGCAACGTAAAGCAAACCAAGAAGTTATTAAAGGAACTAATCCTAACAACAGAGAAAGACGCGGGTGCGTTAGTGAGTTGGGTTGGTCAGGTTTCAAGGGACGCTGTATATCAATATGAAGGTTCTATACAGGGAACAATTAAAAAGGAATTTGGATTGGATGCTGTTTTGTATATTGGAACAGTTCAACCAAACACAAGAGCCCAATGTAGAAAGTGGATGGAAATGCAAGTCATAACAGATGAGCAGTTGCAAGGGGAAATTAATTGGGCGTTTAATAACGGGAGTGGAATGATACCGGGAACAACTCCAGAAAACTTTACAGAAAACAGAGGCGGTTACAATTGCGCCCACGGAACAATACCAACAAGAGCATGAAAACAAGCACAGTAAATACTCTAATAGTTATAGTTGTTGCAATCGGAATTATAACTTTCCTTTCAATTAAATTGAATAATAGAAACGCAGAACTTGAGGCAAAGGACCGTGAACTGTTCGAGCTTAAAACTGAAGTAAGCATTGAGAACGATATCCAATTAATAATTGATGACTATGAATATTCTAAAGACTCTATTTCCAATCGCGTTGATTCTCTTTCTAATGACTCCGCATATATCGAAGTCACAAACAGACTCAACAACCGAATTGACGAACGACTCAACACAGCACTCCATAACAGACTCAATAATCGACTCCGTGGTTTACCCGTTCACGGGTCTTCAAGTGAAGGAAATCCTTAAAAGCCTTGATGAGTTAGATAGTTGCGAGGCAAACTTAAATAGGGTTCTACTTGTTGGCCGTAAAGCTGACGAGTTAATTGTGGACCTGAAGTTGGAACGCGAGGAAGACAAAAAGAAAATAAAAAGGCAGAAGAACCTGAGAAATATATTCATAGGAACAACTGCTGTATTAGGAACCGTAATACTATTAAAATGACAAAGATTAATACAGAAATCATTACTGCAGCTTTAAACGAAATTGGAGTAACTGAGAAGCCCGGAGAAAAGCACAACCCAAGAATACTAGAATACTTTGAAGAGATCGGGCATTCATGGGTAGATGATGACGAAACCGCATGGTGTGCAGCCTTTGCAAACTTCATATTGAAGGTGGCGGGTTATGAAGGTTCAGGCAAGTTAAACGCCAGAAGCTTTTTAGATGTTGGCCACCAAACAAAAACCCCTGCCATTGGTGACGTTGTTGTTTTCTGGAGAGAGAAACCTTCGTCTTGGAAAGGTCACGTTGCTTTCTTCATTAGAGAGACTGATAAACATATTTATGTGCTTGGAGGAAACCAGAAGAACAAGGTTTGCATACAGGCTTACCCTAAGTCTAAGTTGTTGGAATACAGGAGAGTATAATAATTTTCGTTAGATTTACAGTCTAGTATAAAAACAAAAAATCAAAACTATGTACGTAAGTTATGTAAGGGTTGCGAGAAAAGACGAAGAAGGAAACGTTATCTCACCCGAGAAGAAAATGACACCAGTATCCGTAAGGGCTTGGGAGTCTTCTATTAAGGACCAGAAAAAAAACGGCCTTAAACTTCATAAGAAATTAGGGTATGTTGTTCCGGGTAAAGTAGAGAACGGTGTTCAGACTTGGAAAGACGCTCCTGAATCAGATGTGAAGAAGCTGAAAGGTGGAGAAAAAAAAAGTGCAAAAGTTGCCGATAACCGAGGATAATTAGCACCAAAAAAAGAACCGATGAATAAAGTAATTGAAACAGCCCTGTTAGCACTTGGGGTAAGTGCAGGGGAAATAGAGAAAATGCAAAGCGAAGACGAAGCCGTTAGGGGTGAAGTAACCTCTGAGGGTCTTGTCTCTGCTGTTACCAGCGCAAGCAGGGAAGCGTTAAGAAATGACTCAGAATTTATTAATGAGTTTTCATTAAGAGAAAGATACAGGGTATTGGACTCTAAAAGAAACAAGCTAAAGAATTTAGCAGGATTGACTGCTGAAGAAATGGCAAGCCTTCCTGAAAAAGACTTCGATGCTTGGCTAGAGTTTGCACTTAACAAGGTTAAGGGTTCTAGCGGAAAAGGAAAAGAAGAACTGAATAGTAAAATCGAAGAGTTAAACGGTATTATCTTGGAAAGAGATAACCAGCTTAACGAAATCAAAAACGTTACTATTCCAGAAATCGAAGGAAGAATTTCCAAAGAACAAGATTCAGCAACATTAAGAGGTCTTACTAGGTCTCCTTTATCGGGTGAAAACCCTGTTGTGTTTGGGATGGACGCAGAAATGGGTCACAGTTCAGTAGTTCATAAGATGTCGGAATTATACGACCTGAAGTTGAACGAAGGAAAAAATTCCATAGTTTTGTATGAGAAAGGCAAAGATGTTATCGCGTATAAAGATAATGTTGAAGTCGGATTCAATAGCGAGTATAAGCGAATTGCAACCGATGCCAAGATGGTAAAAGCTTCAAACGGAAGCCCAGATAACGAAGGGGCACCGCCTGCAGGGGGGACCGCTCCAGTAGTTAACCCATCAAATTCAAACAGAAGACAATTACCGGGAGAAGCGGCAGCGGAAGCTAACGTGGGTACCATAGGTAACTCTTAAATAGAATCAACCAGCAAGGCGTCCGGCCTAGATCAAAACGGATTTCGAGGTAACATTACCAACCTAGATAAAATCGGTAAACCACTTTGAAAATCTAAATTAAGATGGCGGCTAATATTAGCACATTAGATGCTTGTAGAAACATTCAGGTTAACTTACTTAACCTTGCAAGAGAAAACTACGGAGCATTTAGACGGGAGCCTACTGGACTGCTTGATGGTTTGGTTTCAGCACGAAACACTAATGGTTTCGAAGCTGTTCCAATTCAATCAGCAAACGGTAAGATTCTCCAAGTCAACGTAAGATATGCCAAAGACATAGATTCAGCAGCACAAGTGCAGGATGCGAGAGTAGACCAGTGCGTAAATGATTGTGCAGCAGATCCTTATGACGATCAGCAAGTCGTACTAGATTGCACTAAGTCAATCAAAGTATGTATGAGCGCGGCAGAACTTAGAACTTTCTGTGAAGGAAAAGACCAAGTTCAAAATGAAAGAGTAACAAAGGCACTTAACGCTCTATTTAAAGAGATGGATAAGGACCTTGTTAATAAGTATGTAGCACAAGTAGGAGATTTCTACGGAGCGGGTGGACTTTCAGTTCTTCCAAAGGCTGTTAACATGCTTAGAACTACAACCGATGGCGGTACTCGCCAAGACGCAGATGGTCTTGTAGAGATCAAACAAGATTTAGGAAATCTTGGACTTTCTGACCAGCCAATTATGGTGGGTTACGGAAACCTTAACAGATTCGCTTCTTACGAAGAGATTGCTTGTTGTAATGAATATGGACAGGACCTTTCGGGATACCTTCCTTTTGATTACTTCAAAGATATTCACATGGACACAGAGCTTGGTACGCCAAACAATGTATTTGCGTGGAATCCGGGAGCAATTCAATTTGTTACGGCTGTAGAAAACGTTGGTGACTTAGACGAAATGCACGAACATTATGCTCATACCACTTTTGTTGACCCTATGACGGGGATCAGAATTGATATGGATTTAAAGTATGATGATTGCGCAAGAACGTGGACATGGGGTTTCACCTCACAGTACACTCTTTGGACTCAGCCGGAAGTATTCCAAGCTGCAGACCCAAGGTTCGGAACCAACAACACGTTCTACTACAGAGCGGATAAGGTTTAAGGAAATCAATTTCACTTATATAGAAAGCCCCTTTTTACGGAAGGGGGCTTTTTAATCTTTCAATTATGAATAACATTCATTTAGCTAACAAGCTCCAAGGTAAAATAGCGTCTATTGCTATTGATTTAGTTAATCACCTTTCGGAAAAAGGATTCAACCCAATTCTATCATTAGGGAATAAGAACTCCTTCACCATCAAAGAAATTACTCGGCCTTCAGGTAAACCTAAAAAGATGTCTTCAGAGGCACAGAAGGTTGTTAAGGACAGGCTTGAGATTAAAGGTTTAGCAGAACTGAAGAACCACAACATTAAAATGATTGAACCATCTAAGGAAGACGCTCCAGAAGAGTCTCCAGAAGTAGAGGGTTCTGAAGGGTAATGGATTGTGTAGAGGGTTATATCAAACTTAAAGCTTCTTGCACTTCGGGGGAAAAGTCACGTTCAGGACTTTATATAGAAGACCTTGAAGGATTAAACATAAAGAAGTTAGCGCAAATTCAAGACGGTGCGCAAATCAACGCAAAGGAAATGGTAGACGCAGCTTTAAGGGTTGCTTCTGGCTTGGTCTTAGAGAAGATTAAATCAAACATGCTTCCATACTTTGTTAATTCCGGGATGCTTGAATCTGCAAGCGTTGACGAGTTCGAGCAAACAACCGCCCCAACAAACGGGGATACTGGAATAATCATAAGAAAGAAGTACACCGCATTAACTGAAATGTTTATCTCAGCCATAAGCGTTTTAGTAAATCAAGATATTACAGACGAGGTTATTGAATTTCGTTTTGGAAACACGATTGAAACAGTAAGCGTTACGGCTACTGCGGGGAAAGAGATTTCTGTTCCTGTTAATATTTCCGTTCCTGACGATGAGGTTTTAATCACTTGGACTACAGCCACCAAACAC
>JACSEG010000223.1_pt1 | contig 10732 bp, 10 predicted proteins | sample 8225521 | NCBI WGS metagenome assembly JACSEG01 (sample SAMN15705060, study PRJNA637333) | viral metagenome | isolation source: viral RNA from sea star tissue | host: Pisaster ochraceus | place: USA:Santa Cruz | collected 2018
GCCTCGTTCCAAGCTCTGCTGGCGCTGTCCACCGTACACCAAACGAATGATTTTCTACACTCGTGCTTTCTATTTCAAGCCCAGTCACGGCTCCCGCGACTCGTGGTAATATTCTTACCGTAAAAAAAATCTCTTGCAAAAGATGCCTTGTTGCTTCTGCACGAACAACAAACCTCGCTGTCCCCGTAGTTGTAGGATTGATCGTAATGGCTCCGCTTTCCTCGTCTATGCTAATGACCGTATCAGGAAGATCTGTGTCAGGAAGGTCGCCCTCTATTTTTTCAAGACCGTAGCGTATTGATTCTTCACCCGTGGTGATGACGGGCACTGTGTCAGGGCTAATCGTAACAGCAATGTCGTTCACTTTCAGTTCGCGTTCTGTTTCTGCATAGGTCAGATTGCCAGTAAAACGTGTCGGTATGACTGTCTCTATTACCTCGCTAGACAAGGCACTTTCCGATGCAAAGGAGTTGTAAGTCTCTGCTGTCAAGAAATAACGGGAGCCTGATTCAAGATCCGTGATTTGGATTCTTGTGCTTCCTAGCGTTGTTCCCACCCTTTGTGCAGCACCACTCGACGTAGCAAGATTTTTTATTTCTTCTGCAGAGGGCGTTCTGTCATCTAAGGTTCCCTTAAGGTAGTAGATCTGATAAACAAGCTCTTCCGCCTGAAGCAAAATCCCTCCTGTCTTCGTGCCTGTGTTTTCGGGTGGATTCCACGCGAGCACTACGTCATTTGGCTGAATCTCTTCAAAACTCAGGTTTGTGGGTGGTCCAGCCGCAGTTGGCTCTATGTCTTTGACTGTGTCTACTGAAGGTGCTGGAGCACAAGAAAAACTTGCTAATACCAATAATGCTATCGTGCTTCCAAAAACGAACGTCATACTTTTTGCTAAAAAATGTCGTATGATTGACTTCATATTTTTACACTCCTTTGGTCTTCCCTCTCTTTGCATTGCCTTTATTATTTTACTAGTTATAGCAGTTTTTGTTTGCTAGTTTGAAGGTAAATAAGACAATATACCTCCCACCATACATGGTACTACAGAAATATTTTTTTGTGTTCTTTTCCATAGAGCTCGTTTCGCTGTTTTTGCACGTTCGCATCCGCTAAATATTCACTAAAATTCATAAGTTTGTCTATGACTCCATGAGGGGTGAACTCTATGATTCTGTTTGCCAGCGTATCGATAAACTGATGGTCATGAGAATTGAACAGCAGCACGCCCTTGAATCGGACTAACGCGTCGTTCAAGGAAGAAATTGCCTCTAGGTCAAGATGGTTGGTGGGCTCATCTAGGATTATGGTGTTGGGGGAAGAAAGCATGATCTTGGAATACACACATCGTGCCTTCTCTCCTCCAGAGAGCACGCGAAGCGACTTGAAGATATCATCTCCACTAAAGATCATGCGACCGAGAAAGCTTCGTATGTACTGATCGTCTTTTGATGAGGTGTAAGCGCTTAACCATTCAAAGATGTTGGTGTCAGAATCAAAAAGTGAGGCGTTGTCGCTTGGAAAATATTCGCTTGTTATGGATTGTCCCCATTCCACTGAACCAGAACGAACAGGAGTGTTTCCCGCAAGCACTTCGAAAAACGCTTTCTTCATGGCATTCATTGATCCGACAAAGGCTATCTTCTGGTTCTGTTCTACTTGCAGAGAAAACCCCTCGATCTCTGTGTCTGCATAGGTGGCATGAAGTTTTTTTACTTCTAACACGGACCTTCCGCATTCTTTTTCTACGGCAAAATGAAAATAGGGAACTTTGCGCGAAGATTGTGGCAGCTGATCTATATCGAGTTTTTCGAGCAATTTCTTGCGGGAAGTTGCCTGCTTTGCTCGTGCCTTGTGTGCAGAGAATCGCTGGATGAACTCTTGTAGTTGTTCTTTCATCTTCTCTGTCTTCTTCTCTTCCGTCTTCTTTTGTTTTAGCATTAGCTGGCAGGCCTCGTACCAGAAGTCATAGTTTCCAACGTAACTTCGTATGGAAGAAAAATCTATGTCTAGAATGTGGGTTGTTACCATGTTAAGAAAATGTCTGTTATGGGAAACGATGATTGCTATGTTTTCAAATTGAACCAAGAAGTCCTCTAGCCATTGTATTGACTCGAGGTCGAGGCCGTTTGTGGGCTCGTCCATAAGGAGTATGTCGGGGTTTCCAAACAGAGCCTGCGCAAGCAAGACGCGCACTTTTACAGAAGGCTCTAAAGAGAGCATGTTTTGATTGATGATTTCGTCTTCTAGGCCCAGACCCTTCAGGAGTATGCCGACCTCTGACTCTGCTTCCCAGCCTCCCATGCTTGCGAATTGATCTTCGTACTCTGCTGCCTGCAGACCGTCCTCTTCGGTAAATGGATCTTTTTGATATATCTCTTCGCGGGCTTTCATGACCGCATAGAGGTCGCTGTGCCCCATGAACACCGTTTCCAGAACCGAGTATGTATCAAACATGTTTTGATCCTGTCGGAGCACTGCCGTTCGCAAGGACGCCCCCTTTTGTATGCTGCCCGTGTCTGGCTCTAACTCTTCTGCGAGTATGCGAAGAAAGGTGGATTTTCCAGCGCCGTTGGCCCCTATTACTCCGTATATGTTTCCTGGACGAAAGATAAGAGATACGTCTTCAAAAAGTTTTTTGCCTGTAAACGACAGGCTGATGTTAGATATTGTAAGCATGGTGTTGGTTTTTCCTTAACTGTAGTACTAGACTATAGTGCTAAACTGTAGCATTTACTATAGCACTAGTATAGCAAGAATTGTAAAGCTGTGTGCGAGGTGTGGCGGTAGCCGGCGGGCACGGTGCGGCGACCACGAGGCGGGCACTAGTGTGGCAACGAAGCGACGAGAAAGGGCTTGTCTGAATACCTTTTTGTCACCGCGTTGGCAAGTTGCGTGGTACACAGAAGCAGGAACGAAATAGAAGCAATGATGCCTATTATGTACCACGGTGCCGTACTGATAAAACTGCGAGCGTCAAACAAAAGATTGCCCAAGCTCGGTTCGGGAGGGGATATCCCAAAGCCTAGGTAGCTGAGCCCTGACTCTATGCTAATAGAAACCGAAACGAGCGAGATCATCTGCTGGGATAGCTTTGGCACAAGAAAGGGAAACACATGCTTTTTGATGATACGGCTCCGGCGTTGCCCTAGGCTTTCTGCTATTTTTATGTATTCTTTTTGCATGTGAGATTGTATTTCTCGACTACACACCCTATACACGAGGGGAAAGAAGGCTAGCATTTGACCGAGTACGATAATGATTTTTCCACTTCCTGACAACGAGACGAGGACCAGGCACACAAGGAATATGGGGATCGCGAGCATGCTGTCCATGGAAAGCTCGACAAAGCGGAGAAACACAGAGCCAAGAGATCTTGCGAGCACCGTTATGCCAAGCCCGAGTATCACAGCCCCGCACACCGCAAGCAGCGACATGAGCAAACTATTGCTTATGGCAAGCAAGAGACGAGAGAACACATCTCTTCCAAAGAAGTCAGTGCCTAGGATGTGTTGTAGTGACGGTGTCTGCAAGCGCATTTCTAATCGTTGAGAATACACGTCTAGGGGAAGAAGGTAAGGCAGAAAAAGAAGAAAAAGCACCACACCTACTATGATGATATAGATCTTTACTTTCATTGAGGTTTACTGATTTTCTAAGACGGTGGCACGAAAGTCATAGCGTTCTAGCACCTTGTCAAATTCAAAGGAGCTTACTCTTTCGTTAACCGCAAACTGCACTTCGTTTTCCCCCACAAAGACAAAGGGACTGTCTGCTGTAATCAGCTCTAACGCGTCTCCATAGAGCTCGTCTCTTTTTTTGCTCTCCGTAGCTTTCTGCGCTTCCGCAAGCAGTCGCGTGTACTCTTGGTTCCTCCAGCCCACATACGAAGCTCCCGCACCAAACTGACTGAATCTCTGGTATGGATCAAGCTTTCCCGTATGTCCGATTACCGTTAAGTCGAAATCGGCTCCACGATATACCCTGTTTAACCAGGTCGTCCAGTCCACCTTCTCTATCTTTGTGTTGAGCCCCACAGAACGAAGCTGCTCTTGATACATTTCTGCGGCTCTCGCATGAGGCGCGTATATGTCAGGAACCGTGATAACAAGTGTTTCCGATATTGGGTTCTCTTGAAAATATCGAGCGGACTTTTTGGGATCATAGAAAAACGGCACATCACGAAATATGGTGTTTCCAGAATGCCAGAAAACATTGAGTTCCTTTCCACCATCATACGCCACCTCCAGTATTTTTTTCTTGTCGATGGCCTGTGCAATAGACTTGCGTGTCTCGATGGAAGCGAGGCTTTTTTTTCTGGTGTTCATGGCAAGGAGTAGGATGGTAGATCCTTGTTTCTTCTCTAGCCGAACCGCTGGACTGCCCGTGTTTTTTTCTATCTGCAATCGCTCGGGTTGTCCGACATAAGGAACGATGTCGATTTCACCCTTGAATATCCCAAGCATTTGAGCTGACAAATCCTTTATGATGACAAAGGCAATGCCCTCCAACGCTATGTCTTGAGGATATCGGGTGTTTCTCTTGAGTTCTATAGCGTGGTTTTGCTCCCATCTCTTAAAAGCGAAGGGGCCCGTGCCTACCGGTTTTTGTGAAAAGTTATGTCCCGATGCTATCAGATCTGCAGGAAGTATGGCGCTCTCGGGCGATGCAAGAAGGGCAGAGAAGCCAGCGTAGGGCAATCGGAGGACAATGCGTACCGTGTGACTGGCGATCTCTTCCGTGGACTGGATAATTCTGTACAGCTCTACGAAGGGAGACTCGTTTTCTAGATCATACAATCTTTCTAGGGTCGCTATCACGTCTTTTGCCGTGAGCTCTTTGCCATGGTGGAAGTACCTGTCTTTCACAAGTTCTAACGTCCACACAAGTCCGTCATCACTAAGAGACCATGATTTTGCCAGGGCGGGGCTGCCGTCCGTACGAAACAGCGATTCGTAGATACTACTGTTTACCTGTGATGTTATGGTTGCCGATGTTTTCTGAGGATCTAATGTGTCGGGATTTCCACTGAGCACCACCTTCAGGACATTGTCAATTTTTTGCTGACCGCAAGAGAGCATGAGTATGATTCCTACAAAGATCGCAAGAAACGAGATGAAAAGGCGTGATCGCTTTAGATGCATGACTGTGGTTTCTGAACTCATTACTATAGTATAGAAGAATACTCGGTATTGCGAGCGCGGTGTGTGCGGGCTCGCGCTAGTGGCGCGGGCGAAGCTTGACAGCTACGTATAGTAAAAGTATACTTATAGCACGTGAAGTTGCCCGCATCGAAACCACTTTTAGTCTTTTTTCTCTGCTACCATGTTGTGTTATTTCTTGCCTTTTCCGTCTTTCTTGCTAACCAAATTCTTTCCGTTAATTCGATATCGCTGTTCCTCTCTGTCTTTACCTTTGTCTTTTCTTCTCTGGCCACTTTTCCTCTGCAAACACTAGGCCTCATCATAGGACTTCACATCCCTTCGGTTGTCACCATAATCATCCTTCGTTTGATAATATCAAAGCTACTTCGCATAAACGGAATGAAAGAACTAAGTGATACAAAAGAACCTGCTCGTTCTGTTCAGTCTGTTCAGTCTGTTCAATAAGGGCGTATGGTTTGGCAAGAACGTGTAGTTTTGCAATGGTGGAAATTCTAACATTGATTGTGTCATTTGGGCTTGTACAATTGTAATATTATCCATTTTTAATTATCTCCTCTTGCAATCTTTTTCTTATAATATTCATATACTTCAACTCTAACTCATATCCTATAATTTTTCTTTTGTTTCTATAACTTGCTATTGCTGTACTTCCACTACCTAGAAATGGATCTAGTACAGTCTGTCCCTCTTGAGTAAATATTTTTATAAGATGTTCTAATAAAGCAACTGGTTTCTGTGTGGGGTGATTGTTTCTATCCTCTCCTTCAGGCTTTTCTACCTTAATTACATTTGACGGAAAATACCCGTCCATCGTGATACTTGTATCAATTAAACTGACTCCCCATTTATCGTAATTATTAATAAACGTTCCTTCTAATGGTTTTTGCGCCAACATCATCGGTTCAAACGCTGGCTTTAGCTGTGGAGTTTTTCTCCCGTTTATTTTATTTTTCAGTCTCTGTTTTTCTTTTTCTGAAATGTCTTTTTTATCTATAAAATGGTCAAGCGTAAACGCTTTTGGTTGTGCTTTTTTTGTGTAATGCCAAGCTAACATATCCTTAATCCAAAATCCTGCATCTTCACTTGCTACTGCCATTCTTTGGTAAAGCCTGCCCTGACTAAATGATATAAAAAACCCGCCAGGCATTAATACTCTGCATACTTCTTTTGCTACCTTCTCAAAAAACTTTCCAAAGTTTATGCTTTGTTCAGGGCTAAACTTCATTCCTGCTGGCAAATTTCCTACTGTGTTGCTATTAGTAATACCAATCTTTTTATCATTCCATTTATCGTCTAATTTGTCTATAAAATACGGTGGGTCAGTCAAAACAAAATGCACTGAGTTATCAGCTAGCGTTGGCAAAAAATCAAAACAATCCCCATCTCTTAATTGTATTCCTTCATGCAATGGGTTATCTTGAGAGGCTTTTATTGACTCCCCTAATAACTGGTCAAAACTAAATGGTATGGGATCATTAAATACTATTTCACTCATTTTACCTTCCTTATATGGTGTTCTATATCCTGATACAATTACTCTTTTCCACCAATAAAAGTTTCATCTATTTCTATTATTCCAGTAAGAGATTTTGTAATGTCCGTGTTTTCTATTACAGTTCTTATTCTGTGCATTAAAAACCATGCTGACCTTTGTTGTATTCCTAGCTCATTACTTAATTGCATAGACGATATACCTTTTTTACTTGATGTTATCAACCAAAGAGAAGCAAAGCACTTTTGTAGAGACAGCTTACAGTCTTCAAATATAGTGCCTTTTTTAATACTAAATTGTGTTTTGCATTTCTTACATTTATATATATTTCTAGTACTTAGCAAAGTGCTCTCATTACAAAATTTGCAACTATGACATACCACCCCTTTAGGAAATCTCATTCTTTCCATATATCTGATACAGGTCTCTTCATCTTTGAACACTCTAAAAAAATCTTCTATGCTTTTTATTTTATTCATACTATGATTATAATATATTTTTATTGGTGTGTCAGGTATTATTTACACCATTTTATACTATTGATTGTGGTGTTTATTATTTTGTATAATGAATACATGGAATATGAAAAATTACCAATAACAGGGCCCCATATTAAAATGTCTCACGAAGAATTAAACCACTGGTATGAAGTGATAGAAACAGAGCATAATAAATATTTAAAACAATATCATATTAGGCTACCAAAAAAAGAATCATCAAAAGGGCTATGGCTTATCTATCTACGAAAATATATGGGCAAATTGGTTCATAAAGATACTATTTCTTTTTTTGTTAAAACTATAATTAAAACTGCTGGACAGGACCAACAAGTAAGACATTTGGGAGCTGATGGTTTTTATGTACTTAATAGAGGGGAAAAACTACAAAATTCAGAACAAAAAGTCCTGAGTGGATACCATATTCTTATTACACTGGAAAACCCTAGACCTGACCATGTTTTCAAACAACTTAAAAGAATAGGTCGGGTTGGAGCTAAAGATTTCAATGACTTAAAAGCAGTGTATGATTTTAAGTGTGCTACCTGTGGTGCAGAAGAAGGAAAACCACATAGATATTTTCCACAAACAAAAGTTTCTTTACAACAAGGACATCAAGACCCAAATAAAGCATTAGACCTTGATAATACAATTCCTCAATGTCAATTATGTAACAGCTACTATTTAGACAGATTTATATTTGACAATAATGGTAGGGTGAAAGATATTAATCCTCATTCTACTTTAGGCGAGTCAAACACATAGTTTCCAATCTTATAGAGACTGAAAAACTAGCGGGAGCTTACGCGGATCCTAGCCTGAGTGTTTTCCTTAGAAAGGACAGCGATTCGTGAAAGCATTGTTGCGGAATATCGTGCCCCCCTTCAAAGCTATAATATTGGAGCGCGGTGTACTGACTCCAAAAGTCACGGAGCCTCTCACCTTCCTCCACCGCAAGAACTTGGTCTTGGAGTCCGTGTGATTGCCATAACGCACTATGCTGCAATAACTTTTCTAGCTCGAATGTTTCTATGCTCCGTTGCCAGCGTGTCTTTGCAATCAATGCTCCAGAAAAAAAGACCGCTGCCTTTGCCGCAATCTTTTTTTGAGCAAGAAGGATGAGTAGTTCCGAACATATCATCGCTCCTTGACTAAACCCCGCAAGCACTAAGGGTCGGGAGAGCAGTTTTCGTTGTTCTAGTTCTTCGTAGATAGCAAGGGCATTTTGTTGAAGTGCGTTGTCGTCCACGTCTTGAAGGTCTTTCCAGTAACTGCCCCAAAAAACTTGCTGAAGCTCTTCTTTCTTTTCGGGAAACCACGCGTAGCCATCCGTTCCTAGAAAAGGACTAAGATCGACAGGCCCTTGGGGTATGAACCAATCTTGTACCACTGGCACCAAGCCTGCTGCTAAATCTTGAATCGATTCTGCACTAGCACCAAACCCGTGGAACATCAGCCCTAGGGGCCTGTCCGAATCCTCTTCGAGCGAGCCGATGGTCTTGGCACCGATTGCTCTATGTTTTACCACAGCCTACCACAGCCTACCACAGCCTACCACAGCCTACCACAGCCTACCACAGCCTACCACAGCCTGCCACAATGCTGTCGTTCTGTGCTCCCACGAGGGAACTACACTTCGAGGAATTTCGGGAAATTTCGGAGGCTCCGCTTCGGAGAACTAGGATTTCGGAGGCTCCACGGCTTCCGCAGACTTCGGAGCTTCCGGAGCAGAAACCAGCACGCCCTTGTCTTCCATATGCTTGTGGATCTCTTCGAAACATTGCTCCACAGCTTTCTCATCTCGAGACGTCACCGATATCTTAGAAATTGCTTTGTCGTGTTCTGATATAGGGTAGGAACCAATAGCGGTTGTCCCCCATTTCTTTGCCACCTCTTGTAGCCACATAAAATACTGGTGTTCATAGATGTTTACATAGCATTCTCGATAAAATATTCGCTCCTGTTTTGGCAAGATGGACATCAACTTCTCTATCGTGACACCACAGATGCGCGGAAGCCCCGGAAGGGCAAAGCAGTTCTCTAGTTTGAGCAATGGCCACCTGTTGTCGATTTGAACAAGCTCCATTCCTTCGGGGAGAGTGCTCATCCTGATTGCCGATTCCTCCATCTCCTTTGTGGGACGAGGTCTTCGGTGGAAAAAGTCATACATCTCTTTATGCAGGGAAAGCTTCTGGTTAAAGCTCTTTGCATATGCAGCCATAGTTATGTCGTCATGGGTTGCTCCTAGCCCTCCAATGGTGACAACAAAGCAATAGCGTTTTCGAAGGTCGTTGATACAATCTTCTATGCTTTGCATTTCGTCAGAAATGATGCGCACTTCTTTGAGTCTGTATCCAATGGGATAGAGACAAGATACGAGTACCTGTAGGTTTGATTCTTTTACATGCCCATCGAGTATTTCATCTCCGATGATGATACATGCATATTCATCTTTCTTGATTGCTAGCGATTCAGACATTTCCTACTCTTGCCTCTCGTCTTTCGTCTTTCTTGGGCAATAGATAAAGATCGATTATCTCTATTGCTGGTTCTTCGTAGGGATGGGCTTTTTGTAATGCTGCTATCACTGCCTCTAACTTGTCGTCTTCACAGAGCATCATGACATTGAACTCTTTTACCACGTTTACTGTTTCTTTCTTTCCAAGGAACGGATTTGCATCTGCTTTGGGATTGAACTGTCCTGTTCCTTCCACTTCCCATGAACAAAGTTCGTAATGACCGTGTGAGCCTGCACCTTCTGCAAACATGCATTCTTTTACACGTTCTTTGTGGTCGTTCGGCACTCTAAAAGATATTCGTTTCAAAACACTCCCCTTATATTTTTTTCAGTTGTTCTAATCCCGACTGTACCATCGAAACCGAATTCTGTATCTTTTCTTTTTGGGAGGAATCGAGAGACAACTCCACTATTTTTTCGAGCCCTGTAGGACCGAGTATTACGGGGACTCCAAGAAATATGTCGCTATGCCCATATTCTCCAGAAAGATATACTGAAGCAGGAAGGACATGTCGTTCTTTGCACAAAAACGCACGAAGCATTTTTGTTGCAGATGCTGCGGGAGCATAGAAGGCGCTGCCTGTTTTGAGATGGTTTACGATTTCTGCTCCACCATTCCGTGCTCTGTTTTCCATCTGTTCGGTTTGTTCTTTGCCTAAGAGTTTTTCTAGGGGAACTCCTGACACGGCAGCATACTGAGGAAGTGGGACCATCGTGTCACCATGTCCTCCTAAAACCTGTGTTTGTACCTGCTCTGCATCGAGGGGAGCCCCAGTGTTTCCGAGTGCTTCCGCTATAAAGGAACTGTTTCGCGCACTGTCTAAAACTCCTGCCATTCCTATGACTCGCTCTTTTGGAAAGCCTGTCTCTTGGTAACAAAGCATGGCAATGACATCCAACGGGTTTGCCACCACGACCACTATCGCCGAGGGAGCATGCTCTGCTATGGCACGAGACACGTCACGAGCTATGCTTACATTGGTCTTCAGCAAGTCTAGCCTGTCCATGCCGGGCTTTCTTGCTACCCCTGCAGTGTGCACAACAAGGTTGGCACCTTTTAGAG
>JACSEG010000225.1_pt1 | contig 10676 bp, 8 predicted proteins | sample 8225521 | NCBI WGS metagenome assembly JACSEG01 (sample SAMN15705060, study PRJNA637333) | viral metagenome | isolation source: viral RNA from sea star tissue | host: Pisaster ochraceus | place: USA:Santa Cruz | collected 2018
GGGTGTGTTTGGGCATTTTAGGGATCTGAATGCATTTGTTGATTTGATGGATTCGATTCGCCGCCAGCTTCCCGAGAACTGGAGCCTGGGCGTGCACGGAATGGTGGCCCAGTTGGAAACCGAGCAAAATAACCTGCGCAATAACTGGCTGCTTTCGTTTCTTGGCGGAAGTCTTCTCATTTTTATTACGGTGTTGATATTCTACCGAAAGTTGGGGTTGGCGCTGCTCAGTTTGGTGCCCGGGGTAATCAGTATGGTCATATCGTTTGGATTTATCGCCATGGCGGGAATCAGCATTGACGCATTTTCCATTATTTTTGTGGCCATTATTACCGGATTGGTAATCGATTACAGTATCCACACTCTGGTGGCTCTGGATCAGTTAAAAGAAATTAAAACTTTGGAGGATGGGTTTTCGGTGATAATGGGCTATAGTGGCATTCCCATATTCCTGAGTTTTATGACCTCTCTTTTGTCGTTTTCCATTTTGTTTTTTTCATCCTTCAGCGGAGCCAGAAACCTGGGATTTCTTTTGCTCACCTCACTTGTACTTTCTTTTTTTCTCAGCTTATATTTAATCCCGCTTATTATATTGCCAATGAGACTTAAAATGGAGAAAAACCATGCGTAAACGTCCACTTTTTATTTTGTTGATTCTTGTGGTGGCGGTGTATTTTCCCGCCGGTGCCCAAACGGTTGAGGAAATCCTGGATGAATTCAAAAAGGCGATTGCCATCCCGACTATCAGCGGTTCGTTTCGCGTCGAACTTGTTTCGAAAAACGGCGAACAGCGGGAAATCCAGGCCAGGGCCTACCAGAAGCTGGTGGGATCGAAGCAAATGAACCGGCTGTTCGTATTTGAATTCCCCCCCACCGTGCGCGGAACCGGCCTGCTTTTGCATTCCTATTTCGACGGAACCCCGAATAACATGTGGATTTATTTACCGGTGGTGAGGCGGGTCAAACGAATCGCCCTGGAAAGTTCCGGCGGCGGTTATTTTATGGGCAGCGATTTTACCTATCGCGACCTTATAAACAATGACTACGCGAGAATGGAAGTAACCCGCATGGACGACAAGGTAATTGACGAAGTGGATCACTACGCGATTCGCGCCAGGGGTTTGGATCAGGAAGCCCGCCAGGAGCACGGATATGCCTATATCCTCAGTTTCCACCGCAAGGACAATTTGGTGATCACCCGCAGGGAATACTACGATCTAAGCGGCGAGCTTTTGAAGATTTACTCCACCGAAGCGTATCTGGATCTGGACCCGTACATTTATCCCACCCAAATAAGCATGGTAAATGTTCAAACCGATCACAAATCGGTATTTATAGTTACCGATATTGTCACCGATGAGGTGCCTGATCGCTATTTTACGACCAGGTTTTTGCAGAACAACAGATAGCGGGGGATGCATGCGGAGGTTATTGGTATTTTTATTCCTTTCGAGCTTCGGCCTCGGCGCTCAAAATTTCGAATTCGTGGGCTTTTGGGATTATTACGGGGGAATCGAATCTTCGGAAGGCTATAAAAACCTGCGAAGCAGGGTATTCGTCCGCCCTCGCTTCTTCGGTTACAATGACGCCACGGGTCTGGAATGGAGTCTGTCGGCGAACCTTTGGGTCCAGCCCCTGGGCGAGGAATACGCCGTGAACCCCTGGGACATATTGCACGAAACCTGGCTCTACCTGCCCCTGGACAACTTCGATTTCACCCTGGGTCAAAAGCTGGTTACCTACGGATTCGCAGATGTATACGGCCCTCTCAATGTGCTGCACAGCAGGAACCGCGCAGCCCTCAGCATCGACGAAGCCTGGGATGCCCGCCGTCCGGATCCCATGCTACAAATGCGGATTTTTCCAACCCTCGAAGATACCATAGAACTGACCTATGTTCCCGTCACCAGGCCGGACCGCGAACGAAAAGGACCCGTCCAGCTTCCTCCCGGGGATAATCCGGCCACCGCCGATATGGTGCAATGGTCCGACGATCCCTATATTCTGGACAATCCCCACTCCTTTTTTATCAACTACAACCGTTACGGCATAAAAAGCGATTGGCAGTTTTTTTACGGATACTACACTGACCATACGCCCGATTTTAAGGTGGATACGGTGGACTCGTCGGTGGCCTCGGTAATTACCCCGGTCTACAACAAAAAACACAGCCTGGGGCTGGCGTATTCCACCCGGCTGGGAAAGTTGACGCTTTCCCAGGACCTTGCATTAACCCTTACCAGGGATTTGGACGGTACGGATATCGGGGCGGCAAATTCGGATATTACGCTCAACACCCAGCTGCTGGCCCAGCTCAAGGGCGGCATTCTGAGCCAATTCAGTCTCATTACCGCGTTTTTCATCAATCACGGCAAGCACGACAAGCACGACGACAACGACCCGGACATCACATCTCCCCAAGAAAAAGAGGCGCAATATCTTTCCGCGGAAATACAGAGCTTTCACAACCAGCCCTTGCCCTTCATAGCCGTTCTGGTGGCGCATTTTGAAAAGGCTTTTTTCAGAAACCGCTTAAAAACACAGTTGAACCTGGCCCTGCTCGGGCCGAGGGTGCTCATAAGTCCGAGGTTCGCCTTTGCCCTGAGCGATTACTGGGGTGTGGAAACCGGTATGGATTTGACCACAGATCCACTTTTTAACCCTGAGTCTTTTCCCGACCGTGATTTGCGTCGCAACCCCGTGAACGACAATTTTTACTTCCGCATGATTTACAGATATTAGCCGGGGCCTCGACATTTCCGGCCGATGCCGCGTCGCATGATGAAATTAAAAATAATTCAGGTTTATGGTAGAATTTATGGTAGAATCTGATATTACCTCAAATGCGAGGTATAATAGGGTCAGGTATAATCGCAATACGGAGGTTCCCGCAATGACTACAAAAAATTGTATTTCAATTGTTGTGATAATCACAATTGCCATGGTCGTATTGAGTTCTTGCAACCCACATGTGGGGTCAAAAACGTTTCATCCGGTAAAATTTCGTATGAGTTCTTCTGAAGCATCCTTGGCGCGTTCCAATGTACGCTCTAAAGCTTCTGCAGCAGGACCGGTAGCTGTTCCCCGCGATTCAGAAAGCATGGTGAAGGCTATCTACAGCCACTCCGTTGCTGTGCGCATAGCTTCTTTCAAACAAGGATTCTCCTATTCTTCTGAAAATGATCCAAATCTCAATGAGGTGTGGCTGCTTCCCGCTCCCAATTGGGCATATTTTCCTCTTGTCAAGGTAACCAACCCAATTGAAAATATCTTTGTAAAGAACGGCAAAAGTATTAACTTTTCTGTTAAAAATCTTGGAGATACCTCCTTCTTTACCAAGGATTTCCTGCGTGAATTCTCAACATTCCGGGTAGACGCAATTGAGATTCTACTGCGTGGATTCGGTATAGTAGTTGGTGAAACTTTCTATAAGCATGGTATGCGCATGGATAGCCCTTACAGTCAGCCCCAGCTTTTTAATGGTGCTGAGCTCAGGGACTATTTTTTCCGTGATGTTCCCGAGTATTCTTCTTACAAAATTGTACAAGGCATACGTCCGTTTTTTAAAAAAGGGGACGAGGGATTGCCGTACGAAAGCTCGGATCTACATGTTGTTTTCATGAGAGACGACTGGCTTGATGAGCCTGTATTTTTAGGCAACCAATGGAAGGCCGAGTATGGCAGGGATTCCTCTGGCCTTGACCTTGGGGTTCGAAAGATGAGTGATTTCACATTCGAGAAACTCTCCAGTTATCTTGCGGATCGTGAGACGGGCGTCTATTTTTTTATACCTTATGACTTGGTGAAAGTTTCCCTCCTTCCTGTGGGTGTGAACAAAGATTCTGTAGAAGGAAGTTATATTCAGAATCCGGTTCTTAATATAGTCTTTGACTTTAATGACCTCCTTCACGGGATCACAATTAATGACTTTAAGGATGACAACATCCTTGATGAGGATGGAATCTACTACAAGGCAGACAGCCATGTTCCCTTTGGAATATCAGTTCGAATAATAAATGAATAGCAAATCATTTTGTGAATCATGATAGAATTGGATATTTTTTCAAAAAATATTTGGTTTTTTTCCAATGAGAGGTATAATAAAGAGTCAGGTACAATCGCAATGCGGAGGTTTCCAGAATGACTACAAAAAATTGCATTTCAATTGTTGTAGTAATGATAATTGCCATGGTCGTATTGAGTTCTTGCCCCATGCTAATGGGGGACGTACAGCTTAATCAGGCAGGGGTTCGCATGAGTTCTTCTACAGCACCCTTGGCGAATGTACGCTCTAAAGCTTCTGCAGCATCGGCAACTGCTCCCGGTTCAGCAAGCATAGTGAAGGCTCTCTATACCTGGAGCATGAGCATGCATCTTGCTTCTTTCAAACAAGGATTCAGCTATTCTGCCAATGATCAAAATTTAAATTATGTCTTAAAAAGGCCTGCTCCCGATTGGGTATATTTTCCTGTTATTGAACAAGGCTCGGCAGCTGTGAGTCGCTTTGTAAAGAACGGCAAAAGTATTGATATTCTTGATAGAAATGGTGGAAATCTTCGTTCCCGATTTACCAGGGATTTTATAAGCGAATTCCGGGAATTCCGGGTAGACGCAATTGAGCTTGCACTAGACGGAATCGGTGCAGTAGTTGGTAACACTCTTTATACGCATGGTTATATACAGGGGTACAGTGCTGCTGAGCTCCGGAGCTATCTTTTCCGTCATGCTCCCGAGTATTCGTCTTATAAAATTGAAGAAGGCAGACGTCCGCTTTTTAAAGACGAGGATGGAAAGGTCAGCGTAATCTCGAACTTATGTGTTGTTTTTATGAGAGACGACTGGCTTGATAGTCCTGTATTTTTAACTCAAGAACTTGAGGAGTCCTTCAGGTCTCCTTCTCGAGACTTGAGTGATTTGGAATCCGAGAAAATCTCCAGTTATCTCAATACCCGTGAGAGGGGCTTATATGCCTTTATACCTTATGACCTGGTGACAATTCCCATCGTTTTTTCCGGGGTGAACAAAGATTCTGTAGAAGGAAGGTATATTCAGAATCCGGTCATTGATATAGTCTTCGACTTCAATAAAATCCTTCACGAGACCACAATTGATGACTATAACGAAGACCAAAGCATTGATGAATCCGATGGTGGTGTGTGGGGACTCTACTACAAAGTAGACCACCATGCCCCCTTTGGAATATCAGTTCGAATAATAAATGAATAGCAAATCATTTTGCGAATTATGAATGGAAGCCTCCCGGCAAGAGGCTTTTTATTCATGTTTAATCTCATCCTCCCATTCAATGACCACTACCATTCGCAGAAGTTGATCGTGGAAATTATTTGTTGACTAGTTATGTTTTTATCCTTAAACTTAAAATAAGCGAGGTCAGTCGTATTAACATTGTTAATGCAAACTTGCAAAAAAAAGGAGAAAAATATGCGAAAAATTTTCGTAGTTCTTATGGTGATTGTTTCCATTATGCCGGTTCTGGCAGGTGGGGGCAGTGAAACTGGCGGAAAAGCGGCAGCGTCCGGTGAGTTGGTGCTCTACACAACAAGGGGTGAATCTCTTATTAATAATGTTTTACAGGCCTTCAATAAAGAGTACCCTGAAGTAGATGTGGTTGTGGTCAGAGGAAGCAACAGTACTTTGGGAGCCCGGATACTGGAAGAACGATCCAATCCACAAGCCAATGTTTTTATCAACAGTGATACACTAACCATGGAAAATCTCCATGAGGAAGATGTATTTATTTCAAATGATTCTGCTTCTGTATCGTCGATTCCCCTCCAGTATCGTGCTGACGATGGAAGTTGGGCAGCTCTCACTATTCGGGGACGGGTTATTATTTACAATACTGACCTGCTGGATGAATCTGAAGCTCCTGCTTCGCTGACCGAGTTAGTCGATCCGAAATGGGCCGGAAGAATCGGTTCTGCCAATTCTACCAATGGGGCCATGATGGCAACTGTTGTTGCACTAAACAGGATCCTGGGTGAAGATGCCACTACTACCTGGTTAGAAGGTCTTGTCGCCAATGATACACTTTTTTCCGGAAGTCATACTGACATTCGAAAGGCAGTTGGCGCTGGTGAAATTGAAGTGGGCCTGGTCAACCACTACTACTATTATCTATCCAAGGCAGAAGGAGCTCCGGTAGGAGTCGTTTGGCCTGATCAAGGTCCAAATGATATGGGACTCATTGTAAACTCAACCAATATTGCCATCCTTCAGAAAACCACTGGTAAAAAACTGGAGCTGGCAAAAATGTTTGTAGACTTTATGCTTTCCGAGACCGGCCAGACCATCTATGCCCAGGGCAATTTTGAATGGCCCATCAAAGATGACATTCCCCTGGCTGAAACAGTACCTGATCCCAATGACTTCAATTTGGCTGATATCAATCTGAAATCTTTGGTAGATGGCATACCCACAGCCCGAAAACAGATTCAAGAAGTAGGCATGCCGTAACAGTGATTTTATTTACAGATAATCTGATCCACCACCCGGTGGATCAGATTACTCTGTTATCCCTGTGATCTGTTGACTATGCGTTTATTGCCATGAGAAGCCACTGTCATGAGAAACCACCATCGACCCCTGTCACTTCTTCTGTCGGGCAGCATAATCAGTTGTGCCGCAGCTATCCCCCTTGTTTATATCCTTTATCATGCCCTTTCTGCCGATTCTGAACTGTGGCTGCAGATAACCAGTGGTCAGTATCCCGATCTCATTGTGGATACCCTGCTATTGGTTTTTTCGGTGATATCAACAACTGCTGTTGTTGGAATTCTTGCTGCCTGGTTAGTTGAGCGAACGGAACTCAAACAGAAAGGAGCCTGGCGGCTTGTACTATCCCTGCCATTGGCAATTCCCGGGTATATTGTTGCAATCTGTTATATGTTTCTGCTGAGACGAGGTGGATTTGTGGATCAAGTTGCCATGAATCTTTCTGGTTTTGGAAGAAACGAGTTTCCCTTACCTCCGCTATTTAATTTGGGAGGGGTAAGCTTTATCATGAGCTTATATGCCTTTCCCCTTGTGTTTCTGTCTGTGTCCGGTGCCTTGAGAGCGCAGGATGGAACGCTGGAAGATGCAATCCGCCTATCCGGTCATTCCCGAATTTATAGTTTTTTTCGAGTGAATTTACCCCTTTTGATGCCTGCCATTTTGGGAGGGTTGATACTGGTTGGGCTTTATGTATTTTCCGATTTTGGTACGGTATCCTTGATGCGGTATCAGACCTTTACCACGGCCATATTTCGGGAATTTGCCGGGGTAATCAACAGAAGTGCTACATCAATCACCAGCATGGGTCTCTTGATTTTGATGCTGCCCCTGTTGATTAGTCAAAATTTTGTTCAGCAGAAACGGTATACCCGATCTTCCAATTGGCGTGTGGCGAAATTGGTTTCCCTGGGTGTATGGAAACTTCCCGCCATGATGTTTCTGGGCCTTCTGGTGTTGTTGTCGTTGTTGATACCACTGCTTGTTCTCAGTGGTTTGACTCTGCAGGGTATTATTGCACCGACAGCAATTGATAAAATTTGGAGAGTAAGCTCCGTGAGTTTCTTTGATTCAGGTTGGAAGAGCCTGATATTATCGATTCTTGCTGCTACTTTGGCAGTAGCTCTTGCTTTGGTACCTTCCGTATTAATTGTTCGTCATCGATCCAAATTCAGCCTGTTTTTATCCTGCCTGGGTAAATCAGCATTTGCCTTGCCGGGAATAATGGTCGGTCTCGGGTTCTTGATGTTTTTTATTGTCACTCCTATCTATGCAACTCTCTTGTCTCTGGTTCTTGCCCTGGCCTTCAGACTGTTACCCCAGACACTGACTCTCAGTGAGTCGGCACTGCGCTATGTTTCCCCAAATCTGGAGCAAGCTTCTCTCACTGCAGGGTATGGATACAGGGAAACCATACTAAAGATAACCGTACCCCTTGCTGCACCGGGATTATTGGCCACCTGGTCTCTGGCTTTTGTGACAGCGATGAAAGAACTGCCTCTATTAATGATTCTGCGTCCTCCTGGTTTTGATACACTCCCGATCAAAATTTGGGAAGCTGCCAATGATTCAATCTATACTCAAGCAGCACCTCCTGCGTTATTTTTAATCGCTTTGACCCTGTGTACCCTGGCATTTGTTCATCGGTTGGGAAGATTTGGTATCAATAAAATTGAAGGGTATTCAGAGCGAAATCCGGGAGTTCAGGAATAATATGGCAGGTACAACATTGGAAAACATGGACAAAACTGGTACTGCAAAGGATCAAGCCTGGGTTGAGCTGGTAAATGTATCCAGGCACTATACTCCGGATGTTCTGGCCGTAAATCAACTTTCGCTGAGCTTGAAAAAAGGAGAGATACTGGCGCTCCTGGGTCCCAGTGGCTGTGGAAAATCAACCACCTTAAAATTAATAGCAGGTCTTGAAACGCCGGATTCAGGGCATATTAGCTTGCAGGGCAAGCTTGTTGCTGGAAGCAATAATTGGATGGCTCCAAATAAAAGAAAAGTTGCCATGGTCTTTCAGGATTATGCTCTTTTTCCCCACATGACTGTGGAGCAAAATATCCGGTACCCTTTGGTGAATTCCAAATTGGACAAGCAACTGAGGGTAAAGGAGCTTTTATCTGTCAGTCGATTGGAACAGCTCGGTCAGCGGTATCCCCATGAATTGTCCGGAGGCCAACAACAGCGGGTGGCTCTTGCCAGGGCTCTTGCCCAGGATCCCGAGGTAATCTTGCTGGATGAGCCTTTTTCAAATCTTGATGCCCGTTTGCGCGAAAGTACCAGGGAAGAAGTAAAGAGTATTCTTTCACAAACCCGGATCACCAGCATATTGGTTACTCATGACCAAAAAGAAGCATTCAGCATGGCAGACAGGGTGGGGGTAATGTTTGATGGAACCATCGCCCAACTGGGTTCCCCGCGGGATATCTATCTGCATCCCGCCACCAAACGTTGTGCCCGATTTGTTGGGGCTACCCGTTTCGTTTCCGGGACTGCCCAGGCCGGTGTCGTCCATTGCATTCTGGGAAAACTACCTCTGTATGAACAGTTAAAGGATATGGAAGGATCGGTGGAGGTGCTCATTCGACCGGATATGCTTTCTCTAACCGAGAATCCTGAAGGTATAGCCCACCTGGAACAGCATAAATTTTATGGCAGCCATCAATTGGCGCAGCTATCCCTGGCAGGTGGCCTGGAACTTGAAGTCAAAAATTCACCGGCAGAAGAAATGCGCATCGGATCCAATTATGATCTGAGTGTCAATGGATCAGTGATGGCCTATCCACACCAGGCGGTCTGATCGGGGAGTCTGGTATAAATCTGGATAGGTGGTATGGCGGCGATGCGGACTGGCGGCGATGCGAACTGGCGGCGATGCGAACTGGTGGCGATGCGGACTGGTGGCGATGCGGACTGGTGGCGATGCGAACCTTTGCTATATTCCGAAGGCTCCTTGCTCCCTCAGGCTGGTCCATCCACTGCTGTGAAATACGATGTGATCCAGCAGGGGTATGCCCAGCAGATCTCCGGCTTTTTGGAGCCGGGTGGTGACTTCCATATCTTCCCGGCTGGGTTCCAAATTTCCCGAGGGATGGTTGTGGGCCACGATGACGGCGGCGCTTCGCAATTCTATGGCGGGACGGAATACTTCTCTGGGATGGACCAACGAACGATTCAGCAGGCCTATGGTTACGGTCTCCCTGCTAACCAATACATGGGCGGCGTTGAGACAGAGAACGAGGAACTGTTCCTGTTGACGGTCGCCTAGGTGCCGGATGGTTTCCCAAACCTCCTCGGGTCTTCGGATGGGTTCGCTTCCGGGAGAATAGCGTCGTTTACCCAGCTCCATTGCCGCCGCAATCATCATTGTTTTTGCCCGCCCAAGGCCCCGTACGTTTTCCAGAGCCCGGGCGGTTTCGTAGCCGTTTTTGCCTTCCCTGTCCAGTATGCTCTTGGCCGCATCGGCCAGCTGATGGACCGAATGTTCCTTGCAGCCCGAACCGATGAGGAGCGCCAGTAATTCGGCGTCCGAAAGACTCTGTACTCCGTATTCTGCGGCTTTTTCCCGTGGAAAAAGGCTGCGCTGGGGTAGCGAGGCGTAATTAACAGCTTCCATAATTATAATACCGTTAAAAAAGCTGATTTGCATGGGTAATCCCTCCAGTAATGGCCGTTACCATTTGTAGAGGTTGATCAGGTGACCAAGGTTACCATCAATGGAGGAGTGCCTCTGATTGCGGAATTCGATCGTTCGTTACTATATGTCCAAAGCGATTGGGTCGCAAAAAGTTGGGAACGGATTTTGTTAATTCTGTTTGATATGACTTTAAATGTTTTGGGGAAGGTCATAAATAGCTATACTTGATTATTCATAAATTCCATTACATAGGTTCTTTCTTCTTGAGATATTCCAAAATAATTAAATACAAACTCATCAAGATTTGTCAATGTAGATTTAGATTCCAGGATGTCGTCAATAAGCGAGAGCATGGTATTTTGTTCATCTTCTGTGAGAATAGGTAAAGGTAATTGTTCAATATCACCCCGTAAAATCTTGATCGAATTAAATTTCCTTTTAAAATAGAAATTTAATATTTTGGAGTTTAAAAATCCTGATATTAATTTTATCGGGTAATCAGGAATTTGAGGTATCAGAA
>JACSEG010000226.1_pt1 | contig 10643 bp, 8 predicted proteins | sample 8225521 | NCBI WGS metagenome assembly JACSEG01 (sample SAMN15705060, study PRJNA637333) | viral metagenome | isolation source: viral RNA from sea star tissue | host: Pisaster ochraceus | place: USA:Santa Cruz | collected 2018
GAGGTGTTGGTAAGAACTCTTTGGTCACAACTCTTTGGTCACAGGAATAATGCATGATCAAAGCTGGGTTTTTTTTTGCTAACAAACACCCGCTTCTTCCAGGACGGTGTACAACACGAACAGCGCCACCACTTGGTGGCTGCTTGTGTTGTATGACAGGAAGCCCATAGCGCCTTGACGAAAGGCTAGTGTTTTGCGTGCGTTAACTTAAAGGTTTTGCCCAGCATGGAGGCAAGAATCGACTTTATGATTATTCCACTCTTAGTAATAAATTATCCGATCATTCACACATCTCCATTTATTCACCGCACTGTTATTAACAATAAAATAGAAAAGACCACTGAAGTGGACCTACTATACCACTGCTATATTTTTGTTTCTCTTAAAATCTCATCAGAATGCTGGTTTGATCTAAAATGATTAATGTACAGTATAAAATTGTTACAATAAAGTTCTTTTGAAAAATGCACTTATTTACTGTTTAATCTTATCACTTTTTCCTCCATGATTATATTCATGCTAGGGTTTCAAAATGTTAATACGCTTACCTAAGCAGTGGAACCTTATTATACAAACAATCTTAATCACATGACATGGGTGTTTATCTTTTTGCTGTGACGTGTCATTTTGTTCCTGGCAGCAATGGAATTGACCGTTTGAGGGCGCAATAAGCTCTTGATGTAATAAATATTCGGTATGTAAGGGTGTGTTCACACTTCCCTTATGTAAAATATTAGTAATAGCCTCATAGGTTTATTATTCATTTTAAAACATCCTTTATGCGTAAGGATGATGGGTAGCCTCAAAGCCTCACGCTCGCAGTTTGTTGTATAAACCTCCTTATGCAAAAAGGACGCTTACAGCCTTACAGTATCACACTGGAGGCTTATTATATAAAACTTCCACTTTATGAAAATGAGTCGCTTCACTGCCTCGCGACGGAAGCAGTTTTGTTTATGGACAAAGTTGAATCTGCAAACAGAGGTTTGAGCAATGTACAATGTATGTGGTTTGGGGTTTTTACTCCAACATGAATGCTGAGAATAAATTTCCCACCGGTGATTCCAGGACATAAAAAATAACAGAGAATGTAAAGATTGTCAAGGCAGTAAAAAGAGCAGCAAAACGAGAGAGAGAGAAAGGATTTCAGATGATCCGGCGAGGAGTTTGAACGCTAATTCCTCAGGGTAGAGCCTAAACTTGTACCATGTCCAAGACCGAAGCCTCAAATCCTTGAGGCAACAGCTCCCCGGTGGTTGTAATTTTATAGGAACTATCTGGTTTTGTTAAGTACACTTTCATATCCTTTCCACCAAATTCAAACATCACTTGTCTGCAAGCACCACAAGGAGAAATAAATTCTTCTTTAACATCACTGGCGACAGCCATGGCTTTGAATTTTCTAAGACCTTCGGATATTGCCTTGACGATGGCACACCTCTCTGCACAAACAGAAAGGGAGTACGAAGCATTTTCTACATTGCAGCCTGTTTGAAGACAAAATAAAACAACAACAACAACAATTGAGAAAAAGACCTTTCCATTGTTGATAAACAAACAGCGCTGGTTGGCATGGACCGCCGAATGTTAGTAAAACATTCAATCGTGTTAACAGATGTTTTAACCAAATTCAACATTTTCGGCAAGCTTCTAATTAAATAAAATACCTCCCATGATCGGTTGCTTTGTTTCCAATAAATTCAACACTATTTTTGAATATTTGTGTAACGTTGTTACAAACTGTAGCTATCTGTTTTTGTTTTGCATTTGATGGCTTTCCATAGTTTTCCAACCTGGGTTGGCAAAAACTTGGGCTGTGACGTTGCAAAAGAAAAGGTCTATAGTGCACAACTGTATGTGGCGTTTGCCAACCAATAGTGTATGTACGCATGCGTAAATGTAATTAGCATATTTCATGGGAATGGTCTATTGTACTGCATATAAAAAGGAACACTTTGGTCGCACATGAGACGTTTTTGCAACGGCATTCTACTCAAGCATAATATTCTTTCCACTTATGTCTGGTTCCGATCTTTTGGCCCTCAGAAAAATTAGTAAAATTGTTCTTAAATCTTCTGAAAAAACCCCTAACCTAATGTACATGTAGGTCAGCCCTTGTGCTCGATAAAATGTTCCAACTTTTTTCCAAGGACCAAATATCATGTCTGATGACTTTTGTATACAATATCATTCTCTTTACTTTTCCTATAGATCGCCAATCGATAGGAAACCGAGTAGTACTTGGTAACTACTAAAATATAACATATCAGTGGAGGTCATGGAATGGTACATGTAAGTGAGGCTAATTTACAGAGGTCAGTCTGGCCGTACTCGCCCCCCCCCCTTCCGTTCTCAGGCTGTTTTAATATTATAAAAGGGGGTAATCTATAATATAACGACTGTAAAGTGTAAACAATTTTTGGTTGCAAAACAGTAATGGAAAAATAAGAAATAAAAGATAAATAGAAAGTTGTGCACTGTTACTGTTAGTGCAGGCCCCTACTTTCAGAGCACAGACCAATGTTCTGCTGATGATTTTAAAATTCTTTTTAAGGTGTATTTTTTGTTTATACAATATTAAATTTAGACCATTTATTTCTTTGTATAAATCAACTGAACTTCCTTCACTGAGACTAAAGGCAAGCGAGGCTTTGCTTGTGTTTGTCCTACTTCTTTTTTCATTCATATGGTTTTCAATATTATTATTTTAGGAAATGGCATAGCAGGACCAGGAGAGTTGTTGTCTTCTGGATATGTTCATCGAGTCCTTGAAGTAGCTTTTCCTACATGTTGGACCACGGATGAGGTTTCTCAGGAATTTGAAACTGTTCAAGGAGGCGAAGAAAAAAAAACTGAAAACCATGAGGTATGTCAATTTTTTTCTTTTTGTGTAAGTAGCATAATGAATTTTTCATTTTGTCATGACAGTATATTGCACAAAAAGAAAAAAACTGAAAACCATGAGGTATGTCAATTTTTTTCTTTTTGTGTAAGTAGCATAATGAATTTTTCATTTTGTCACGACAGTATATTGCACAAAAAAAAAATACACAACAGAAACTGTGTATTTTCTGTTTAACTCATTAAAAGTGATGAAATCATGTGCTCCTATCCCCATACATTTTACGTTGTCATGTCAACAAAGACATTGTTATTAGAGAGTCACTGCAGGAATTTCACTAGAGGTGGGGGCCATTTGATTTTGACATTGGATTTTGTGTGCTAAAGTAATGGGGTTGAACCATGAGGATATGGAAGCCAGCTGTTGGCCAGTGATAACCAATCCAGACTACATGAACTTAAATCCCTTCATTGTCTTGCACGCAAAGGTAAGTTTTTTTATTCCTTTGTCACAAAATGTTTGTTTTGATAAAAGGAAATGCTTATTTTGCTCTTACTCTAACAAAGAAGGTGGAGTAAAACTCACATCTTCCAAATAGGGCCTACTGATTAACCAAAAGATGACTTTCAACACAAATATTTTATTTTGATTTCCCCTATTTTCTACTCCTTTTAATCCAGATTGATACATGTATGAGTGAGTATTCCATCTTATCTTGTGAATGAAAAAGCTGAACAGCCATTTTTACTTGCTGCTGCGTATTAAGCCAAGACAGGTATTTTTAATCCTTAAAAGGCATTGTTTAACTTGCTTTCTTAGGCAAATCTTGTCCATGGTTGTGTGCTAGCTACCCAGTGTTCTCCAACCTATAGAAAAGACGTGGCGCACCGCCACGCTTTCTGCGGCGCGCGCCACACTTTATAATAATAATAATAATATTTAAAATTTATATTGCGCCCCTTACATACAAAATGATCAAAGGCGCAGAACACATGTTAAAAAGCACAGAGTGGAAGAAAAAGACAAAGAAAAAAGACTGGTCACCAGGCCAGTGCCCAAACAAAAGTATGGGGATACGTCTGTCCCGCCAACAGAGAACTAATAGTTACTTATTACATAGGCCTATCCCTGCTGGCATCGGTAATGTTTTGACCTTTTCAGGAGACAGACGCCTCTAACCCTAATCTATGCTAAAATACAAACTAACTGGCAAGGTGACCGTAGAAGAAGACACACTAAAAAGCGGTTTTAAAAAGGTGGGTTTTTATATTACATTTAAAAGAGATGAGTTTCTGTTCGCTACGTATGTGAAACGGTAGCGCATTCCAAAGCTTAGGGGCTGCCACAGAAAAAGCCCTATCACCAAATGTAGTCAACATTTTACCAGAAGGATACTCCAAGAAAATACCATTATTCCCTGACCTAAGTTTATATGAAGATACTTTCCGGATGGAAACAAGATCCTGTAAGTACTTTGGAGAAAGACCATGAAGAGCTTTGAATGTCAACAACAGGATTTTAAAATTAATCCTGTACGAAACAGGCAGCCAATGTAATTGACGAATTATAGGTGTGATGTGTTCAAATCGGTGTGTGTTGGTAACAATTCTGGCAGCTGCGTTTTGAACCCTTTGTAGTTTAGCTATCTGTGACTTTGGCAGACCATACAAAAGGCTATTACAATAATCAAGTCGACTGGTCACAAATGCATGAATTAGTTTTAAAAGAGAGTCTTGTGTAAGGAATTGACTAATGCGTTTGATGTTGTGAAGATGAAAAAAGGCTGCAGAGCAAGCTTTATTGATGTGGGTGTTCATTGTAAGTTCAGAATCGAACCAAGACCCCAAGTTACGAACACATGTTGTAGGAAAAACAGTAGCTTCACCTATCATTATATCGGAAATATTAATTTTCTTCAACTGCTGCTTTGATCCGATAATCAAAAATTCACTTTTAGCATCATTAATTAAAAGCCGGTCATGTAACATCCATTGCCTGATGTCCCTAATGCAATCTTCGATTATAGTCACAGCAGCTTGACAAGATTTGTCGTCGTCGGGTCTAAAAGATAGATACAGCTGAGTGTCATCGGCATAGCAATGAACATCAGGCAGATGATGCTCAACGATGTCAAACAATTTAGAGGCATAGACAATAAATAGAAATGGTCCTAAGCAGGATCCCTGAGGAACACCACAGTTGATGTTAAACTTCTCTGATAAGGTACCTTGAATGGATACACGTTGACTTCTATCTGACAAATAGGACGAAAACCAATCGAGGGCCTTGCCAGTGACTCCACATTTAGACTGAAGACGTTTCAATAAAATTTCATGATCAACAGTATCGAACGCTGCACTCAGGTCTAAAAGGACAAGCAGAATAACATGTTGGGAATTCATCCTCATCAGTAAATCATTTTTAACCTTAATAAGAGCCGTCTCTGTACTGTGATGCTTCCGGTAAGATGATTGGAGAACCGGAAACATGGAATGTTTTGACATGTGACTATAAAGTTGGTCACAAACAGCCCTCTCAGTTAATTTAGAAATAAATTGTAAGTTACTGATTGGTCGGTAGTTTTCTAATTTCATATCAAGATTGGTTTTCTTTAATAAAGGGCATATTAAAGCTTCTTTCCAGTCAGTAGGAAATGTACCAGAAACTAATGATGAGTTTATAATGTTGGTAATTACTGGAAGCAAAACATCAAGGCACTCACCCACAAGGTTAGTAGGCATGGGATCCAGAGCGCATGATCCCTTAGAAGAATTGACAACTAGCTGTTTTACCTGTGACTCGGTTAATGGTTCGAAACTATCAAACAGGTTATTACTGGACATTGTTTCAGGTGTAAAAGATAACGGTCTGTCAACAGAGGTTGAAACTTCCAAGTCATCAAGTTTAGCATGAATATTAGATATTTTCTTTACAAAAAAGCTACCCATATCATTAGCAAGAGTCATTTTATCTTTAAAAGGTGGATAGAGGACGTCAACACTATGCCCAAGCAGCTTTTTAGATGCTCTAAATAATTTCCTCTGGTCGGAACTATTACTTTCGATAAAGTCTTTGTAAAAATTGCAGCGAGCTTTATTAAGAAGAAAGGTAACCTTATTTCTTATAAGCTTATATTCTGAAAGATCAGAGACCATGTTTGTTCGTCGCCACTTCTTTTCTGCACGTCTCCTCATCCTCAAGGCAGAGTTGATTTCTTGACTAAACCAAGGTAGACGGGGCCTAGCGGTGACCATCTTAGACTTTAATGGGGCATGTGTATTGAAGGCACCAGCTAGCGTAGAATTATAGCACTTCGTAAGCTCCTCAAGACCTTGAGGAGTGTCCCTGCACAGCCTAGAAGAGACTAAGTCACCTTTGAAGCAATTAATGTCAATGGATTTAATATCCCTATAAACAATCTGTTTAGCAGGAAAAGCAGACTTGTTTTGTTGCAAATTGCAAATAACAGAAAAATGATCAGAAAAAAGGTGGTGAGGTGTCGGGGGGCTGTTAAGAACCATGTCCGATTTCCTGGTAATAACAAGATCTAGTGTGTGACCCATCTCATGAGTAGGTTTGTTAACATGTTGCTGGAGACCCATGGATTCAAGAAGTGACAAAAAACGTATAGTGTTTGGATCATCAGAGATATCAACATGGATGTTAAAATCCCCAGTTATTAAAACTGGTTCAGAAGATAAAATAATGGATTCTAAATAATCAGCAAAATCATTGATAAACCGATTAACTGTACAAGGGTGGCTAGCTGAGTAAGGTGGCCTATAAATAATTACAAGTCGTAGTTTACACGAATTAATCCCTACAGACCATTCTGAAAACTCAAATGAGTCTAATTCATCTCCAGCAATTTTCTTGACATTCAAATGATCACGAAACAACAAAGCAGTGCCTCCCCCCACACGGTTTTTCCGGGGATGATCTAGCAATCTAAAACCAGGTGGAGTTGCTTCAACCTTGTGGGCAACATCCATATCTGTAAACCAAGTCTCTGTAAGGGCAAACAAATCAGCCTTACTATTAATAGCATAAGAAACAAAATTAGCTGCTTTATTTTTAAGAGATCTAGTATTTAAGCAGCAGAGTTTAAATAGATCATCAGAGGGATCGGCAGGATTTACAACAATGTGTTTAAGGACAGGATCAGTGCGGTTTTCCAATACCCTATTATGAACATAATCAAGCCGGTGACCAATTTGAACAGGAATTTTACACTTAAAGTTACAATGACCCGCTCTATTACCCCTGAACCGAAGAATTCCATTCGCTTTTAGAATAGAAAGCAATCCAGGCTGAATGGAGTGACAAGAAGTCTTACGGATGTTAAAAAGTTTACCACGGGAATACATTATAGTTGAATTACTAGACATAATAGAATGCGAACTATCTGTATGTATAAAATGCAACTCATCATTACTAGTGGATCGGATACGAGGGCCTGGGTTAACAGAAATATCCATAAATATTGTTATGTCATGTGGAGGGTCATGACCAGGAATAACTAGAGTAGTTTGGCCATGTTTGGACCATTTGACTAATGGAACTTTTGAGACATTAAATCCAGTACGGCACAGCTGTAATGTTACCCCATGACAGGGTGAAAATGGCACAACAAAATTAGTCAGACACATGTACTGGTCTGAAGACACAAAATACTCATTTCTGACAGTCTCAGCATCAGGAAAGATTTGAACCCGTGACTTATGTATGATAAAAAGCAGATGTAAAAACACCAACAGACGAGAACGGGCACTAAAGGCAACAACCATGATGAACACACGTTACAAAATAGTGAACTCGACCGGAGATAAAAACCACATCAAAAACATCAAAATAACAAGCAATACTAATCGGATAAAGCACCAAAATACAGCACAGAAAAGCACAGAAAGCTTACCAAACACGTCAACAATAAATATAAAGACGATGCCAAAAACTCAGCAAAGATTAAACGGATAAAAATAAGAAAACACTGGCAGAGAAAATCAACAGTGGCGGCTACAGAACAGCGCCCTCAACGAACACACATACTCACCTCTTGTTATCGTTACAACATTAATATGAGTGTGTTTTACCGTTAAGATTTCTTACTTGTAGAAGTACGCATACTGCTCCTTGCTAATGGTACGACCCAGTCTTTCACTCACGACCATTTCATACTTGTCACTTAGACCCCTGCAATGTACAAATGCAATTCTTAACACTAATATAATGAATGTGACCATGGTTTCAGCTCCAAATGGCTGCCTAGAAAGGACATGGTATGTCGACGAAATTATTTGTGAGGTCGCCGCAAGAAAATAATCTAGCATAACTTACTGCTGGTTTATGATCATTTCTTTGACAACACCATATTCAATTCTATCTCATCTTGAATAGTCTTAATACATAGTCGATAATTGTTTTTATTTTTTTAATTTCAACTTTATGAGTAAGAAAATGCATGACTGGTGCGGCCTCCTTACTTTATGCCAACAAAACTATCTCTTACCAGCCTCGAGGGATTGGAAGAGAGTAACAAAAACATGACACTGCTTCCAATGAAATTGCACATCACGCATGCGCACTAACACTACTGGCGGGCACAATGAGGGATAATGCGCCTTTTTGTATGGGGTTGACTGTGGCGTGACGCATCGCATTTGTGCGTCTGCCTAGTGCACAACTCTTTGGCGTTTGCCAACCAATAGTGTCCGTGCGTATGCTTGAATGTAATGAGCATAATTATTTCAATGGATTACAATAAATATGAAATGACAGGAAAAGGTTTTTTAGATGTTAAGAGCATTTTTTAAGCATTATCAAAAAGGAAATTAACGAAGTACTACACACTTTGACTTAGCATTTTCATTGCGTAGCAACTTAAACGCGTAGATTGGCGGGGGACCCTCCTTATGAAACATGAAAATTGCACATTGCAAATATCCCTACTGGCTGGCAAAATGACGGTAAACTGCGCATTTTTATATGTGGCTGATGGTGGCGAGACAAATACGCGTTTATGTATTTATAGTGCGCAACTCTATAGCGTCTGTCAACCGCTAATGTCTGTACGCATGCGTGAAAGTAAGTAGGGGGTTTCATGGCAAAGGTTCATTGTTGCGTAGATTTACAATCAAGTGCAAAGGTTAGAATCCGCAGAAAACAAGCCTATAGTGCATGAATTCAAAGCTAACCTATTTCACGGGCCAATCAAATCAAACTTCTGTTTTCTACAAAAATCCATAATAATTGGCTCCATTTAAACTAGACAATAAAACTGTTTTATTTGTAGTTAAGCTGCTATTCGATCACGACAAGGGGGCGCCATACAATCTCAAAATGCTGAATTCCGATCTATAACTATAAGCTATAAGCTATAAGCTATCAATCAAGCTATATCTATAAGCTATCAATCGAGTTGGTGTCACTTACGAGTTGACGGCATCTAGAACATTTCTAATGGCTGTTTGTGAGATATCACGGATCTCCTGAATCAGCACCAAATCATACCGCCTAAGAATCTTAACCAGTACTTCGACAACTTCTGGCCTCTGAACTTTTGTTCGCCCCAGTACATTAATGTTGAATGCCCCAATCAACAACGAACCGTCGTCGCCCGCGCTTGTGTTTGTTGCCGCCGCAACAGTCCGCGTTGAGGGCGCAATCATTAGAAGCAGACTTTGTTGGATGATCACAGCACACAGGAAAGAACAGAGCGGAAGTCGGAGTGTCCTCATGTTGGTTTCGACCAGGATACAAACTGATGAAGCCTAATAGTTTTATATGGTCGATCCTCAGGGAAGTAGAATTACTTTGAGTAATCGTACGACTTTTCAGTGATGTTAACCACAGTGCAGTTTAGAATGTAGATAATGCAAATAAGCACATTTTTCCAGTATAAATAGAGTACAAAACGTTCAGTGCGTGGATTTAACACATCAGTACTCAGTCACAGCTTTCTGAGAACAACTAATTTCCGCGTAGTGTTGGGTGCGGTAATAACATGGGTGAAAGTTTGGGGTCATTCAATTCACGCACTGCATCCACGGCATCCACTGCATTCACGGACATCAAATATGTAAATTTACGTGAATATTGACGTAAATATTTGCCATTAGGGGGCACAAATCGCAAATATTCACGTGAAAATTTACGTAAATATCTGTGACTTGGGGGCACAAATCGTGAATATTTACGTAAATATTCACGTAAATATATATGATGTCCCCTCAGTGCCACCATAGGCCCATCATCCCTAAGCCTATATATTGCCTAATGGTACAGCGAATATACTCATTTAACATGTTTAACTGGTAAATACTTGCGATTTGGGGCACAAATCGTGAATTCACGCAACTGTCGTTTCGCATATTATTCGTGACACGGCCGAAATTGTGAATTTTTACGTATAATACCGTGAATATTTGCGATCTGGGCGTACTCGTGAGCATTACGTAAATATGTATGTTCGATGTCCCTTTCAAGCCATCATACTTAATACTTTTGTATCACCTTTGTATAAAAAATAAAGACAACCTAATACTGGTACTGTTTATGCTTCACTTTCTTCCTGTTTATGCTTCACTTCTAGAAAACCGAAAGGAATTTCATTTTCAATTTCAAAGGTCCGATTCCCTTATTTTGGTTTCACCCTCAGAATATTACTGGATTGTCACAAGTTTTACACCATTGGAAAGCCCGTCTCAAGGGTTCCTTCGTCCGTTAGTTTTGTTGAGCTGAGCATTTTGTACGCGAGGAAAGCGTCCTGGAGGCAGGGCTGCCCTAAACCTGACTGTAAAGC
>JACSEG010000227.1_pt1 | contig 10638 bp, 1 predicted proteins | sample 8225521 | NCBI WGS metagenome assembly JACSEG01 (sample SAMN15705060, study PRJNA637333) | viral metagenome | isolation source: viral RNA from sea star tissue | host: Pisaster ochraceus | place: USA:Santa Cruz | collected 2018
GGGTGTGTTTGGTCGGGTTGGGAATTATCTGATTGTTCCGTGCGGGTCCGTGTTTCTCGGATGTTCATGCAGTGGCAGTATCAGTTACTTGAGCAAACTTTCAACAGCCGTCAGTAGTTTTCTCCTTTCAAAAATTCTAACAGCCTGTTTTATCATTTTCTTTGCTGTTACAGAAAAACTATTTATTGCATGCCATCCTTATTTATTGAGCACTGTCAACGCAGCGCCGTACACCATCGTTGTCATCGTGGTAGTAACATCACATCAAGATGAACAGCAAACAAGCAAAAACAGAACAGCCGTCTGTCGCAGCCAAGACCCCGATAGCAGTTGTTGGAATTGGCTGCCGCATGCCTGGTGGAGTGGACTCTCCGAAGGCTTTCTGGGATGCCATCGTTCAAGGTGAAGACATGATCAGCGAGGTGCCTCCCGACAGATGGTCCCTAGAGTCATTCCACGATCCTGATCAAACCAACCACAGTAAGATGGTAACAAAACGCTGTGGTTTCGTCAAAGACATTGACAAGTTCGACAACACCTTCTTTAAGATATCCCCTCGTGAGGCTAGCTCCATGGACCCTCAACAGCGCCATATACTTGAGGTCACCTATGAGGCATTCGAGGACGCTGGTATCATCCCAAGCACACTTGGCGAATCCTGTGGCGTCTACATCGGGGTCGGAATGATGGACTACCCAATCATGATCATGGAAACATCTCTCATTAACCCTTACACCCACACAGGTGTTGGTCATTCTGCAGTGGCTAACCGTATCTCCTATGCCTTTGACCTTCGTGGACCCTCCTACGTAGTGGACACTGCCTGCGCCTCATCCATGACAGCCATGCACGTAGCCTGTAATGCCATCTGGGACGGTGAATGCACTTCAGCTGTTGCAGGAGGCTGCAACACGCTCCTCCTACCCGAGGTAACTGTGGGGTTCAGCGCTCTTGGTGTCCTCTCTCCAGAGGGAAAGTGTTGCCCATTCTCCGATACTGCCAAGGGGTACGTGCGAAGTGAGGGGTTTGGAGCGTTCATTCTGAAGCCGCTAGATGCAGCTCTAGCTGAAAATGACCACGTGTATGCCGTCATCAGAGGTAGTGCAATTGCAGCAAATGGCTTCAGCAAGAGTCTTACGATGCCTTCCGCACCTGCCCAAGAGATGGTAATGAAAAACGCCTACGAACGCTCTGGTGTCCCATTGTCCTCCGTCCAGTATGTAGAAGCACATGGCACAGGAACTCCAGTTGGGGATCCCATTGAAGCCGGGGCCATTGGTCGCACATTTGGTCCCCTAAAGGACAGCCCAGTTAAGATAGGATCTGTCAAGAGCAACTTTGGCCACAGTGAATGTGCTGCTGGTATAACAGCTGCCATAAAAGTAGCCCTTATGCTTGAGAAAAAGATGCTGGTCCCCACCATTAATTACAATGAACCAAACCCGAAGATTGACCTTCAAGAACTTAATCTGAAAGTTCAGACTACCCTGGAGCCAATGGAGAGCACCCACGATGAGACCAATATTGACCAGTACACCATTGGACTGAACAGCTTTGGTTTTGCGGGAGCAGTTGCTCACATGATATTCCAGAATGCTCCAAAATCAACCACGAACGCCATAACTGCAGATACAGCTGGCTGGACGTTTGGAGACGAAGAAAACGTTGGCCGACCAATCATTCTGCCGCTGTCAGCTAAATCTGGTGATGCCCTGAGAGACCTTACCAAGAAGTGGCTAGACTTCAACTGTGACACTGATGCTCTTCACGTAGCCTCTTGGCAAGCAACACGAAGGGAGCACCACCCATACCGCATGGCCATCATAGCTAATTCAAGCTCCTCTTGTAGACAGACTCTGGAGGGATTTCTTGAAGGTGCTGGATCTGAAGCTGCAGTGACTGGAACAGCGCCTCAAGGGAAACCGAAGGTCTGTTTCGTGTTTCCAGGACAGGGGCAGCAGTGGGTAGATATGGGCCGCAAGTTGTACAGCTCTGAGATTATATTCAGAGAGGCCATCGATTCCTGCGACAAAATCTTCCAAAGGATGTCTGGTTGGTCTCTGCTGGAATACTGCGGGTTGTTCAAGGATGAAAACAATATCACAGAGGCATCACCTTATACCTCTGTGGAAGATGCCTTGGGTCAAGTTGAGGTCATCCAGCCAGCCATAATGTTCATTCAGGTGGCACTCTTTCACCAGTGGCAGCACTGGGGAGTTCAACCCGATGTTGTTGTTGGACACAGTCTTGGTGAGATTTCTGCCGCATATGCCTGTGGTGGTCTGACTCTAGAGGAAGCTGTAGCTGTTATTTATCACCGTAGCCACGCACAAGCCAAGCAGACAGGTACAGGAAGAATGGCTGCTCTAAGAGCTACAAGAGAGCAAGCTGAGCAAATGTGTCTGGAGCATGACAATCTCTACATCGCTGCAGTCAATGCACCAGGTGCAATAACCCTTGCAGGCAATTGTGAAGTTGTAGCTACAGTTGTGGAGCAAAACCCAGGAAAGGCTAAGCAACTTCGAGTAACTTGTGCCTTCCATACTCCTGAGATGGACCCAATCAAAGAGCCATTTTCAACGGCCATGGAAGGTGTGGTAAAAAGTGCGGTTGGCAAGAGAACTGTTCCTTTCTACTCTACAGTGACAGGTGAATACTATGATGCAAGCTTCGGAACTGATTACTGGTGGAGCAACATCCGAAACGCCGTTCTTTTCCAGCCTGCTATCGAAGCCATTCTCCAAGAGACAAAAGCTGATGTCTTTCTGGAAATTGCTGCATCAAACACACTTCTGTCGTCAGTCAAACAAATTGCCCGTGGCTTGGACCCAAAACACCCACCTACTACCATCAACTCAAGCTTGCGAGACAAAGATGACCTTCACAGCATCCAGCGTGCCATTGGTACTCTCTACACTAGTGGCGTTTCCCTCGACTGGTCCTGCCTAACTCATAATACAGCAGAATGGGCACCAGTTCCCACATATCCATGGCAACATCAATCCTTCTGGCTAGAAACTGAAGACAGGCAGAAACGTCGTCTTGGGTTAGATGACCGGACCTTCAAGGGACAGAGTGGTAACCTTACTTTGGAGATGTTCCCCTTCTTAGCTGACCACGTGGTTGGAAACCGGGTTGTATTCCCTGGAGCTGGCTACATTGAACATATGATTCAGATGACATTTTCTGAGACAGAGATGCCAGCTTTGAAGAACATCAACTTCACCCGTGTTCTACCATGGCCTGAAGATTCTGACTCCAAGAAGTGCACTCTGAAGCTCGGGTTGGAGAAAGATGGAGCAGTGATGCAGGTCACATGTGAAGGCAATGAGCACAGCAATGCTCAGACCAGTACCAGCTCCAAAGAGGACAATTTTATTCCACTTGAGAAAATCACCGAGAGATGCCTGACTGAGGTCACTAGTGAGGTCTTTTATGAGCGCCTTCAAGATGTAGGACTCAGCTATGGACCCGCTTTCCAGATGGTGGAAAAGATGTATCTGGGTGATGGTGAGGCACTTGCTATCCTCCAGCCGGTTCCAGACAACAAGCAGAGAATACAAGTAGCCCATCTTGATGCTACATTCCAACTTGTTCTTTCTGCAGTAGGTTCAAGTAGCGCTATGTACCTCCCGGTGCATATCGATTCTCTTGAGATGTCTGCAGAGTCTATTCCATCCGGTGAGAAGCTTCTGGCCTACACTAGAATAATCGACTGTGACAGCATGCTCCTCTCAGCTGATATTACCATTGCAACTGAAAAGGGTGTAAGTCTTGCTTCTGTTAAGGGATTTCAAGCACAGAACTTCAATGGCAATCATTCTGATGTCCCTATTGAATCGTGTATCTACACAACGCAGTGGCAACCAGTCTCAGCTAACACCTTGCCGACATCAGTTGTTACCGAAGTCTTCAAGGAGAGTAATCTTCAGGAGGTATATGGGGATGAATTGAACGCCATCAAACGAGCTGAAGAAGTACTTGATGATATTGAAGGTGTTTGTGTTTCCTATATCCGACATGCCATCGAGACAGTCCCTCTGGAAGAGCGTGCTCAGGGGAAGAGTTACGTCAAGTACATGGATCGGTTCCAGACCATCGCCGAAAGCAAATCCAGCAAATCCATCCCGTACAACAACATTCCATCAGTCTTGGACAAGATTCTTGAACATGTCCCTGAGCTTGATTCTGAGGTCAGTCTGATAAAGAGTCTTGGAGATGTTCTTCCCAATACACTACGGGATCCACAAACTGCAGTTCCAATCATGTTCTGTGCAGAAGGCCTTGACAGGTACTTCTATGACTCACTGAGTACCAGGCTGTACTACAGAGCTGGGGCAGAAGCAGTTGTCAGTGCTATCAAGGAAGCTGCTAAACACAAGAAGGTTGTTCGAGTTCTGGAACTCGGTGCTCGTATTGGAGGATTGACACGCTTCATCGCCAACCCACTTAAAGACATGGGAGTAGAGAAGAGAATGGAGTATGTTTTCACAGACGTGAGTGCGACTTTCTTCCAGCAGGCTCAGGAAAATTTGAAAGAATTTCCATTTATCCAGTACAAGCAGATAGATATTGAAAGAGACATTGATGAACAAGGGTTTGTACCAGGGAGCTTTGATGTGATAGTCTGTCTGGACACGTTGCATGCAGCAGTGAATGTACAACACAGCACAGCTTACATGAGTAACTTGTTAAGCCCAGATGGACTGATGTTTATCATAGAGGGTACCAACACACACTACCTGACTGAGCTGTGGTTTGGAGCTTTGGATGTTTGCTGGGTATTTGATGACTTCCGTAAGGAGCGATGCTGGATGGATCGCCAGGGCTGGTTGGACACAATGAGTCAAGTCGGCCTAAGAGATATTCAATCTGCATCTTCACCAAATGAGTTCTTCCACTGCATTTTTGCAGGGCGGAAATCATCACTTTCAGAACAAGAATGCCCTAGGGAGGTCATCAAGCAAGACAAGATGATTATTGTTCGAGAAGAAAACAACAGGTTCTCATCAGAGTTTCTTCCCTTTTATCATGGCGAGGTTCAGATTCATACTTTTTCTGAATCCAAGTCACTGGATCGTCTTTTCAGCGAACACTCGGACTCTCCAATGGAGGTGATGTACATCTACAGTGATGGAGATTCCAAGGCTCATGCACTCCTGAGACTCTTTCAGGCAGTGGAGTTATACCCAGAAGCTGTCAAACGGGTGTGGGTCCTGACGAAAGGTGCAAACATGGACTGTACTATGCCAAATGGTTCTCTGGCTGTTGGTTTGACTCGAGCTGTCAGTAACCAGATCCCAGGGATGTCAATTTGTGCAGTAGATTTCGACCCTGAGAACTCACTTGCTGAAAATGTTCAAGAATTACTTAGACTGATGAACGACAGCAGCCTTGCTGAGCGTGAGATTGTCCTACGGAAGGGGAGGTACGTCCCCCGCGTTATGCACCAAGATTTGAACAACATCAAAACCATCGAGTCGACAAAGTGGCGTGTTGAGCAAGACCTAAAAAGTAAAGCAGGCAAAGGTGCATCCATTGATGACTTGGCATTCCATGATGTCCAGGACTTTGAAGTTCCTTCAGGTCATGTAAAGATTAAGGTGAAAGCTGCACCTCTCAATTTCAAAGATGTCATGATGGCGTTGGGGCTTCTTGAAGGATTGGAAAATGACACACATCCCTCATTCGGTATTGAGTGTTCTGGTGTTGTGGTTGAGATTGGTTCAAGAGTATCTGGTGTACGGATTGGTGACGAGGTGATAGCATTTGGAAAAAGCTGCTTTGCCTCACATGCAATCTGTGATGCTAAACTCACTGTCCACAAGCCCGATAATCTTGACTTTCTGGAAAGTTCTAGCATTGGAGTAGTTTTCGTGACAGCATACCTCAGCCTGATTGAAAGAGCCAACTTGAAAAAAGATGAGACAGTTCTGATTCACTCAGCCTGTGGGGGAGTTGGTCTCGCAGCCATTCAGATCGCAAAGATGATCGGTGCAAAGATCATCTGCACTGCAGGAACAGAGGAGAAGAGGACCTACTTGAGAAAACATGTTGGTGTTGAGATGGTTAGTGATTCACGTACTGCCCGTTTTCATGATGATGTCATGGAATGGACCAATGGTCGAGGAGTAGATGTCATTCTGAACTCACTCTCTGGAAAGCTCCTTCAAACTGGTATCTCACTGCTTGGGCCAGGCGGACGTTTTTGTGAGATTGGTAAACGTGACATCTTGCAGAGCTCCAGCATCCCTATGGGTTTTTTCTTGGAGAACAAATCCTTCAATTCCTGCCAAGTCGATGTCTTGATGCGGCAGCGACCAGCCACGGTGCAAGGTATAATGCGAAAAGTTGTTGAACTGTTTAACGAGAACAAGCTGAAGCCGATTCCTACTACTGTGCAACCACTTGCCAACCTGAAGGAGACATTCCGTATGATGTCAAAGGGAGCTCACATTGGCAAGATCGTCTTTGAAGTGCCAGAAGGTTTCCAGCCAGCTGAGGTTAAACTTCCTCTTAGTCAGTTCAAATCAAACGGGACATACATAGTTACTGGTGGATTTGGTGGAATTGGCCAAGCTCTTTCAAGATGGTTGTGCCAGAATGGGGCCAAGCATATCGTTCTTATCTCCAGGAAAGGGGCAAAGACGGCTGCTGCAAAGAGGACTGTGAGCTACCTAAAGCACAACAAAGTCAACCTGAAGGAGTACTCACTAGATATCTCAAACAGACAGAGTGTGAACAAAATGCTAGAGAAGCTTCGTGACGATAAACGAGTCCCCCCAATCAGAGGTGTCTTTCATCTAGCAGGCGTTATTGAGGAAGAGAACCTTCCAGATATCACGACCGATCAGATGAGCCGAATCCTGGGTGCCAAGGCAACTGGAGCCAAAATCCTCCATGATCTGACTCAGCATGATCAACTTGACATCTTCTTCATGCTATCCTCAATCTCTACTACTTGGGGACATCCGGCACAGCCATGTTACTGTGCTGCTAATGCATACCTCGATGCTCTGGCCGAGAAGAGGCACAAGGATGGACTACCAGCTCTCTCTGTGCAACTGGCACCTGTCAAAGGGGCAGGGTATCTAGAGGACAAAGGCCAAACAGTCAAGGTTCTAGCTATGAAGGGAAACCACCAGCTGTATGTAGATGAGTTCCTTCAGGTACTTGGTCAGCTTCTGTCACGTGGAGACCTCCCAACAGTCTGCCTTGCCAATCAGGAATGGGGAGCGACTCAGCAATTCTGCTATAAATCCATGCTCAAGTTCCACCATTTGGCTGCACTCGGCAACAAATCATCATCCAGCGATGCTAGCAGCATGGACATTGCAGACTTGGAAACCAGCATCAAATCCAAGATGGCCGATCTCCTGTGTATGTCAGATGATGCAATTGATGTCACCCAGCCTATGGTGAACTACGGTGTGGATTCTTTGGTTGCCCTGGAGATGGTGAACTGGGCAACCAATCAGCTTGGAGTGACAATATCGCAACTGGACATTTTGGGTGGAATTACAACGGCAGCTCTGCTTGAGAAGGCCACAGAAGCAAGATGAGATTAGTTTCTAGAATTCTATTAATGAAATTCATTTTGACAGGGGTCGCAACATGCATTTCTCCCTTATTACTTATACATGAGCATTCAATACCATTGACATCATGGTTTTGAATGAAAGATGTACATTGCAAGCCTGAAATAAGATTACGCAGAACACAGATACAAGTAGATTTTTGAACATCTTTTCTACCATACACATCTCTTAGAACTAATGTTTGGACACCTCACTGATTGTAATAGTTGTGGCAATTCAAAGCATTCCTCTGATGGGATTAAGTCAAACCCACAACTTTCAAATAGACATAGACTATCAACTAATTTTGTTAAAGGTTTTAACTTCTACATGCTAATAATTTTGTTAAAGGTTTTAATTACTCAAGAAAAAACCCACGTGAGCTCTGCAGTTTAGTTGGAACTCTTTTAAAACAAACACTATTCGTGTGGTTGTCTATTTTCCACTCAAGTATAGAGATAAAGAAAATGTACCTATTATAATATCAAGTAAACAAAGGTTTTGTTTTATCATACTTTCCGGGAATTAAAAATCAAAAATGAAATTCCTTTAAAAGACAGGGGAAATTCAGGTAACTTAAATATTAATTGCTGAGTCAAAGATTTACATGTAAACTGAGCAGTTATATATTTACTCATCCAGTGTCCTCCAACTTTGAAAATTTAAGGTTGATGTAGGGGGGGGGGAGCTATGCGAGGGTAAAGTCTTTATGCTGTGGGGTCTGTGGCCCGCCTTAGGGCCAGGAAATATTTGTGATTTTACATGCATTTTGATCAAGGTGATGCCCTTTGAGGTGATGGCCACTTCTTCGAGCAAAGGTTTTCAGAGATTGCGTTTAAACTCTGAAAAGCATGAACTTGAAAAAAGTGGGAGGGGGGGGAATTGGGCAGACGGGTTTCAAACCTTGGTGGCTTCTTAAACGTGGCGGGTGCCACAGAAAGCTTGATGGTGTGCCAGCTTTTTCTTACAAGTTGGAAAACACTGCTCACCTGATACAACACAGGGTCAAATGAGGAAATTGCTATCATGCGTTTGGTCATTGAAATTAAGCCCTTTAAAAGCAGTCCTGTAGAAAAACACATTTCCCTCAAAAGGTGCACTTAACTATAAAGCAAAACTGCCTTGCCCCTTCACAGGTAGCAGGGCTGGATTTAGATGTAACATAACGATTTTATCATGTTTGTGCTTAAACAAAAGAAAACATTATTATTTTGTGTATTTTTGTAGTATTTACCATGAATTGTGTAAAGCATAAATATTATCACTGTAAAAAACCCAGGGCCAATTCCAAGCCTGAAAATTATGCTGGTAGAAAGACTTGCAGATAACTTCTGTAAGAAAAAGTTGTTCGCACAAACGTAAACACTCTCTATTAAAGCAATAAATTGCTGACTGACTTAATTAATATTTGTATGATACATATGAACGTATGGATGAATTGGGGACAAAAATCAGAATTGTTTAACCTTTTATATGTTTCTATATGCTGAAAATAATATTTATGAATGTTTTATCATATACAGGTTTTAAGCAACTTCAACTCTATACAGGTCTACATTCTTTAGAGTGAAACAGCTTATATTTTTGTACTTGACATTGTTTTTATTCACTAGAGAATTGTAAATGATATTCTTCTTTTAATATTTTAATTCTAAAGGCCATGTCACACAGGGCATGTTTTACGGGAAACTTGGAGGCAAACATCTTCACTGCTTGCAAAAGGAACACTTCAGGAGAACAACATACATTTTCTATTTGATCATACTGTCCCCAAGACACCTACGTGGAACTCGGACATGTGAATTTTATTATTTTTTTTCCTGGAAATGGGTTGCCTGTAAATTGCCCTGTGTGACGTGGACCGTACCGACTCAAAGTGTTCTAATATTCTTCCTGAGAAAAAAACAAAATTGATAACATTTTACAAAATAGGCAATCATGTTCCTTGAAAACTATGAACGCACTACATGTATTTCATTAGCATACAGATGACCCATCAAAAAATCAATTAATACTACTTGATGTCTAAAACACTCAGAATTTTTCTATCGCAATCACTTAGGGAAAGATTCCACAAACAGGGGCTGTGAAAAACCAGTGCCACTTTAGAAGATTTATTGATAAATTGACATTCCAATTTATAAATTTGAACAGTTCTTGTTTGTAATAAAGAAATCAAAGTACTTTTAAAATATTAAATGTAATGCTTAAAGCAAGGTCGATATACTGGGCCTATGATAACCTACACAGAGTATTTCCCTCTGGAAATGATATTCGTCTGAGTAATTGAAATTTCTATTCAAGAAGACAAATCTGTTTTCAACAAAAATAAACAACTTCAAAGAAATTTCTCTATTTATCTTAAGTTTTACAGTGCTCAAAACATATTGTTTTTATCCTGCCAAATAGTTTGGTATATTATATATATATATAGAGTTGTACAAAAGTAGCTTCAGGAAAGTTTGAAAATAAAACAGTTAGACAAACAAAGAGTCGATCAAAGTTACATTACTTTTTGGAATTATTTGTCAAGGAATTAGAGTATGGTAGGAGTGCATTTTGTTATTTATTACATTATTAAGAACTAGAGATTCACTTACCACAATAAATTCCGAGGTTAACTAATGCTGCTTAAAATGTTATGGATTTGGGTTTGAACAAAGAAATATTGACTGGAGCGGGACTTGAACCAACAACCGCCGGATAAACGTACCGGCGCTCTACCAACTGAGCTATCCGGCCTATAAAAAAATTACCCAGTCAGTTTCCCTTGTGGTTTATTACTTAAAATGTTATAGCTAAGAATTGCCACTATTTAGTCATAGCACCCTCTACAGACAGTGAGAATGTTTCTTTGTGGAATTAGTCGCATCTTGATGGACATTAAAAGGGCCTGGGTAGTTGATTTAGCTGAATTTTTCAGTTATTATCCTCTAAACTGACTATAACAGGTCCAATATCTCCAGATATATGAATTAGTTGTGAGCGTATTTTGAACAGAAAATATCAATGTCTTCCCGAAAGTATACCCTGGGTGGGTCAAAAAGGCACTGGTCTACCA
>JACSEG010000228.1_pt1 | contig 10607 bp, 6 predicted proteins | sample 8225521 | NCBI WGS metagenome assembly JACSEG01 (sample SAMN15705060, study PRJNA637333) | viral metagenome | isolation source: viral RNA from sea star tissue | host: Pisaster ochraceus | place: USA:Santa Cruz | collected 2018
GCATTAGGTCCCACAAGCGTGTACGGAGCCAGCAAGCGAATTGCCGAAGAACTGGTTATCCAAGAGGGAAAATCGCAGAAGCAAAACGCCCATATGGTGGTGCGTTTCGGAAATGTCCTTGGGTCTCGCGGCAGTATAGTTCCCCTGTTCAAGCAGCAAATACTCAACGGCGGACCGGTGACCCTCACCCATCCGCAAATGCGACGTTTTTTTATGACCATTCCCGAGGCCGCCAGTTTGGTATTAAAAGCGGGAGGTGTGGGCGACGCGGGAAGTCTTTACACCCTGGAAATGGGCGAACCGGTGGTAATCAGGGAACTGGCCGAGCAAATGATCCGGTTCTACGGATTTTTACCCGGAAAGGAGATTCACCTGAAATATATAGGCATGCGCCCAGGCGAAAAATTGGAAGAAAGCCTCCACGAAGCCGGCGAAAAGAGCGCGGATACTGAATACCCCGGAATTCGCCACATTATCGAACGTCCCGGAAAGCTGGATGTGTTCACGCTTTTAGACGAACTGCACCCCCTCTGCTATCTGGACGCAGACAATAGCCAGCATTATCGCAATCGCCACAGCCTGAGGCGCATACTTCGCAATCACCTGCCCAGCCTGAAAGAGCGGGAAGATGAACCGGAGTACTGAAATGACCATACCATATTCCAGGCCCCTGCTCGGACCACGGGAAGAAGAAGCCGTACTTGCGGTAATGCGCAGCGGCTGGCTCACAACGGGCAAGGAAGCCCTGGCCTTTGAAGCCGAATTCGCGGAACTATTGTCGTCTGCCGAGCCTGGTACGGAAACGCAGGCACAGCCCGCAGAGAGGCAGAATTCCGGATCGGCGGAAAACGCGGAAACAGATTCCAATGGGGGTTTTAAGTGTTTGGCCCTTTCCTCGGCCACCGCAGGTTTGCACCTGGGCATTGCCGCACTGGATATGCCCGAGAATTCCCGGGTACTTCTGCCCAGCTACAGCTTCGCCTCCAGCGCAAACGCAGTTCTGTACAATCGGCTGATACCCCTCTTTGTGGACAGCCTTCCCGGGGCCTACCACATGGATCCGGCGGGGGTACAAGCCGCCCTGGAGAAAAACGGCTCCCTGAAAACCGGGGGGCGCATTGGTGCGCTGTTGCCGGTTCACTTCGGTGGCGTGGAAATCGCGGGTCGTCGGCTGCGGGAATTGGCTGATAAATACGGCATGCGGATCGTAGAGGATGCCGCACACAGTTTTCCCGGCCGCAGCGCGGCGGGAGGCTACCAGGGAGCATCGGGGGATGTCGGCATTTACTCATTTTACGCCAATAAAACAATCACCACGGGAGAAGGCGGTATGCTGGTAACGCAGAATCCCCAGCTGGCGGCGACGGTTAAAAAACTCCGACTCCTGGGCATCAGCCGGGAAATCTGGTCGAGATACCAGGACAATCACAGCAGTTACGAGTACGACATTGTCCTTCCCGGCTACAAATACAATATGCCCGATATTCTCGCGGCAATCGGCAGGGTACAGCTGAGCCGGGCCGGAGAATTTGCATCGGCCAGGCGGATTATCGCCGGGCGCTATTGGCATGCATTCGCCGGAAGGGACTGGATTGCGCCTCCCCCCCTTCCCGGGGAGAAAACCGGCGAATTTCCCGGGTCAAGCCTGGAACACTCCTGGCATATTTACAGCCTCATGTTGAACACGGAAAAGCTCAATATCAGCCGCGACGATTTTATAAACAGGCTCGCCCAGGCGGGAATCAGCACCAGCGTACATTTTATTCCGCTGCACACAATGACATACTACCGGCAGAAATTCGGATTATCTCCTTCGGATTGTCCCAATGCGCTGAAAAGCTCGCGGCGAAGCATCAGCTTGCCAATTTTCCCGTCCCTGAGCATGGAAGAACAATCGCATATAATTGATGAAGTGCTCAAAATCGGTGATACTCAGTACAAGGGATGAAAACCAAACGCAGCATCCGCGATATTCTTTCGGGAAACAGTATTTTCCTCCAGGATTACCAGATACAAAATGGCTGGCATTGCAGAATAATTCGCTCGACCATAATCCGCGGGCAAATTCTATCCATACTGGTCGACCCTGAATTTATCGCCGCCGGGGCCTATCTCATCCGGAAAAGCGATATTCCGGGAAAGGCGGAGTTCAGCATTTTTTCCGAAAGCATGCCCTTGCTCAGCGGCGATGAGATTCACTATTTCGGCCAACCCATCGCCCTTCTCGTAGCCGATAGTCCGGAAACCATTGACAGCGTGGAAAAGATGATTCAGATACGCTACCGGGAATCGCCAGCGCTACCGGAAACCCTCAGCGATCCACAACAAATTCACAGCCAGGTGGAAAAAAGCATTGGCGATCCCGAGGCCATGTGGCGGAAAACCGTGGAAACCGCGGAAAGCAGTTACTACCTGGGTAGCCAGGAAGATCACAACCGGGAACGCCTGGGCTGTATTGCAGATTGGGTAACAAAATCCAACGGCCAACGGGAACTCAAAATTATCGCACCCAGTATTTGGCCGCACCTCATTGCCGACAATCTCAAAAGATGTCTGGAGATGGACGGGAAAAAAATCAACATAGTGCCGACAAATCCCGGCGTATTTCACGATCATCTACTGATAGACGGCAGCATTATCGCCATATATGCCGCCATGGCGGCGGAACTGACGGGAAAAAGCATCTATTTATTCTATTCCGGGGAGGAAACGGATCTTTTTTGCGCCAGGCAGCCGCCCATCGCCGTGCACCACAGCTCCGGTTTCGACGAAAACAAAAATGCACTGGTCAACGATATAGTCGTCGATATAAATACCGGGGCTTTCAGTTTGTTCAGCGAAGAAACCGTTACCCAGGTACTGGCAGCGACGCCGGGATTGTACTCCTGCCGGAGCTGGCGGGTTCGCATACATCTCTACCGGAGCAATCTCCCTCCCATGAGTATATTCCACGGTTACCCAGCTACGCTTCTTCAAATTCCCGCTGAAATCCAGGCCAGCCGCGTGGCCGAACTGGTTCAGGAGGATCCCCTCATATGGAGGCAAAAGCACCTGCTCCGGAGAGGAGATATTCTGCCGCCCCAGCTGCAGCTCAAAACAGATATAGACGTCAGCGATATTCTCGGCCAATTGAATACAATGTCCGATTTCGTTCGCAAGCACGGGGCGTATGAATTGCTCCGCAAGCGCAACGATAAAGGCATGATGCTCAAAGGCAGGCAGTCGACCAGGGTGCGCAAGGGCATGGGAATGGCATATGCCTTCCAGCCCAGCGGATTCAGCCGCAATTTGGAACAGCAAATTAAAACGCGGATACGCATAGACATGAAAACCGACGGCAGCGTACACGCATATGTACATACCGCCCCCGGGACTTCCGCGGTAAAAATGTACATAAGGGAAATTATCCACGCTGAACTGGGCGTGAAAAAAAAACACATTTTTCTCCATACCGACGATTCCCGCATTATTCCCGATTCCGGCCCTGCGTGCCTGAGTCGTTCCCTTACCATCATCACCGAAGCCTTTCATCAGGCGTGCCTCAAACTCAAAAAGCAGCGCATTCACAGGCCCCTGCCCATAAGCATGGAAAGCAGTATCCGGCTGCCCCGGCAACCCTCGTGGGATCAGGAACGCTTTGAAGGAGACCCCTTCCTCTATCGGACTTACGGAGCCTTGGCGATGCAGGTCGAACTTGACCCCGTGACGTACATACCCGAGATCTCTGATATCTGGATGATCGTTGATTCGCCCGTTCTCTACCAAATCAGTCAGGCGCGCTCGGTGTTGGAGGGAGGAATTACAAGAAGCCTGGATTGGGTGCGGGGATGGCCCCTGGTTTTTGAGGACGGCGTTTTCCGATCCCGTCCCGGAACCAGGAGTATCCGGCCCGAAAGTGGCCGTACGCCCAACATCCACATCCAGTTTAACCAAAGGGAGCTGGAAAACACCCGCTTCGAGTTCCAGAACGGATTCCGGGACCTTCCTTTCGCCCTGACACCGGCAGCCTACCTTTCCGCCCTTGGCAAGGCCACCGACGGATATTTCGACAGCGTACCCACCGATGGTCAAATGATTTATAGCTACATGAAAAATAATTTGGAGACCGGGGATGAGGATTGACTTTTATTTAAACGGCGAATTGAGTTATCTGGAAGTCAAACCCCAGCGCAGTCTCATGGATATATTGAAATTCGATCTCGAGCTTCCCTTCATCAGGTTAGATTGCCGACGCGGTCATAACGGCTCCTGCACGGTGCTTGTTGATGATTTTGCCGTCGCCTCCTGTCTGCTGCCTGCTTTTAACGTGCAGGGAAGACACATCGAAACCCTGGACGGACTGATGAAAAGAGAAGACTTCGACTCCCTGGAACAGGGTTTCCTCCGGGCCGGATTTTATCCCTGCAAGCATTGCGCGCCTTCCAAAACGATCCTCGCCGAAGCCATATTGCGAAGGAACATAACCCAGCTCAACGACGCAGAAATACTGGAGTACAGCAAAGACAGCTGGTGCAATTGCACCAGCCGCGCAAGCTTTGTGAGAGCTGTGTGCGCCGCGGATTCCATACGGAAAAACCGGGAGGCCATAGATGCAAATCGAAGCTGATGCCAGGGTTTTTGCGCCCATGAGCCTGAATGACGCCCTCGCCATACTGAAACAGCACTCCGATATCGTCGTTTTTGCCGGGGGCAGCGAAATTCAAACCCGGAGCGCTGGAGAAACGCGACTTTCGGGCGATATTCTCGCACTGGGAAATATAGAGGAATTGCAGCGCATTTACCGCAGCGATCGCATGCTGGAAATCGGGTGCATGGTCAGCCTCGAACGACTCACCCGTTTCGACGCCGAGGTGATACCCAAGGGGTTGAGAGAATTATTGCTGTCCATCCCGCATCCCGAGGTGCGCAGCATCGCCAGCATAGGCGGAAATATCATGGTGCACCAACGGTATTTGTCCAGCTACTATTATCTGAGTCTCTGCGACTCCAGGGCCGAACTGCGAAGGCAGGGCAATTCTCGCTGGATTCCCGTGAGCAAACTCAGAAGCGGGGAAACGCCGGGCAGTCCAGAGGCGGAACTTCTGACCAGGGTAAGAATTCCCCTGAAAAGCTGGAACCACCAAAACTACAGGCAATTTTTCTCCCGGGAATCGGGAATAGATTACGCAATATGCGCACTTGCTTCTGTGCATCAGAATATTGTGGAAGATTTGCGCATAGCGTATTTGTTCTCCGACAACGCAATGATCCGAAACCAGTACGCAGATTCGATGCTCATCGGCAGGCGGTTGCCTGCCAGCGATAAGGAGGTGGGTTCTTATCTGGAGGAGGTGCAGCGCAATTGGAAGGAACAAGAAAGCTGGGAAAAGTCGGACGAACTCATAAAAAACAGGCTGTTAAATCTCTCGGCCTGGTTTATTCACAATCTCGACAAATCCTGATATAAGAATAAGCAAGGGAGGATCATGCGGGAATTCGTACATCTACACAATCATTCGGATTACAGCCTGCTCCACGCCACATCGACGGTTTCGTCCCTTATTACCGTGGCCAAAGACAACTCAATGCCTGCCATCGCTCTCACCGACAACGGCAATCTGTTCGGAGCATACCGGTTTTACCGGGAATGCACTGCTGCGGGCATTAATCCCATAGTGGGCTGTGATTTTTTTTTGGCGGCGGAAAGCAGACACAATAAAAGCACCAGCGAGAACTCCAGATCCTACCAGCGCATTGTCTTGCTGGCAAAAAACGACAACGGCTACCACAATCTCATACACCTGAGTTCCCTTGGATACACCGAAGGATTTTATTATAAACCGCGGATAGACAAGGAGCTTTTACAGCAATACAGCCAGGATCTCGTAGCGCTTTCCGGAGGACTCGGCGGGGAAATTCCGCAACTCATAACCCGCGGAAGGCTCCAGGAAGCCCGGGATGCGGCCGCATGGTACGCCGAATTATACGGAAAAGATCATTTCTACCTCGAACTCAGCGACCACGGCATAGCCGAACAGCAAACCGTAAACCGGACTTTGCTCGAAATATCCGCTGATACGGGAATTCCCGTGGTGGCCACCAACGACACTTACTATATCAACCAAACCGACTCCCACGCCCACGACGTTTTGCTGTGCATCGGCACAAAGAAAAAAATCAACGACAGCGGAAGATTCAGATTCAGTTCGGATCAGTTCTATATCAAAAGTCCCGAAGAAATGTGGAATACGTTCGCCGATCATCCCCAAGCCCTCCAAAACACCCTGAAAATAGCAGAAATGTGTAACCTGGAAATGCAAATGCCAGGTCCCCTGCTTCCTGATTACCAGACGCCGGCCGAATTCGAAAGTCCGGTCGAATACTTCAGGCATATTTCCCGGGAAGGATTGAAAAAACGCTACGGCGAATTTACGGTGGAAAACCGGGAACGGCTTGAATACGAGTTGGATACCATTATTACCATGGGTTTTACCGGATACTTCCTCATCGTCTGGGATTTTATTCGCTATGCCAGGGACAACGGCATTCCAGTAGGCCCTGGTCGTGGCTCCGGTGCGGGAAGCATAGTAGCCTATTCCCTTGAAATTACCGACATCGACCCCATCAAATACGGACTGCTTTTCGAGCGTTTTCTCAATCCCGAACGGGTGAACATGCCGGATTTCGACATCGACTTTTGTTTCCAGCGCAGACAGGAAGTAATCGACTACGTCATGCAGAAATACGGCAAAGAGAAGGTCGGCCAGATTATTACCTTCGGAACCCTTAAACCCAAAGCGGTAATACGGGACGTGGCACGGGTTTTGGATTTTTCTTACGAAGAAGCGGACAGAATGGCGAAGCTCATCCCGGATAATCCAAAAATCACCATTCAAAAAGCCCTTGAAGAAGAGCCTCAGCTGAGGGAACTCTATGAAAGCGGGGGCGACTATCGGGAGCTTATCGACGTAAGTACAAAACTGCAAAAACTCAACCGGCATGCGTCCACCCATGCAGCGGGCATTGTAATCGGAAAGGAAGAGCTCACCCGCTACGTTCCGCTTTTCCGCGATCCCAAGACCGGCGCCATTTCCACCCAGTTCACCATGGATCAGCTGGAGGAAAACGGCCTGGTTAAAATGGATTTTCTCGGTCTCAAAACCCTTACCCTCATACTCAATACCGAAAAACTTCTGGCCGACGGGGGAGTTACACTGAACAGCGAACAGATTCCCCAGGACGATGCCAAAACATTTGATCTGCTGGGCAGGGGTTTGAGCGCTGCGATATTCCAGTTTGAATCCGAAGGAATGCAGAAAGTTCTCAAAGAAGCAAAACCCAATTGCGTCGAAGACCTTATCGCCTTAAACGCCCTTTACCGCCCAGGTCCCATGGAAAACATACCCCAGTTCGTAGCTTCAAAACGGGGTAAAATCGCCATAAGCTACCCCCACCCCGATTTGGAAGACATTCTGAAGGAAACCTACGGCGTAATCGTTTACCAGGAACAGGTCATGGAAACCGTGCGGATCATCGGCGGCTTTAGCCTGGGAAAAGCTGATATTCTCCGGCGGGCAATGGGAAAAAAGAAAGAAAAAGATATGGCCCGCATGCGGGTGGAATACATGGAAGGCGCCAAAGCAAACGAAGTGGATGAAGATACCGCGGCATCCATATTCGAACTGCTCAAGCCATTTGCGGACTACGGATTCAATAAAAGTCATGCAGCGGCGTATTCGGTGCTGGCGTATAAAACCGCGTATTTAAAAGCAAATTATCCGGCTCAATTTATGGCAGCCAACCTGACGAATCAAATCGACCATCCCGACAAATTCGCCGATTATCTTGCCGAAGCGGGAAATTTGGGCATCGGCGTCAAACCGCCGAATATAAATCATTCGGAAAAATACTTTACCGTCGTAGACGGCAATATCGCATTCGGCCTCATGGGCATAAAAGGCATCGGTTCATCGGCGGTGGACGAAATTCTCGAAAAGCGCCGCGCAGACGGCCAATACGTCGATATAGACGATTTTCTCCAACGGGTGGATACCAAAACGCTGAATCGCCGCGTTCTGGAGACCATGGTTCAGTGCGGATGCTTCGACAGCCTTTTTTCCAGCCGCAAAGGCATACTGGATAATCTGGACATCCTGCTCAACATTGCCGAAAGCAAAAAAGACGCCAGGCGCTTCGGCCAAACGGGTTTGTTTGACGATGCTCCCCAGGAAGAATTTCCCTCGGTGGAGTTGGACGCCTCCCTGGACTACAATCTGGAAGAAAAACTTGCCTGGGAACGGGATCTGACAGGATATTATTTTAGCGGGCATCCAATGGACAGCTATAAAAGTCAATGGGCCGCCGGAACGACCATTGACCTTGCTGACCCGGCTGGCGGGGAGGCGGATAAACCCCAAAGTATAGTAGCGCTGGTTACCCAGTACCGGATGGTTATGACCAAAAAGGGCAGCCGCATGAGCTTCGGCACCCTTGAAGATTACAGAGGAGTCCTTGATTTCGTACTCTTTCCTGATACTCACGGTCGTTTCGGCGAAATCATCCAGACCGATTCGGTGTTGAGTTTTACGGGCAAACTGGATTTAATCAGGGGCAAACCGCAACTGGTTGTGGAGGCGATTCAAACGCCCGAAGAATTCCAGGGCAGTGATACGGGTGCGGGCAAGGTTCACATTCGGCTAAAAAAAGTGCCCCGGCGAGAAGACGAACTGGTGGCCTTGCGCGGTCTCCTCAAGGACGAGCCCGGAAACTGTTCTGTGCTCATCCACATTCCCGGCGATGCGGGAGAAAAGGTCGTACAGGCCAGCTCGCAGCTGCAGGTAAGCAGCGCAGTGCTGCAACGCCTCTCTGAGCACCCGTTGGTAGACTGCGTATGGAGGGAGTTCCTTCAAACGAAGATTGAGTTTGAAGATGCAGTTTCCGAAAAACGGGAGCCATCTTCCGTTGAAAATGAATATGAATATGAAAACCAAGGAGTATGATTTTGACTATTTACCGCGTTTTCGAATTGCTTAAGTACTTTGTTGAATTTTATATGCTTGTTGTTTCCCTGAGGGTAATACTCAGCTGGTTTGCAGGGGGCATCAACAATCAGGGGATTGAAGTGCTGCGGCGGTTCACCGACCCGTATTTAAATGTTTTCCGCCGGGTGCGCATTCTCAGGGTGGGTCTTCTGGATCTAAGCCCCTTGCTGGGCATTTACCTGCTTGTTTTTTTATCCTCCCTGCTCACGCGATTCTCACAGGGAAATATCAGCCTGGCGGTCACCCTTTATACCTTGTTTGAAACCGCCTTGGGGGGAATCAGTTCGCTGGCGTCCCTCTTCACGGTTATCACCGTTATACGAATAATCGGACTCTTTGTTCACGCCTCGTCCATCGAACACCTATGGTATCGCATCGACGCATTTCTCCAACCCATGATAAACAAACTCACTACCACTATTATCCCCAAGCGAAACATACCCTACGGCACTGCCCTGGGGCTATTTCTGGGCGTCACGTTTATCGTCAGCATTGGATTGAAATTTCTTGTTGTCCCCATTGCAAAGCTCATATCCTTTATTCCTTTCTGATTTGATCTTTTCTGATTTGAATTTCCGGGAGCGTTTGAAGGGATTGGGAGGGCGATGGAAGGAACACAGGCCTGTCCCCGATCTGGGTTCGCTAAAAGGCATGGGTTCCAAGCGATGCGCCCAGCTCGCCGAAGAAGGTATTGGAGGCATTCTCGACCTCCTGCTCTTTCTCCCCCGGGAATACGCCGACAGAACCTCGCCTGGAAGGCTGGCTGCGCTGTATGCCGATCTGGGCCGGGCAGCGGCGAATCCGGTAGCGGCCCATTGCCGGGCTGAGGTTATCGCGCAGGAATACCTTTATATGCGGGGTCGGCGGGTTCCGAAAATCTGGATTGACGATGGAAGTGCCCGGGCGGCATTGCTGTGCTTCGGAAGGCCCTTTTTAGCGAGGCAGATGATTAAAGGAAGCCGATGGCTTGTGGCAGGCAAATTCTCCCTGCGAAAGGGCGAGCTACAATCTTCCAATTTCGAAATACGCCCTCCGGGGGACCAGCGGCTCTTTCTGGGAATAGTACCCCTCTACCGCCCTCTTGGGGAATTTCCCAAAAATGCCGTGCTGAAGCACATGGAAGAAGCCCTTGAACTCATGCAAACCGGCCTGGAAGAGGCCGATGAAAGCGCAATATCCAAAGGCGCGGCAAGACTGAATTTGCCCGACCTGCGGGAAGCACTGCGAATGGTGCACTTCCCCACATCGCTGGAAGAAGCCGAGAACGGACGCCGGCGTCTTGCCTGGGCAGAATTAATAGGAATAATGGCCCGGCAACGCCGCCGAAAAAACCCCGGTGAAAGCCCCCATGAAAAACCTCGGGGCACCGGGCAAACGCGGAAAACCGCCGACTTGGCTCCCCTTGGGAACAGGCAAAAACAGTTTGCCGAATCCTTGCCGTTTGAGCTCACCAAAGACCAACTCCGCTGTACCCGGGAGATTAACGCCGATCTGGATGCTGGCGGCATGCACCGCCTGCTCCAGGGCGACGTAGGCAGCGGCAAAACCCTGGTCGCGTTATTGGCCGCCATTCGGGTGGTCCAGCGG
>JACSEG010000229.1_pt1 | contig 10602 bp, 11 predicted proteins | sample 8225521 | NCBI WGS metagenome assembly JACSEG01 (sample SAMN15705060, study PRJNA637333) | viral metagenome | isolation source: viral RNA from sea star tissue | host: Pisaster ochraceus | place: USA:Santa Cruz | collected 2018
CGCCCATCGTCTGGAAATTCCGCTGGAGGAGTGCATGGCTCTGGGGGACAGTACAAACGATATTGAAATGATAGAACGCGCAGGCTTGGGGGTTGCCGTTGCAAACGCCCGGCAGGAGCTTGTTGCCCGGGCGGATCTGGTTTTGTCCCGCAGCGCATCGGAAGCCGCGCTGGAGGAACTTGTGGAGCGCTTTTTTCCGGACATTGCCTGCCAATTATAAGCGCGTCATCCGCATAGCGCGAACAGCGCGTCATCCGCATAGCGCGAACAGCGCCGTTTTCTGCCGGAGCTATTGGAAAATCGTTTCCAGGTAGGAATTGAGAAATTTTCCCCGGGGATCCATACGTCGCCGCAGCGAAATAAAGTTCTCCCATTTGGGATAGAGTTCGGACAGTCGATGACCCCCGGTGGCGAAGTGCTTGGCCCAATGGGGACGGGCCCCGAAGCGAAGAAAGGTATGTTCAATTAAATCAAACGCCCGGTAAGAGCTGGCAGATTCGGGATTCCGGGTAATGCAGCCCACGGTAACCATGTTTTTTTGGTAGGCGTTGCTCAACCAGCTTTCGTTGGAATCGAGAAATCGAATGTCCATGGGAATGTGGGCGTAGGCTTTTTTATCCGAGTGCAACGCATCGCGGAATTCATTGAAGCAGCGCGGGAAATCATCCCGAACCACCGACCACTCGGCAAGCTCCAGGGTGGAGCTGCGGGATTTTGTCACTGTTGCGTCGTAGAGATTTCCGCTGTGTATCGTCTTGTGGCTGAAGAACAAATTTTTGAGCAATGTGTTGGACAGGCGCACAAATGCCGGTTTCCGGGATTTGTACAGCAGGCGGGAAACTTCTCTTCGGTGGCGGACAAAGTTCGGGGCTTGTATCTCATGTGCTGATTTCTCCGAATTGTTTTCGTCGCCGTCGGCGGGTACCGGGTTTCCCTTGATAACGTAGCCGTAGCCGCTGTGGGGCAGAGACAAAATTCTCAGGAATTGATTTTCTTCCAACCATTGCGGCCAGCGTTCAATCCATATCTCTTCTTTTACCGGCTCTTCTTCTATTTTGAGGATTTGTTCATCTTCGCATTGCATTGTTATTTCCGACATTATTCCGAGGAGGCCAAGTGAACAGCGAAGAGCCGGAAAAACTTCGCTGGAACTGTCGTATTCCGAAACACTTCCGTCGGCGTGGACAAGTCTGCAGGACAGCATGTACTCTCCCAGTGCCTTGCCGTTTGTGCCGTGGGTACCGGTGGCGATGGCTCCTCCGAGGGTAATGCTGTCGTTGTCGGGAAGGCAGGGCAGCATCCACTTTAGTGCTTTCAGTGTTTCCAAAAATTCCGACAACAGGATGCCGCTTTCCACCCGGATGAGCTTTTTTTCCCTGTCCACATCCAGCACGCGACTGTACGCCCGAATGTCTATGAGACTTTCCGTTCCCGCGCATATATCCGCGGAAGATTGGCCGGTGCCGTAGGCCCGTATTGAACGGGCAGCCACAACAGCACTTTGTATTTCCTGTTCACTTCTGATCCGGTGGAGGCGCTGCCAACCGTGGCGGATATTGCCGTTCCAACTGGTCCAGATTTGCTGTTCTACCATGTATGCTCCGATTTTGAATAGTGACCGCCGCCGGGGGAATTGAAGCCTGTGGAATTGAGCGATATAATTGTACACGATAAAAGCAAATATTTCAAACGGAAACAGCAGCAGCAACGGAGTAGTGTTAGCATGTCACAAGGGCAGAAAATTCTTCTTGGCGTCACCGGCAGCATAGCGGCATATAAAGCGGCGCATCTGCTGCGGTTGCTGGTGAAGGCCGGTTCTGAAGTTCGCGTCGTTATGACCGAGGCGGCCTGTGATTTTATCACCCCGCTTACCCTGTCCACTCTCAGTAAAAATCCTGTGGAAAGGAAGTATTTCGACGCCGACAGTGGCCTGTGGAACAGTCATGTGGAATTGGGGTTGTGGGCGGATTTGTTTGTTGTTGCCCCTGCATCGGCCAATACAATAGCCTCCATGGCGTCGGGAGCATGTGGGAACCTCCTGTTGGCCAGCTATTTAAGCGCCCGTTGTCCAGTGTATCTCGCCCCGGCTATGGATTTGGATATGTATCGCCATCGAGCCACCATGGCCAACCTGGAAAAGCTGCGTTCATTTGGAAATATCATTATCGAACCCGAAGACGGAGAATTGGCCTCGGGGCTGGAAGGAAGAGGCCGGATGGCCGAGCCGGAAAGCATAGCAAAAATTATTCTCAATGCCAAAGCGGGGGAAAACCCTTCCCCGGATTACCCCGGGCAGCCTCGCATGGAGCAGCCGCTCTTGAAGCAGCCTCTTTTGGGGAAGATGGCTCTGGTGACCGCAGGGCCCACATACGAGGCAATAGATCCGGTTCGCTTTATCGGAAACCATTCTACGGGAACCATGGGCTATGCCATTGCGGACCGCCTTGGGGCATTGGGAGCCGATGTTGTATTAATTTCCGGTCCCACCAGGCTTGAACCTGTTGATCCGGGAATTCGCGTGCGGAGAGTAACAAGCGCAGCGGAAATGTTCGGCGCCGCCGGGGAACAATTTTCATCGGCAGACATCGTCGTATTGTCTGCGGCCGTTGGCGATTATCGGCCCGTCGAGGTGAAAACAAAAAAAATCAAAAAAGACGGATCAAGGCGCACCATCGAACTTACGAGGACTGTGGACATAGCCATGGGTCTTTCCCGGCTTCGCCGTGATGATCAATTTGTCGTGGGATTTGCACTGGAAACCGACGACGAAACAGAAAACGCCAGGGCCAAAATGCAGCGAAAGAAGTTCGACATGATTGTGCTCAACAGTCTCAATGACCCTGGCGCCGGATTCGGGACTGGAACCAACAAGGTGACCCTTCTGTTCCCCGACGGGTCACAGGGCCCCGGCACTCTGAAGGACAAAAAAGAGGTGGCCGCGGATATTTGCGATGCGATACTGGAAAGGGCTGTCTTTGATTCCATGGACGGAAATTCGTGATCCACCTGGGGATGCAGATATCGCTGCGGGAACTGATTGGGTTGAAGAACCCGTCGCTTGCATCGGCTCTGCCCGGGGTGCTCATCCGGGTTCTGGAGCGGCTGCTCCACGTCAGGGAGCTCAACGGTATATTGAAAAATGGCCGTTTTTTGCGGGGCCTGGATTTCGTTCGCCATGTTCTGGAGTACTTTGAGGTGAATATTTCGGTGCGCGGTGCGGAGAAACTTGCGGGACTTGAGCGGCCGGTGGTGGTATCCAATCACCCGCTGGGCGGAATGGACGGCATGGCACTTTTACACTGCATGGGTGAATTTTATCCCGAGGTGCGGCTCATGGTAAATGATTTTCTCATGGCGATACCGAATCTCAGTGAGCTGTTTGTACCGGTGAGCAAGTTGGGAAGCAATCGCAGGTATCGGGACGAATACCGCGCACTCTATGCCTCAAAAGCTCCGATTCTCCATTTCCCGGCGGGATTGTGCAGCCGCAAGCGGGGAGGGCGAATAAAGGATCTCCGGTGGAACCGAAGTTATGTTCGCATGGCAAGGCTTGCCAAACGGCCCATCGTTCCCGCGTTTTTTGAAGGAAGAAATCGTCCGCTGTTTTACACTGTTGCCCGTTTGCGCAGACATATGGGCATCGGATTCAATGTGGAAATGCTCCTTTTGGTGGATGAAATGTTTCACCAGAGGGGCAAGAACCTGCGCATGATAATTGGCGATCCCGTCTTTCCCCGGGAGCTATCGGAAAAGAGTCCGGATTACTGGAATCGCGAAATTCGCCTCCGCGTATATGCCATGGAAAGGAACCTGAGCTGATATGCGCCTTCCACGCTGGCTCAAGTGGGAATTTTGGCCTTTCTGGCTGACCTACATTCCCGTGTATCCATATCTCCTCTTCAAGTCGATGAGATTTGCTTCGATTGGTTTCTTTACCGCGGCAAATCCAGGGCTGGCTTGCGGAGGCTTCGTCGAATACTCCAAACAGGCATTGCTCAATCACTTTTCACCCGACCAGTTGCCCGCCGGATATCGCCTCGAATATCCGCCTGCAGCCGGGGATATTACTAAAAAAATGGCCGAACTGAATCTGGATTTTCCCGTCATTCTCAAGCCGGATATCGGCGAACGGGGGTTCGGCGTGGAGAAAATCGATTGCCCCGACGAACTGGAGCCCTACCTGGCCGGGGCATCGGGTGCGCTGCTTCTCCAGGAATATATTTCCGGGGAATTGGAATACGGGGTTATGACGGTCCGGGATCCTGGAAGCGGGAAAATGGAAATAACGTCGCTGGTACTAAAGGAACCCCTGTCGGTAACCGGGGATGGTCGCTCGAACCTGTGGCGGCTCATTGTAAATAGCGAGCGGGGCTGGTATCATAGGAAGATGCTTAAAACCCTTTTCGCCAGGCGACTGGAGGAAATACCTCCGGTGGGGGAACCGGTGGTGCTGGTGCGAATAGGCAGTCATAGCAGGGGTGCCACGTTTCGCGATGGCAATCATCTGATCAGCGACGCCCTTGTGAAAACCTTTGACCTTGCCGCCCGACGAATTCCCGGTTTCTTTCTGGGGCGTTTCGATGTCAAGGCCGAAGATTTTTCCGCACTGGAAGCAGGAAGCTTTAAAATCATGGAAGTCAACGGCGTCAATTCCGAACCGGCCCACATTTACGATCCGGATACGGGATTATTGCGGGGGTGGCGTGATCTTTTGTGCCATTGGAAGTATATTTGCCGTATCAGTGCCTGGAATATTGAAAACGGAGCCCAACCCATGTCCGGCTCCGCATTGATAAAAGCGATCCGCAAGCACTATCGAGATCAACGAAACACTATGCGGGGAAAACATTTATCAAATTCATTCAGGGAGCGTATATGAAAATACTCATCATAGCGATAGTTCTCGTTGTGATATCCGCGGGAATACTCGTCGCCCAGTCTGTCCTTGCTGACAAACGGAGATTGGCCGTAAAAGGCTACGATGTTGTTGCGTACTGGACCCAAGGCAAGCCGGTGGCCGGAGATTCCAGCATTTCAACGGAATACGGTGGAAAAACCTATTACTTTGCCAGTGAAGAGCACAGGGAGCTTTTTCTTTCGGATCCCGGGCACTACATTCCCCAATACGGAGGGTATTGCGGATTCGCAATGAGTTTCGGCGATTTGGCCCCTATAAAGCCCCAGCTCTGGGTCATACAGGATGACCGGCTGTTTCTCAATTTCAGCCCGGGGACTCACCGCCAGTTCCTTGCGGATATGGAAGGGATGATTGAGAGGGCTGACGGACATTGGCCTGAAGTAAAAGCGAATCTGAAAAGCGACGGCTAGTCGAAGCACCAAGGCGTGGCGGGAGCTACACCTGTCCTCCGATGTTCTGTTTTTTTGGCAGGCGCAGGGCCTGGCCGGAAATAAATTCCGGCGGCTCAGCATAAAGCAGGCACAATTCAGTTTTATCGATTGTGATATGGGAAACCGATACTGTCGAAGCATCGTTTCTCATCATGAGCACCCCTTCCTCGGGGTGCTCCTTGTTTTGAGTCAGCTGGAATTTCCGCAATGCAGCAGGGTCGCTGCGATTCACCCCTTTGAACAGCTTTCTGCGGATCCCGCTAATTCTGCCGTGCTGAAAACTGCTGCTGGTGAGAATGCCCTCCGGGCTATCTGCTGTGGAGAGAGCTGTGCCGTCGAATTCCCAAATTTCGCTTTGGCGAAAATCGAAGGCTGCGAGATAAAACGGCGCATATTCGGCGGTCGAAATCTGGCTGTCCAGGTAGTCTCCAGCGGGAAAGTCGCCTCGTTCCAACAGGTCTCTTATCAATAAACCCCGGGAGCGAAGGGCTGTATCGATGATTATGCGATCATCGGGATAGTGGTTGATTAGACATACGAAAAAGCCGTTTTCGTGGAGACCCATCCAGCTTCCGCCGCCGGGAGGATCCACGGGCATTATGTAGTTTCCGTTTTCCCCTCGATGTACCGCAGGGGGCAGGGCACGTTCCCGCAGTGTCAGTTCGTCCCGGTTGAAAAAAATGTGGCGCTGGCTGCCTTGGGGGCTAAACGTGAGGGTGCACATTTAGTCCGTATGGTGGGCAATGGTCGAGGGCGCTACGCCGAAGTGCTCGGGCAGGTCGTAGCCGTCTTTTCGGAGAATCAGCCCTATGATGGCGAAGTGATGAATCGTATGTTCCAAAACGAATTTTAGTTCGCGTTGGATATTGGTGTCTATGTACAGTTCTTCGTCGCCCTGGCTTCCTATTTTGATTTTGGGGCAAAGGGGAAGGGATCCGCGATCCCATGATTCAAGGGTTTCCTTGAGAAGGGAAAGTCTGTTGGCCGCATGTTTCGGATCCTGCTCTATGAGAGGATCCCGGAGCCGCTTATCGTAGTCCATGCCCTGGGAATCGGCGGCACAAAGATTTTCGTAGAAATTAATAATGTGTCTGAAATGTTTGCCCAAAGAGCTGTCGGCACCGGCTCCTTCCAGGGGATGGCGATAGCGAATGGAGTTCAATGCGGCAAGGACGCTCAGCGCCTGGTCGATTACCGCAGTGTTTTGTTGAATTAAATAGCTCCGCGAAGCATCTGCCTGTTCAGTTTGCATAGCAGCTCCTTGTTCGCATCGGGAAAACATCCGATATTGATTCTATTAATCGCTATTAATAATAGACAGTAATTCCGGGATTATCAACTCCCGGTGGGACCAAAGTATGAAATGATCCTCACCCTCAAGACTTGCAAGTCTGGCATAGGGATGAGGTATTCGTTCCATTGCGTAGAGTGCGTTTTCATAGGGAACCAGCGAGTCTTTTGTCCCGTGAATGATGACGATGGGTACGCGTATATCGTCCCAGAGATCGTCGAAGAGGGGTAGTTCTTCCAGATGGCTGAGTTTTTCCCTGTTCGTTAGCTTCCACGCCGGGGAAAGCATCCAATTGAAAACCGGCCATTCGGCCGGGCGGTTAAAAAACCAGATTTTTTCGTGCTCCGCAGCCATTGATCCCGCAAGTATTACCGCAGCTGCAATATCATCGGGATAATCCATGGCCATGCGCAGGGCTATGGAGCCGCCAAAAGAGTGGCCCACCACAATGGCTCCCGGACGTATGAGCGAACGGGCCGCTGCAGCCTGTTCGGCGATGCTGAGCACAGTATTGCCGTAATCCGATTTGCCGAAACCCGGCCTGTCGTAGGATATAACCTGGGCGATATCGGTCAGGGCAGACGGCTGGAAGTACGAACTGGCTGCAGAGAGAGAGCCCGGAGCCCCGTGTATAAACAACAGCTGTGCTTCCCGTGGAGTTGTGGTTCTCAAAACGCGAATCTGCCCTTCACGCCATTGCGAATAGACCAATTCCCAGGGGACAGCGTCCTCCATTTGCTTTTCTATTTTTTTGTCGCTGCTACTGAAATTGCTGCAGCTGCTTGTGATTATGAGAGCGGTGATAATCGCCACCGGGGTTTTCTTCATATGTACAATTCATTGGTCTGGTTCTTTTTGTATGATAGTGCCAAACCGGCTATTCCGCCGACAATCATCGGAATGCAAAAAAGCATGCTCAAGGTAAACCAATCTCCCGCTATTATGGCCGAATGACTGGTGGGCTCCCTGTAAAATTCGATCCAGAACCGCATTGCACCGTAGCCCAGGAGAAACAAACTGGAAACCGAGCCGCGGGGCTTTGGCCTTCCCAGGTTGCGGAACAACAGCAAACCCGCGTAGAGCACAAGCCCTTCCAGAACCAATTCGTAGAGTTGTACCGGGTGGCGGGGCAGGTTTACCAAATTTTGTCCCACGGCACTTTGCATGCCTGTTTCTTCCATTATGCGGGCAACCCAGGGTTTGTCGATGGAAAACCATTTGTCCCGGGGAACCGACTCGAATACCATGGCGAGGGGAGACGAACTTGGGCGTCCCCAGAATTCTCCGTTGATGAAATTGCCCAGGCGTCCGAATGCAAGGCCGATGGGCACGGGAATGAGAATCAAGTCAGTCACTTCCAGAAAATTTTGTTTTTGTTTGCGGGCATAAAACCAGGGAAGCAGTATGGCCACCAGCAGTCCGCCGAAGAAGTACATCCCTCCTTCCCATACGGCAAATATTTTGAGCGGATTTTGCAGGTAATATGCAGGATTGACAAAGAGGGTAAATCCAAGCCGTCCCCCCACCAAAACACCGAGAAATGCCCTGGTGAGTATTTCCATGAACTGCTCCATGCTGAGGCTGATTCGATTGCGGCGCATATGATCCCAAACGAACAGATAGGCAAAGAAAAAACCCAGGAGATAGCAGAAGCCGTACCAGCTCAAGGCCAGCGGACCGGGAAGGTTGAGGATCACGGGGTTAAATTGGGGTATAGTCAGGTTTTTCATATCAAAAGATAGTAACAGAAGAACCGTCCCCGGGCAATGAAACTGCGAATATTGACCTTCGATTTTTTTTCATGCCGATTTCTCCGCAGCGACGGGGAGGACTTTTTTTTTTCGTCCAGGGACTATATTGTGATATGCCAGCGAAAAGAGACGGAGGAAATAATGGAAAAACTTTTGGCCGGTGTGGTGCAATTCAAAAAAAAAGACTTTGAGAAGCATAGGGATTTATTCAATGATCTTGAAGAAAAGCAAACTCCCCACACGTTGTTTATCGGCTGTTCGGATTCGAGGGTGGTACCCAGTCTCATTACCCAAACCCTTCCCGGAGAGCTATTTATCGTCCGGAATGTAGCCAATATGGTGCCACCATACAGGATTGCTGATGAATATCTTTCCACAACCGCCGCTATCGAATATGCGGTGATGGCACTGCGCATTGAAAATATTATAATATGTGGTCACAGCAATTGTGGCGGATGCGCCCTTTTACATGACGGTGCCCCCGGATCCCCGGATCTTCCCAATACCAAAAAATGGATGGAGCTTGCCGGGCCCGTGGCGAAGTCCGTGGCCAGCGCCCTGGAGGGCAAAGATTCCGATCCCGCCGCCAAGGCCTGGCTGACTGAGCAAACCAATGTGGTTCAGCAAATGAAACACCTGCTTAGCTATCCCTATATCGCAACGGAATACGAAGCTGGGCGTTTGGATATTATTGGCTGGCATTACATTATTCCCAGCGGTCAGGTATACGAGTATTCGAAAAAAAACGGAGAATTTATTGCCCTGAATTGATGTGCTGCTGTAACATGACGGTTGGAATGACTACTCAACCGTTATTTCCACTGGAATCTTCTTATCAGTAACCGAACCATCACCCAGTTGCCCAAAACCATTGCTACCAACAGCCCATAAGGTGCCATTGGTCTTGAGAATCATGCTGTGCTGAGGGCCGGCTGATACCTGGGCGACAGCGGTCATTGGACGGCCTTCAGGGGCAGGGGCGGTTCGTACTTCTACCGGATCATTCGCATTAATCTTCGTGCCATCACCCAGTTGCCCTCTATTATTTTGACCAAAACCCCATAACGAGCCATCTCTCTTGACAACCATAGTGTGCCCACCGCCGGCTGATACATAGTCTACATCGTTCATTACCTGTACCGGATTTGGTGCATTAGCATTCGTGCCATCACCCAGTTGTCCATAATTATTCCAACCAACAGCCCATAAGCTGTTATCGTTCTTGAGAATCATGGTGTGCTGAGAGCCGGCTGATATCTGCTTTACATTGTTCATTGGGTTGCCTGCAGCAGTCATTACCTGTGCCGGAGTCAATTTACGAGGATCAGCCGTGCCATCACCCAGTTGTCCGTACTGATTGTCACCAACAGCCCATAGGGTGTCAGTGGTTTTTAAAATTACAGTGTGGGTACCGCCGGATGATATCTGGTCTACACCGGTCATTGGTCCGCCTCCAGGGAGAGGAGCGGTGAGTACTTGTACCGGATTCGCCTTATTCTCCTGGCTGTTATCACCCAGTTGCCCAAAACGATTTTCACCAACAGCCCATAATTCGCCATTGGTTTTTAAAATTATAGTGTGGTTATTGTTTGCAGATACCTGGGCTACCTCGGTCATTGGACGGCCTCCAGGGGCGGTTCGTACTTGTACCGCAGTTAATTCATTATTATTCCCTGCGCCATCACCCAGCTGTCCCTCTCTATTTCTACCAACAGCCCATAATTCGCCTTTCACGACAATCATTGTGTGGGAACCGCCTGCAGATACCTGGCCTACACCACTCATTACTTTTACCGGAGTTAATTTCTGATCAGTCGAGTCATTACCCAGTTGCCCATCACTATTTCTACCAGTAGCCCATAAAGTGCCATCGGTTTTGAGAATCATAGTGTGATCAGTTCCCGCTGATACATAGTCTACAACAATAGCTTTTGGTTGGGGATTATTGCCAGCCACAGCAGCGGGAGCATTGCCAGCAGAAGCCGAATTATTGGGATTATCGCTAACCGGAGGGGGGCAGCCCATTAATAGCAGGGCCATGATAACTGTGGAAACTAGTCGTACTGTGTGCATGTACATCTCCTTTTAGTTCGCAGACGTACATCCATTTTCTCGACGTACATCCATTTTCTCGACGTACATCCATTTTCTCGACGTACATCCATTTTCTCGACGTACATCCATTTTCTCGACGTACATCCATTTTCTCGA
>JACSEG010000231.1_pt1 | contig 10591 bp, 4 predicted proteins | sample 8225521 | NCBI WGS metagenome assembly JACSEG01 (sample SAMN15705060, study PRJNA637333) | viral metagenome | isolation source: viral RNA from sea star tissue | host: Pisaster ochraceus | place: USA:Santa Cruz | collected 2018
GTGTTTGGGTCGCTTGTAATTTTCTTTTACATCCTGAAAATAAGACGACAGTGTTTTGTTTTTGAAGAAAGTATTTTTTCATGCCAGGCAAGATTACAGTTTTAATCATGTGTACACGACACACAATCGTATTCCGTATTTATGTATTACCCATACATTATGTGTATTAAGCACTGTATTCTCACTGAATTATGTGGAAACAAACCAAGTATAATAAACAGTGGTTCTTGGTTAAAAATCGTATATGCTAGTTGCAGCATGACAAATACAATAGTATAAGGGAAGAGTATGTAAAAAATTGTAGCTATTTTATGTAGGTCCAAGATGGAGTGTTGGAATTTGTCAAACTACCTACCTGTAATTCTGCCTCATGCGCAATGTTCAGAGCAAGTTGCAGGTTATGGTGACCTTCAGCCAGTTGTTCTAGCAGGAAGACCTCAGGTAATGTTTGGAGCTGGTCATCTTGGGATGTCGATGGAGTTGTTGAAGGAGTTGGTTGGGACTCAGGCTTGAGTAAAATTTTTAATTCCTCAGCTCTCGTCAAATATTCCTGGACCTTAGCTCTCAGGACATCTTTCCTCTTTAGATCCTTCTCATAGTGTATAGCTGGAATGAAGAACTGGACAGACTCACAATAAAGTTGAACCGCTGATTTGAAATCTTTTGCTGTGTCCTTCTCAACCGCTTTGAAAACTATAGATTTAGCTTTATTGAGTGATTCTGCACTAGGAATATGTTCCAGATCGATGAAGGGATGAGCGAAGAAATCACCGAAGTTGATTCTCTCCTCTGGGTCTCGTTGAAGAAGTCTGACAAGGAGGTCTCGACAACTGTCTGATATGTGCACTGAGTCTGGAATCTGAATGGGCCTTGAACTTCTAATCTTCTCCGCTAATTCAGTGAAAGTCTTTGAAGCAAATGGCGCGTGACCAAAAAGGCATTCAAACATGATGACCCCGACTGACCACAGGTCCACTTTAGCGTGATATTTACGCTCACAGATAATCTCCGGTGCCATGTACAGTGGAGAACCTCGTAGGGAATCAGCAAACACATCTTCCGTCATGTAGGATGCAAAACCAAAATCTGCTAACCGGAGCACAGGATCGTAGGTGTTTGACAGGAGTAGGTTCTGTGGTTTCAAATCCATATGGGTGATATTTTGGGATTGCAAACAGAGAAGTGCACTTGCAAGTTGTCTGAGGAACACTCTAACGGTCCTCTCCGGTAATGCTTGTTTGGTTCGGATGAAACTAGACAAGTCACCACCACTGCAGTACTCCATGATTAGATATATGTAGGTGTCGTCCCACTGGAAGTCTTTGAGTTCCACAATGTGCTCATGATGGATTCGTTTCATGATCTCTATCTCGGTAAGAAGATTCTCAACTGACTTCTTGCCAAGACTGCTCTTCAGTACACACTTCACGGCAACCACTTCGCGCTGCTGACCTTTCCTATACGCTTTGTACACCGTTGCATAAGATCCAGAGCCGAGTTTTTCAGTGAAAACGAAGCCTAGAAGCTTCGGTTGATTTCTGTTCATCGTAGCCATTGTGGTGGAAGCAATCGCCGTCAAACCATCCTGAACCCTCATCCATTACTCAGACAGCACTCTCTGTGTGTAAAAATAAATTGTTTGTAAACAAGACTAGACTCAATGGGTTACGAGTAGGGTGGGCGTGACTCAGTTAATATTATTCGCGAGGAGTAATTCTCATGGTCAATTTCGTTGCTTGACTCAGCGCCTAAACTAGTCTTGGTCCAAGACGTCAGTGATCGATAATGGATAGTGTATAACGCGCTCGTAGTAGCGCCCTCATACGGCATGATTTAACCAACTTGACTGGCTCTCACTAACGTCTTGGGAATCCTGCAGAGCAAGTAGCATTGTGGGCGTCGCCGTTTTATGTAAATAAGACCGTTGTCATGGTTGTGTGTTACATATTCAAATCCTCATATCTTCGAACAACATGGCGGCTCTGCGCAGCGGACGGTCCACCAGATAGTGTCTAGTTTGCTCAAAGGAATTAGTAACATGTAAAGGCTATATTTCTTTGAAAACCAGATTTGAAATTGCCGGTATTTTGAAGGATATAGTTGGTGATTATAGTACGACTGCATCCCATTACATTTGTGATTCTTGTCACAGAAAGTTGTTGAAATTTAAGTCTTTGTCGGAGATCACTGACGAAGTACGCAACCAGTTTCGTGAAACAGCACACCACGCTCTCACCCAAGGTAGCGCACACACGCTCGTTTCCACAGTCCAAACACACCGCTATTGTCCACACACCGCTATCGCCCACCACACGAGTGCGGCTCATGGGCTAGGATTGTGGACGATAGCGGTGTGTGGACAGTAGCGGTGTGTGTGTGGGTGTGTGTACAGGCGCTGTGTGTGTGCATGGTGAGAGGTGAGAGTGCGGTGTGCTATTTTTTTTAGAGTCAGTCGGGGGACTGGGGTTGTATCGCATTCGGGCGGCTGAGGTTTTAGTATCCTTGCTCTATGGTTTTAGCTAGAGTACTTGTCTACACAGCCTTGATATCAAGGCTAGTATCTATACGGCGCGCAGCCCAGCCATGATAGCGAGGCTGGTATCGTCCACCAAACCAACCGCTACAGATATAGCTAGCTAGCCGGGGGAACGTCGTCGTCGTCGCGTCGCGTCCAGGGAATTATCGATCAGACATATCCACCGGTTTTTAGGCTGAGTGAGAGTGTGTATGGTGTGATGGTGCAGGAGGCGCGGTGCATGTAGGATTGATCGAGTGTGCTGGAAAACAAGATCTGTCAGTAACAAAACGTATTGATTGACATATGGAGAAAGGATGATCCAATCACCCCAACTGGTCTGGACCTTATTTTGAGAATTATTGCAGTCTGGATACATTTAATACGGGATTACAAAGCTTGGTAAGAAAACTACAACTATTATCATGACGAATCTGGAAAGAAGAAAGTTAACGAGTGTCACCTCTATCACAATGTTATATGCTGCAGTGTTGTTGGCTATTCTAAGAGTTGGTGCCAGTCAAGATGTGACAGTGGATGTGCCATTCGTATCAGCTTATAATGGGACACAAGCAACACTGAGATGCAGCTACAGCATAACAGGAAGTGGATATGATTTGGTTAATGTGCAGTGGTCGTTTGGTGAGGGTGCTGCTACTGCAGTGGTGATTGCCTTTTTTGTAGTAGGAGCAACATCACCAACATATGCCGGTGACTTTGGTGAACCTGCCTACACAATGACAAGAACTGATGCCTTAAGTCAATTAGTAATTGCTGAAAGTATCTATGAAAAAGATAAAGGGACCTATTGGTGCCGTGTGGAGTACTCAAAAGCTTTAGAAGTACCATCAGAAAGAATGTCTGGAGCATTGGATATTAATGTGCTCCCCTCAAAAGTAACTCTATCCAATGAAACTCATGAACTCTCAGCAGGCGATACTGTAAATCTTCCGGCTGAACATGTAGTCAAGTTCTTTTGTATGGTTGATGATGTCAAACCCAAAGCAAACTTTACTTGGGAGTATGGCAGTGAGGAGCTTCAGGGCAAACCTGACCATGAATTGAAGAGCAATGGCTTGTTTGTAAGCAAAAGCAGTGTTGACCTGACTGCAAAAGTTGGAGAAATAACTCTTACATGTACTGCAGTCAACAAGCCTGGTCATGAAGGAACTTCAGTTTCAGTGTTACTTGACGTTGGAAATCCATGTGACGATGACAGTTATTGTGATAATGGAGGGACATGTACACTTGAAAATAATAAAGCAGAGTGTAAGTGCAGAGGAGGGTTTTCAGGAGTACGTTGTGAAACAGGGGGTGCTGGTCGCTTGTCAACATCGGCCACCATCCTCATCGTCGCCGCTGCCTTTTTCATCTGATTGGTTTTGGGGATCTGCCTCTACAAGCGACAGAGTCATGGAGATTGTGTTGACAATGGAAGTGACACGCCAATGAGAGGAAAATAAGTAGAGAAGCTAATACAAACGTTAGTATCATTATGTGAAGAAAAAGTTATCGGTAATAAAACAGTTGGATTACAACTAACTCTTTAATTGATGGGGGAAAAACCACCCCAAAGAAACCTCCACTTGTGTTACAGCTAATTGATAGACTATGACAGATTAAACACAAAACAAAAATAGCAAGAGGCATTTCTGAATAAAAGTTGGTACATACCTATAGTTTACCCCATATTTGGGTGCTGAATCCGAAAATGGTTGATTAGGCTACCAAGCCCAAATTTGTACATGAAAAATCACATTCAAAACAGCACGGAAAACAGAGCAGACGACAGGTTTACACAGGGAGACCGCCAACACAAGACTGGATAGCTCAGTTGGTAGAGCACCGGCACGTCAATCCGGAGGTCGTTGGTTCAAGTCCCGCTCCAGTCATTTTTTTTTTAAAGTTACCAGTCAGTTTCCCTTGTGTTTTTATTGCTTGAAGTGCAAAACATAGTCAGGTTTTGCTGTACTTTCATACACAACTTTGTCAGGTTACTATACTAGTCAGGCACCTTGTTTACAACGCTGTTATACTAGACACGTAATCCACATATTCACACCATGCATTCACCTTAGAGCATGTCCAATTCGGTGCTGTCAAAGTGTGTAGAATAGATCTGCACATTTTTGAATAGAGTGTGTGTGTTTGTTTTTAATACTCATTCATTTTGAGCATAATTGATTAATTCAAGAAATTGCTAAAGACTCACTTGTTTTGTCTTTGATTTTGATTTTTGATCTGTGTTGGACATATCCAAGCGCTTTGCAACCTATGGAAAAGGCGCTCCATAAATGCTAGCTTATTATATTATAGCTTATTATTATTATTTTTTGCTGATTATTGTGTGGACCATGGATGATGTTTCACCCTGTGTAATAAGGGAATCAATGTTTTGTGAAGAGGTTTTAAACTAGGGGTTAAAACCCGCCGGGGTCTGGTTCTTGATAATTTTACCGAGACGAAGTCGAGTGGTGAAGAGGTTTTAAACTTGTGGTTTGGGCCCACCGAGGCCTGTTTCTTGATAATCTTACCGAGATGAAGTCGAGGTAAGATTATGCACGAACCGGGCCTCGGTGGGTTTGGGCCACTAGTTTAAAACCGATTTAAGACACTTCGATTCCCATTCAAAAATACAGTTCCTCAAAAAAATATCCCCAAAACACTGTAAAAAATTAGCTTTAGCCTCAACTGTGCGTTGAACTTCTAGGTGTGCGTTGAACAAGGAGTACCCATAATATATAGAATGTATTCTATCTATGGGAATACCTCGTCGCGCAAGTTTCGAAGTTACGCGCTTAATTTTCAAACTGTCGCACGCAGGGTCCACTTGCGCGGACAAACTATGCGACCTACCAATTGAAATTGGGCCGTTAACTTTGCGCGCTCCGTGCAATCACCTGATAGCGCCTTTTTTTGGACAAAAAACGCCAGTCTTTTTTAACACTTCTGAATGTGTTTATATCAAATGTCTAAACATGGCCACGTAATGTCCTCTCGACCAATCCGAATGGATAAAACTGTCCATATTTATGAATGTGTCTTCTAGTTTCATAACGACCTGTGTTGAGTGAACATACAGTTAATATTGCAGTATTCTGGCTTGTAGACAGAACAACTCACAATATTTGTAATATTGTTTTAATTTATTATTTTTATTAAGATGACTTACAAGTTAAAGTGTAGGATTTTATTTGTAAATCTGGTGAAAAATAATTGACTTCCTAGTACAAGCCGTTAGCTTGAAGAACACTTTCATTCGCATATTTTGCCTCAAAAAGGGAAATGTTCTATACGAAATACTACCACTCAAAGGTAAAGGGAAATGTTTCAAAAGCTACTGAGTCAAGAAAGAAAAAATACACTTAAATACAAACAATCGAGATGTTGTTAAAAACAAAAGTTGAGGTGCATGTTTAGGACTGCTCTCTTTTAAAGTATATGGCATAAAAACTGCAAATTTTTTCACTGATTAAAATAAGGTTTAAAGACAACAACAGCAGGACAAATCATGTCGAAGTGTCTGAGACCAGCAAAACAAGCCTATCACACCCATTATGCAGCCCACTTCCAGAAGAAGTTTCAAAATAGTGAAATGGGACTTTTATGTACACATTCTGCCAGGATAGTGAAATTTGTGAAATGTACAATGCAGCACAGATGGCTGTTTGAACATCAGTGTTTAAACTTTAAGGAAAGATGACCACCAATTCCAAAAAATTTAAAGTGCAAAAAACAACCCAATTAATTTCAACAAAAGTGAAATTTGAGTGGAAAGTGGAGAGTTTTTTTTCTTCTGACTCCTCATCCTTGTTGCTCATGATCAAAATGTGTCAGGGCAGCCATATTTCGTCAGCCATCTTCTTGATGGTGGATCCAGGGACTCCAGTCTAATTTGAACCATTAGGGGAGAGTACAAGGGGCAGTTTTTGCAGACTCGTAAACAAAGCGTTCAGACGCATGCGTGCCAATGAACACACCATCCGTGTATCTTGTAGCACGACATTGTATGAACATGTTAAATCGGGACAAAACAATTTGATTTTGGGAAACATCACCTTTAGAGTGCCTGGATCCTGCATTCGGTCACTTTCGGAGCATTTTTTTTTTATATGTCATGTAACCGAGTTTCGCCCAAAAGAATGTCACAATCTATCAACATTGTAAGGAAATGATTATTATGATGTGTGTATGGTTTTTGTTTTCTTCTTTCTTTCTTTTTTACTTTTTGCTGTGAGCGATATACTGCATATTAACTTATATGGCTTTATACAAAAGTCTACAACTGGCTCTAAAACCATCTGTTTATAAAAATCAAGCATCTTTAAAAGACACATTTGCTTTTAAAACGTAAAAGAGATCTGCAATTTATCTTGGATTAAAACGTCAAATATTTCATATAATTACAAAATGTAATTTGACAATACAAGTTGCACGACATAAAATGTACAGAATACACAATATGATTCTGTCGATGAAAGTCAACCAGGCCAGGCACAAACAAGATAGTGACCATCACATCCATAGTTCGCGAACAGGGCAAATCTAATTGCTGGAACAGTGTCGAGTACATAATTCCTGTCTGATACAACGCCATTTGTCGTGGTCGGTGTAGACAGTAGAAATACGGAAAAACGTAGAAAAATGGCGAATCTTCCTCATCCATGCCTGTTTTCAGGTGTGTTTTTTAAAAACGTTTTAAAATCTTTTTTTGTAATTTTCTTGCCGTTTTTACTATTAATTGTAATTACTGTTGGTAGATCACACCCAATTTGGCCCGTGGGTCACGAAATGTGATGTTGATAAAATGAAATGAAATGAAACGAATACTTTATCCTGTCTACAACGCCATTTTTTGTCGTGGTCGGTGTAAACAGTAGAAATACGGAAAACGTAGAAAAACGGCGAATACTCTATCGTGTCTACGACGTCATTTTGTAGAGACACGGGAAGGAGATCGGGCCCTTTAATAAACAGGACGAGCATTCACCAAAATACAATTAAAAGCGAAATCCATACGATGACGTCTAAAATATAAAGTGATCTACTTCAATTGAACTGATTTTAATCCTCCATTCAATACCACACATGAGCAGCACTAGCAGTAGTACAGCACAGTCACTTATGTAAGGGTGAAATGTCAACACGAGGCTAGCTACCTACAACTAGCCCCCAAAATTACGTTTATCTTACGAAAAGATGTTTTAAAGACAAAACAATACTCAAAGGGGCGTGCCTCAGTTTTCGTCCGTGCTCCCCAATGACTTTTAAGATTAAAATGTTACATTTCACGAGCTATAATGTGATAATTTCGATTTCTGAAAACGATTTTATTTTTAACTACACTCAGACATTGTATTTGTCTTTACGCTCACGTGGTATCAACTGAAAAAAAGTAAATGGCATAACTTATGAGGATACATCTTGTAATCTGTTTATTCGAGATTTCCAACCTGCGTTTGTTAAATCTCAAAATTAGCTTAGTATTGTTGTTCCATTTGTAAATGTTTAAACAGAACGTCTACACAGGAATATGTAGATGGTTTAAGATTGTCGTATAATGGTGTTATGGGAAATACTTTGGCACGCGTTAATGCGTTTTAGAACAATATTTAATCGTGTAAAGGTTATGTATATTGTATTGTACTTTTAATTGTTTAATGTGGTTTTACATAATTACGGCTTCGTTTTAAAATTTAGCATAGCGCCGACACTTATTTTTGCAATGATTATCAATACTTTCGAGCACGTTTAGCCCTTGTGCATTAATTTCGGGGGGAAGTGGGGAACTGCAAGGATTCCACTCTCCCAGTGCGATGCAACTGTTTTCTGGTTTAATTCTTAAAAAGTAGAAATACATCATTTTGAATGTCTTTGTATAAACGAGGTACACTTATTTGGCTGTAAATACGCTATTACATTTTTGAAAAAGAACGCTTTAATGACTAGGATGCGACATTATTTTGTCTTGAGGTATTTTCTTTTAATCTGAACATCGTTCTCCACTTATTTACTTGGAGCTAGTGCCTTTTCACAATAATTAAAAATGAGATTTGTTGCTTTAAATAGCAACAATTGTTCGCAACAATTATTCAACCTTTGCTGAAGGCACTCATGATTTTGTATTAAAAAGTACACGTTTCTTCTAAAGTAGGGTTTGAAAATGAAGACTTTGATAAAGACTCGTCAAAACGTCAGGCAACTATTTTTTCGTAACTTTAAAACAAGTAAATAAATTAAAACAAGTAAAAACAACAAACAACCTTCATTTCACCTAAATAAAGTAATTTCTTTTCAGTAGGGCTTGAAGTTAAAGACAATTTAACAAACATTTTACAAGCGAATATTAAAAAGAAGAAGTACAACAGTTTATCAAAGTGTTTACGATTATCTCTTCAATTAAAAAAAGGTAAAAAAAAAAAAAAAAAACAGAAAAGAAAAACCAACCAAAAAACAAACAAGTTATAACCATCATATCACCCCAACATGTTTAATGGGGCGAGTTAACATTTGACAGACGCCTGCGGGATGTGATAAAGCGCTGTATAAGATCTTTGTCATTTTTCCAAGTCTCTGAAATATTGTTTAATGTTTTTGAAATTCCAAAATTCTGGATTCACTTGCGGTAGAGTACATTGCGCATGAATGGTAATCAAGACTTAATTATGTAGATTGTAGTCTTAAGATTGTAGAAAAGTATTGTAATGCAAGGTAATTAGTGGTAATAAGCTAGTCTAGATAATAAAGATACATACTTTGGTGTACGTAATAATCTTTTAGCTTTGTTGAAAATTGTATTGTTTGTAAACAATTGTTACGCTTCTATGCTCTCAAAATAAAATTAAAAAATCAACATTGCTAAATAAAGTTTCACAGTAAAATAAAACGGTTGTAGAAAACTATAGGTACTGTTTAAATCAAGCAATTAAGTGACGCTTTTTAGCTGACTGTTGAATCGGCGGATTTATAGAATGAACAAGTCGTATTAGACGACATTGTCATGTACCCATGCTTTGGAAGTTAGTGCTATTAATGTTTACCTGAATAAAAATTAAGTAGTGGTTTAGAAATGTTTCAGTTTTACATTTTAGACTTTCATTTAGGCTATAGCTATATTCTTACAAGTTCTCCTTAAAGTTGCAACTTTTTTTTTAAAAGTGGTCTACACTGTAAAAAAAAATTAAAACCAACAAAAACAACAAAACGCCTGGGTCATAATTGATGCGGGGCTGGTCAGGCTGACCCGATAACTGGCAACTAGAGTCGTATCTGAGTTTCTGCGTCAATTTGACCCATTTCTGAGTCACCTTTACACAGAATCCGGGTCACACTGACCCAGGTATGGGTTACCCCCTCGTGACTCAGAACTGGGTCAATAATGGCCGGTGTGTTTTTTTGGTTTTTTTTAGTAAGTAGGCCACTCCAACAAATAGTCGTGTTTTTTATCACACTGAAAAATTAATTTGGGTTGGTAGGTGGGCAAAATCTTCTTTACTTTGTTTTGCTGGGGTTTTTCTTCAGCAAAAAATATAGGGCCGACAGTTATTTTTCGTTTTCATTTGTGGCCATTTAAATATGTGTCAATGCCAGATTGTATTACAGGACATAATCATCGGGTGAAAGTTATATAACGAAAGTGTCAATCAACTAATAATAATCAGCATCACCAACATCATCATCAGCCCACTGCTGGGCGAAGGGCTCTCTCAAACTGTGTGAAGTATAATATGACAGTAACATAATACAGTTAGCTGTACGAAACAAAATAGGCTTAATGTCGGCAACATAAACTGTAGTTACACAGAATATCACAAACCATTTTTAAGGCTCCCATGAATTTTTTAGAGTAGGATGTGGTAATAAGAAACAAGGTGTTTTGTTTGTTTGGCCTTACGTAGTTTTGATTGAATAGATTTAATAAGTAATTTTTTATCATTTTAACAGCATAGCCACTTTAAAAACATTCAATTTACTAACCAAGCGCAGAATAAAAGTAAACATTTGTTTGTATATGGACTTTGATGTAGCTCAGTGTGAACAATGCATGCATCGGTGACAATAAACAATGTTAAACGC
>JACSEG010000232.1_pt1 | contig 10586 bp, 9 predicted proteins | sample 8225521 | NCBI WGS metagenome assembly JACSEG01 (sample SAMN15705060, study PRJNA637333) | viral metagenome | isolation source: viral RNA from sea star tissue | host: Pisaster ochraceus | place: USA:Santa Cruz | collected 2018
ACCGTACACCGTTTCCGTGGGAAAAACGACGAGTTCGCCATCATTCAAAAGAGCTGCGGCCTTGTCAATATCTGAATCGGAGTCAGTGAGAAAAAGGGTTTTCATTCACGTTTTGATAAAAACCCGGCCTTCTTCAATTTTTACAGGATAGGTTTTAATGTCCTGGGTTGCCGGGTAATCAATGACCTTGCCCGTTCTGATATCAAATCTGCTTCCGTGTTTCTGGCAGAAGACTTTCCCCCCCATGACAATTCCCTCTACCAGGGGAGAGAACTCATGGGAACAGGATCCCTGGGTACAATAGACCCCGTCCTCGAGCTTGTACAGGGTGTAGATATGGCGGCCCAACTTCACTTCTGTGGATATGGTAAAGCTGTCCAGTGACGCCACGTCCTGCCATTCTCCTTTTTTCTTTTTTGATAGCAAACCCATAGTGTCAATCCTCGTATCCCGGGCAGAACAACCGGCGACTGAATGCAGCCGGGAAGTGAGCTGCTATCCCCGACCCTTCAGGCGCCTGTGTATCTGCTGACGCACATCGTTCTGCATTTTGTCGGGCAAATCCGCAAGCAGATCCTCGAAATACCCGAGAATCAGCAGTTCTTCGGCGTCCTTGCGGCTAAATCCCCTGCTTTGCAGGTAAAAAATATGATCTTCGTCTATTTTACCCGTGGTAGAGCCGTGGGAACATTTTACGTCGTCGGTCTTGATGTTGAGACTTGGTATGCTGTCCGCCCTGGCGCCATCGTTGAGCACCATGTTTTTATTGGTCAAATACGCATCGGTTCCGCCGGCTTCGCGATTTACTTCGATAAGTCCCTGGAACACCGTCTGGGCTTCATCCCTGACGGCGCCTTTGTAGTAGGTGCGGCTCTCGGCATGATCGGCCTGGTGATGCTGAACCGTGCGCATATCTATGTGCTGCTCATCGTCTCCGAAATAAATGCCGTTCAAATGCAGGTCGGCACCGGAGCCGGAAAGTGCTACCTCCACGCGATTTTTGATAAACCCCGCCCCCAGCAGGCCTTCAAAATGAAGAAATTTTGCGTCCCGTCCCACCACTGCGTCGGCCTGGTAAAAAGCGACCACTTCATCGCTGCTTTCCTGGAGAACGGAAATGCCCAAATCAGCCGCATCGTCCACTATAAAATAGCTCGAAAAATTCTGAAGATGTCCGCCCATGCCTTTCAGGCGCAGCGCGACCCTCGCCCGACTCATGGTTTCTGCCACAACGATAAAGGCCGCGTGCCGGGAAATATCATCTCCCAGCGAATGCCAGCACAGCTCGTGGAGAATCCCGGTTTCGCTGCCGGAGGGAATATGCAGCACGAAAATATCTTCGGCTTTCAACATATTCCAAAGGGCAATTCTGTTGCTTGCGGTCTCCCGCATTTTTTCCAAATGCGCGAAAATTCTGTCCAGCGCAGCCTTTGGGATAATTTCCTCGCCATTGTCAGCCGCCACCAGCACATCATTGAGCCTGCGAATATTGCCGCTTTTAATTTCCGCAGAGGTATTTTCCAGCAGCCCGGCCTCGGGTTCTCCAAGTTGATCGAATTCGAATACGGATATGTCGGTTCGGCGCCATTCCTCCTCGGAAGTGCCTGGCCATGCGGAGCTGTCAAACAACGGCTGTACGAACTTGCGAAATTCCCGCAGGCGGAGATGTTCTTCCGTATCGCTGAGTATATCGGTCACCCTACGGAGCCCTCCATTTCAAGTTCAATGAGGCGGTTAAGTTCCACCGCGTACTCCATGGGAAGTTCTTTCACCAGGGGATCGAGAAATCCGTTCACTATCATCATGGCAGCTTCGCCCTCGGAAAACCCCCGGCACTGAAGATAAAACATTTGTGACTCTGAAATTTTGCTCACCCTCGCCTCGTGCTCCATGGAAACATCGCTGGAATCTATTTCCATATATGGATAGGTATTGCTGATTGAATCGGGATCGAGAATCAGCGCGTCGCACACCACGTTGCTCTTGGCGTTTTTGACTCCTTCCTGGACCCGGATAAGTCCGCGGTAAGAACTGGTGCCGCCGTCCTTGGAAATTGACTTGGATGTAATCATTGAGCTGGTATTGTCGGCTGCGTGGATGATCTTGCCGCCGGTGTCCTGTTCCTGCTTCTTGCCGGCAAAGGCGATGGAAAGCACCTCGCCGTGGGCGCCTTCGCCCACCAGATTAATGGCGGGATATTTCATGGTGCGCTTGGAACCGAGATTGCCGTCCACCCACTCGACAGTGGCGTTCTTGTGGGCCACGGCCCGTTTGGTTACCAGATTGTATATGTCGCTGGACCAGTTCTGGATGGTCGAATAGCGAACCCGTGCGCCTTCCAGTGCGATAATTTCCACCACTGCCGAGTGCAGGCTTTCCTTGAGGTACACCGGAGCGGTGCAGCCCTCTACATAGTGCACGAAGCTGCCTTCATCGGCAATAATGAGGGTGCGCTCGAATTGACCGAAGCTTTCGGAATTAATGCGGAAATATGCCTGGAGGGGAACGTCCACTTTTACGCCCTTGGGCACGTATACAAAACTTCCGCCGGACCATACCGCCGAATTGAGGGCCGCAAACTTGTTGTCGTTATAGGGAATAATGGTTCCGAAATACTTCTTGACCAGTTCGGGGTGATCCAAAACGGCGTGCTCGGGAGAGCTGAATATCACGCCCTGCTTCTCGAGATCTTCGCGGATATTGTGGTACACTATTTCCGAATCGTACTGGGCGCCCACTCCCGCCAAAAACTTTGCCTCGGCCTCGGGAATGCCCAGGCGATTGTAGGTTTCCTTGATTTCGTCGGGCAAATCATCCCAGCTGCGTTGCTCGGGTATATCCGTGGGTTTGGCGTAATACACGAATTCGTCGAAATTTATATCGCTGAGATCGGCTCCCCAGTTCGGCATATCCTTTTCAAAAAATGCCTTGAGGCTTTGGATGCGGTAATCGGTCATCCACTGTGGCTCGTTTTTCGCCCTGGATATTTCCCGCACTACCTGTTCGTCAATTCCCTTCCGCGTTTTGAATACGGATTTATCGGGATATGAAAAACCGTATTTGTAGTCGTCCAGGTTCTGTACGGCTGCCGCTTCATTACTCACTGGGTACCTCCTCAGGTATGCCATGCTGATCGCGCACCCAGTCGTATCCCTTTGCCTCAAGGGTTTGGACCAGGTCTTCACCGCCCGAAGTAACGATACGTCCCTCATACAGGATGTGAACAAAATCGGGACGGATGTAGTTGAGAATTCGCTGATAATGGGTGATGATTATGGAAGAAAAACTGTCGTCCCGAAGGTGATTTACGCCTTTCGAAACTACTTTAAGGGCGTCAATGTCCAGCCCCGAATCGGTTTCGTCGAGAATGGCAAAGGATGGTTTGAGCATGAGCATTTGCAGTATTTCCATCCGCTTCTTTTCCCCGCCGGAAAAACCTTCGTTGAGGTAACGGTTGATAAATTGCTGATCGATATTTAAAAAATCCATGTTGGATCGCAGCTGTTTGACAAAACCGGAAGCTTTTTTACCGCCACCGGTTTTCAGTTCAGTGGCCCGCTTGAGAAAACGCCCCACCGTTATGCCGGGGATTTCCACCGGATACTGGAAAGCCATAAACAGGCCCGCAAGCGCCCGTTCATCAACTTCCATTTCCAGAAGATCTTGCCCGTCGAAAAGTATCTGCCCTGCGGTTACTTCGTATTTGGGATTGCCCATAATTACATTGGACAAGGTGCTCTTGCCCGCACCGTTGGGTCCCATGACGGCGTGAATTTCGCCACTATCCATGGTCAAATTGAGACCCTTGAGAATTTGTTTATCGTCTACCTGCGCGTGCAGGTCTTTGATTTCAAGCTTCATTGGTTCTCCTGTGTTTTTCTATCAAAGACAGGCGGACAAATTAAATGGGGTAGCCCAATTCGAGACGGGCATCCTCGCTCATAAAGTCAAGGCTCCAGGGAGGATTCCAGACAACCTGGGTCTGTATATTCTCAATTCCGTGATCTGCTCCAATAATGTTTCTTATATCAGCCTCAATGGTATCAGCCAAAGGGCATCCCGGAGAAGTGAGGGTGAAATCCACCTCAGTGTGATCCTCCAGAACATCTATCCGGTAAATAAGGCCCAGATCGACGATATTAATACCAATTTCGGGATCGTCCACCTTTCTCAGGGATTCAAGTATATCGACTTTGCTCACTGCCATCGCCTACTCCATGTAAAATATATCGGGAAAGCCATATATACCTTACTAAAAAAACAGGGTATTTTCAAGTTGAACCATTATGTGCTGGATTTACGCAGGAGGGATTCAAGCCGGAGAGAACCTTCGCCTGTGCATCCGGCTGTAAGTAAGTATAGCACATTCGCCTGGTCAGGTTAAGATGCTGTGAGGGAAAAACAATATGAACGTTATGACTGTGCTGGCACACCCGGATCCCGATAGTTATTGCGCCGCCCTGTACGAAAGTATGGTGGAAGGAGTGGCAACCGCAGCAACCGAACTCCGGTCGCACCAGCTGTACGAAGAGCAGTTCGACCCCAGAATGGTTCTCACCGAGCTGCGCCGCCAAATTCCCATAGATCAGCCTGCAGGCCGCTATGTGAGTGAAATTCAGGACAGCGACATTTTGTTCGCAGTATTTCCCGACTGGTGGGGTGCCGAGCCGGCGATTTTCAAGGGATTTCTGGATAGATTGCTGCGCAGGGACATCGCCTATGCTCGGGGAGGCAGCAGCACCCATTCCCGCAACCCGGCCAGCGATGGACTTCTCACCAGACTGCACGCCCATTTTCTGATAACCAGCGACACCACCCCCGAACGCCGGGACAGCCTTTTGGAAATGTACAAAAGCCGGTACCGGGACACAATAGGGACTTTTTGCGGGTTTTCTGCCGTAGATGTCCGGTTATTCAGTCCCGTGCGCCAGGCTTCGCTGAGGACGCGTAAACAGTGGCTCCAGGAAGCGCGAGAACTCGGCGCTGCTGCGGTATCGAAGTCCACGGCTTAGCCTTCTATTTTGGCTTTCTATCCTGGCTTTCTACAAAAAAATCTTCTTTGTTCACGAAGAAACCTGCGGAATGCCCTCAAAATCGCTAAATGCCTCGGGCAGCAGTTCGGACATTGTCATGATTTTTCTATGGTTATTGTGGTTGCTCATTACAACGGGAAAATCTTTCTGCACGAACTCCAATATAAACTGCCGACAAATACCACAGGGCGGAGTCAGCTTTTCGGTGGCGGTATAAATAAGGAGAAATTCAGGTTTTATTTTCCCATGCATGCTGATAGCAGCCGCCAGAGCAGAACGCTCGGCGCAGATAGTGCCTCCAAAACTTGCGTTCTCGATATTGACGCCTGCGAAAAACTCGTCCTCCCGGGGAAGATACAGCGCCGCAGCGACGGAAAAACGGGAATAGGGCGCGTAGGCATTTTTTAATGCCGCCGTCGCCTTTTGGTATGCGCGGTCAAGTAAATCACGGGAAATCCGATTCATTTTATTACTCCTGAAAAATTGACAATACCATCTATACACAGAATAATCATAAATGACTTCCTTTGGTGTCGCCATTGACTAATTTTTTTTATTTTGCATGATGATGTATGAAAAGGGTCTGCAAGTGGAAGATAAATATCTAGTAATTGTTGAATCACCGACAAAAGCGCGCACCATTAGCCGCTTTCTCCCAAAAAACTTCCTCGTGGAAGCCAGTATCGGCCATATCCGCGATCTCCCCCAGACGGCCTCAGATGTTCCTGAAAAGTACAAGGGGCTTGACTGGGCTCGGCTTGGCATCGACGTGGAAAACAATTTTGAGCCTCTCTACATTACTCCCAAAGGCAAGGGAAAGATCATCAATGAGCTCAAGCGAAAGCTCAAAAAATGTTCCGCCGTCTATCTGGCCACCGACGAAGACAGGGAGGGAGAGAGCATTAGCTGGCATTTGGTTCAAACCCTGCAACTGATAAAGAAAAAAGTCGGCGTAAAACGCATGGTATTTCACGAAATCACGAGAAAAGCCATAACCGACGCGCTGGACGAAACCAGAGACATCAATATGAACCTGGTGAAAGCCCAGGAAACCCGGAGGATCCTGGACAGGCTATATGGATTTACACTTTCACCGCTGATATGGAAGAAAATCGCGTACGGACTTTCCGCCGGACGGGTTCAAAGTCCGGGCTTGAGGATGATAGTAGAACGGGAACGGGAACGAATCGCATTCAGAAAAGCCGTCTATTGGGATATTAAAGCAACTCTCTCCGCCCCCGAAAACGCCTCCTCAGGTGGCATTGCGGGCAGCATTGGGAACAAATTCGAGGCTAAACTCATACGTTACAAGGAAAAGCGTCTCGCCAGCGGCAAAGATTTCCATTCCATACAGGGCACGCTTCTGGAAGGAAAGGATCTGCTTGTCATGGACGAAACCACCGCCCGCGGACTCGAAAAAGACCTTGAAGGTGCCCGGTGGAAGGTGGTCGACGTCAGCGAAAAAGAAACCACCAGCAGGCCATCGGTTCCCTTTATAACATCCACTCTCCAGCAAGAAGGAAACCGCAAGCTGGGCCTCAGTGCCAGAGAAACCATGCGCACTGCCCAAAAGCTGTACGAAGAAGGCCTCATAACCTACATGAGAACCGATAGCCCCACCCTGAGCAACGAAGCAATTGAAGGCGCACGGAAAACAATCATATCCCTCTACGGCGATTCGTATCTTTCCAAAACGCCGCGCCAGTACAGTGCCAAAAGCCAAAGTGCCCAGGAAGCCCATGAGGCCATCCGGCCGGCCGGCTCGGACTTCAAACATCCCGACGATACCGGACTCAGCGGCAAGGAAAGAGCCCTCTACGAAATTATCTGGAAGCGGACTTTGGCGACTCAAATGGCCGATGCGAAAAAATCCGGCACCAGCATAAAAATCGCCACCGGCGACGCATTGTTCCAGGCAAACGGCACGAAAATTCTTTTCCCTGGTTTCCTCAAGCTCTATGTAGAGGGAAAGGACGATCCTGAAGCAAAAAAAGAAGACAGAGAAGTAATTCTTCCCGACCTCCAGGTCGGACATGATTGCCAGGCGACATCGGTGGAAAGCCTCTGTCACGAAACCAAACCTCCGGCACGATATACCGAGGCAAGCCTCATTCAAAACCTGGAAAGGAAAAACATAGGACGGCCCAGCACCTATTCAAGCATTATTTCTACCCTTTTTGACCGCGGATATGTTCGCAAGATAGCTACCGCCCTTGGGCCGACATTCACCGGTTTCGGCGTTATTCAGTTCCTGGAAAATAATTTCCATTATTTGATTGAATACGGATTTACCTCGGAAATGGAGACTGTTCTGGATAATATCGCTGCAGGCAAGCAGGACAGGCTGGAATATCTCCAGTCGTTTTACAGTGGCCGGGAGGGCATTCTCACTCTTGTGGAGAAACAGGAAGAGCGAATAAAGCCCGAAGAATCCCGGAGAATTCGCTTGCCTCAGGTGGCTTCCGACGTGGAGGTTCGAATCGGACGCTTCGGACCCTATATTATCGCCCAAAACGAAGAAGGGAAAAGAATAAACGCATCAATACCGGAAGAAATTGCCCCCGCCGACCTGACCCCCCAAGACATACGGGAAATTATCGAGCTTCAAATACGGGGACCCGAACCCATCGGCCGCGATCCCGAAAGCGGCAAGGCGGTATACTGCCTCATCGGCAGATACGGACCCTATGTGCAATTGGGAGAGGCTCGCAAAGAAGAACCCAAACCGCGAAGGGCGGGAATACCCAAAGGCAAAAGTCCGAGAGAAGTGAGCCTGGACGAGGCGCTTATGTATTTGAGTTTGCCACGCATCCTGGGAACCCATCCCGAAAGCGGCAAGGAAATCATGGCAACGATCGGCCGTTTTGGCCCCTACGTAATGTGCGACGGCAACTTCCGCAGCCTTAAAAAAGGCGACGACGTATATACCGTCCAGCTCCCCCGCGCACTGGAAATTTTGTCGGAAAAAAAATCGGGAAAAGGCGGCCGCAGCAGCCTCATTCGCGAACTGGGCGAGCACGAAAAGAAAAAAGTCGCACTTTACAACGGAAAATACGGGCCGTACATCAAATTCGGATCCAAAAACATTTCCATCCCCGACGAAAATCCCGACGAAAATACCGACCGAAAGCCCGAAGAAAATACCGACGAAAGACCTGAGGAAAATCGCGACCGAAAACCCGAGGAAAAAACCGACCGGATTTTGGAAAAACTGAGCCTGCAGGAAGCCATCAAAATAATCAAAAAGAAATAAAAAGGGCTTCCCGGAGAAAGGAGGTCAAACTCCCGAAAGCCCGAAGAAAATACCGGCGGAAAGCCCGACAAAAAAATCGACGGGATTTTGTAAAAACCGAGCCTGCAGGAAGCCATCAAAATAATCAAAAAGAAATAAAAGAGGCTTCCCGGAGAGAGGAGGTCAAACTCCGGAAAGCCCAAAAAAAAATGGATAGGTTCGGCTCTCATGACCTTCCAATATCTACAACAAACCATGGTGCCGCGAGTAACAGTTTCGGGTATTTTTTTGGCGTATTTTTTTTAATCCGGCGACTGACCCGGGGGCAAGCTGAAACGCTAAAACCCCGAAAGATAGTCCTTGCGATATTCTCGGCGAAAATCAGTCACTTCGGTCAACAGAACCTCAAACAGCGAATACAGCGCGTCAATTTCTTCCAGCTGGATAGAATATTCCCGGTATTCATTTTCGCCGAAATTAACGTTAACAATGGATGAAAATATCACGCTTCCCAGCGTGCGATACGAATTCGCACTGGTGGCGGCGATATACATGTTTCTTCTGGCTATTTCTCCGTCATCGCCCTGCTCTTCTCCGCTCTCGGCGAAAAGGCGGCGACTCTGTTCAAAGTTATCCCTGATTTCATTGCCTAACTGGAGGACCTGTTCCACATAACCATGCAAATCGACCTGCCCCCGGCCAAGCTGGGTGCTGAGGCCCAACATGGAATACACAATATCCTTATCGATCCCCCAGACAAAAAGACTGTGGGAGCTAAAACCATCGACTTCCAAACTTTGCAATAAATAGTACTCGTATTCTCCGAGTTTTTCGCGGCCATAGAGGGGTATGGCATAATCTTTCAGAAACTGCGCCTGCAAATAACTGCGATCCATGTTGGCGAGATAGAATTCCAGGGGATCCGTATAGAGCTCTTCAATGCCACTTCCGTATTCCTGGTAATCCCTCAAATTCGCGAGAAGGCCGGCGTACTCCCCCAATGCGGGAACCGGATTGGTTTCAATTTCATCCAGAAGAGAGGAATGGAAAAATACCACCGCCATCCCGTTCTGCCTGTTCAGTGTAAATCTGCTTCTGCGGAGGCTGGAAGATAATTCGCCGGTGTCGGCCACAAACCTGATATTGCCCTGGGTCAGGTTCTTTCTCACTTCAGAATACAGATTTTCAATATCACCCAGGGCCTCCGACGTACTCACGATGCTGTCAAAAGTGCGCAAAAGGGTTTCAATTCGCAGTTGGTATATCGCTTTTTGCCCGGCTTCCCCGGTTTCGGGAACCCGGGGAGGACTCGCACAGGCGCTGAACAGCATAATAATGAATACCATAATTAACAGGGTAGCGGTACAAAAGCGATACAAATGGAAAGCTGGACTCATGGATACATCCTCGTGGGATCGGCCGGGGCTTGGGAGATGGACGATTCTAACCCCCATTCTCCCCGGGGGATTCAACCTCAGTCGGCCTGACCGTGTAACGCGAAATAATTTCGCCGTCGGCATAAATGTTGATTTGCGACCCTTGCTCGAGGACATATGGGAACGACAACTCACCCCCCGCGTGCTCGGTAATGAAATACTGCCGACTCTCTCCCTCGGGTTCGACAATTTCTACCCGGATTTTGACCGGAAGGGCGAATTCCGGGACGGAGCTGTAGTAAATATCGGCAACCTCATGCGCAGCTTGAGGTTCAAGGGGATTAATTCGCAACACCAGGGCGCTACCGGGTTCAATGAGTTCGCCTGCAAGGGGGAACTGGCTTACCACCAGACCCGCTATGGCATGGTCTTCGGGCCGGGAAATTTCCCTGAACACAAACGGAACCTTGCGCACCGCCAGCATCCCCAGAGCCTGACGATAATCCAGACCTGCTGCTTCAGGCGCCTCAACTCCAAGGACTTCAGGGCCCCTGCTTACCAGCAATTTGAGTTCGGGGTAGCCGCTCAATTTGGTGCCCGGAACCGGATCCTGGGCGAGGATAGTAGTTTCAGGTTCCCCGGAAAATTCATAACTTAGATTGTCGGCTTTCACTTCGAGCAGCGCCTCGTAGTTTACAAACTGCGCAGCCAATTGCCGGCGCAAATCGTCCAAAGTAAGGCCGCTGTAATCCCCCACTTCGTCCACCACAGGGCCCATGCTTACGGTGAGATTAACCGTACGTCCCACCCGCACCTGGCTGCCGGGATCGGGGCGCTGATCTATGACCAGCCCTTTGAGCGCCGGATCCGAAAAAAAACGGCGCTGCACGTAGACGTACAGCCCCCGACTTTGGAGCTCTTCCAGTGCGCTGACCAATTCAGCAC
>JACSEG010000230.1_pt1 | contig 10564 bp, 10 predicted proteins | sample 8225521 | NCBI WGS metagenome assembly JACSEG01 (sample SAMN15705060, study PRJNA637333) | viral metagenome | isolation source: viral RNA from sea star tissue | host: Pisaster ochraceus | place: USA:Santa Cruz | collected 2018
AGGTGAACATTATTTCTTCGCCTCTGGCACCTACTTTTTCCGCAAGCAATAATTCGGCCATGGAGCTACAGTCAAACCCCATACTTTCCCGGGCAAGTAATTCCATTATATAGGGATTGGGACAGGCCTTTACGGCAAAATAGTTTTTAAATCCCCCGGGCATCCAGGAGAATTTTTCGTATATATCCCGGGCATTATGGAGCATTGACTTTTGGTCATACACATGAAGAGGCGTCGGATATTTTTTTACCACATTTTCCAATAGTTCCGCAGAAAACGGAATGCTTTTTTTTGCCATGTTTACTCCGGCTACGTGAAATACACCATATACAAAAAAACGCGAATATGCACTACCGCTGCGTTCTGTTATGGTGCAGCCGGCCTGGTACACCGTCTGCGTTTTTTATAGTGCAGCCGGCTTGGTACACCGTCTGCGTTTTTTATAGTGCAGCCGGCCTGGTACACCGTCTGCGTTTTTTTATGTCAAAAAAATGTGGTCACATATCGTGTTTGAGCACCGGGTTGCGATTCGCGAATACCTCGTCGAGCCGGTTCAGGGAAGTGCTCACAGGAGTGTTGCGTATTTCCTCGGGATTTTCACTGGTGGCGTGCAAAATTTCGATCAATGCAGTCGCAAAACATTCTATCTCTTCAAAACTCTCACTTTCAGTAGGTTCAACCATTAAAGCTTCTTTTACGGTCAGCGGAAAATAAACCGTAGGAGCATGGAAACCTCTATCGAGCAATGCCTTGGCAATATCCATGGTAGTAACGAAATCCTTTTTGGGATTTGTCGACACGAATTCGTGCATTGACGGACTCGAAAAGTAAGCGGGAAGTTCTTTCCGCAGGAGATGCCTCAGGTAATTGGCCTTGAGCACCGCCATTTCGCTATTTCTGCGAACTCCGTCGGCACCGTGCCCTTTTATATACGCATAGGCCCTCAAAAGTATACCCACGTTGCCAAAGCCGGTTTTTATGCGACCTATGCTTTTTTCGGGAAAATGCGGCGCGTATTCGTCGTCTCCCTTGCGCACAACCACGGGTCCGGGCAAATAATCCCGCAACTCAGCGGTACAACCAACGGGACCCGCGCCGGGACCTCCGCCTCCGTGAGGAGTGCCAAAGGTCTTGTGTAAATTAAAATGCATCACGTCAAAACCCAACTCGGCCGGCTTAACGATTCCCGCAATTGCATTAAAATTCGCTCCGTCTGCGTACATCAATCCACCAGCTTTGTGAACCATTGCGCAAATATCCCTTACACTGGTTTCAAAAATTCCCAATGTGTTGGGATTGGTGAGCATCATACCGGCACAGTTCTCATCCAGCAATTCTTCAAGGCGCTTTAAATCCACATGGCCTTCCCCATCGCTGGGTACCGTAAGAACGTTCATCCCGCACATACTGACAGTTGCCGGATTTGTGCCGTGGGCCGTATCGGGAACAACGATATTTTTGCGCTTGGTATCGCCTTTGTTCTCGTGATACTTCCGTATCATCATGACGCCGCACAATTCTCCGTGAGCCCCCGCTGCAGGGGTGAGGGAAACCCCGTCAAAGCCGCTCATTTTGGACAACATATCCTGCAGCTCGTATAAAAGCTGCAGACCGCCTTGAATGTTTTCGCTTAACCAGGGATGCATGGATAAAAACCCGGGTGCACCGGCAATGACTTCACTGACCCGGGGGTTGTATTTCATGGTGCAACAGCCAAGTGGATACATATTGCTGTCTATACTGTAGTTTTCTTTGGCCAGCCGGGTGAAATGCCGCACTATCTCGAGTTCATTGTGCTGTGGAATTTTGAGAGAGGTTGAAGCGTCCTGCTCCCTGTCAAATTTTTTAAAACTATCAGGTACGTTCAATTCCGGCGGGAAATATTCGCTGCTTTGCGCAGTATCGGTTATTTCCCAGAGGAGAAGATTTTTGGATTTTGTTTTTTCCGGTTTATTCATTGGGATGCAACCTCCGTTATCAGTGATATCAGTACATCGAGATCCTCTCTGCTGTGTAGCTCCGTGGCGCAAACAAGCAGATTATGTTCGTCTATTTCAATTCCGGGAATTATATTCAAAGCCGCCCCCTTTACCAGAAAATCCCGAACGGGTCTGTCTGTATGGACGAGCAGCTCCCTGAAGTGAAGCTCATCGGGATTCAGAATGGAAATACCGGGAAGTTTGGAAAGTTTTCCAATCACATAATGTGCGTTGGAAACGCAGGTGCGGGCTACCGAAGACAATCCCTTCCTGCCCATAAGCGCCATATAACAAAGCGCTCTCAATGCCATTATCCCCTGGTTGGTGCAAATATTGCTGCTGGCTTTTTCCCTTCGAATGTGTTGTTCTCTTGTGCTCAGGGCAAGTACAAAACCCCGCTTGCCGTTTTTATCGATGGTTTCACCGCTTATCCGCCCGGGCATGCTTCTCAACAACTTCTTTGTAACCGCGAAAATACCAAGGTAGGGACCCCCTGCGCAAACGGGAGAACCGAGCACCTGCCCTTCTCCGGTATACACATCGGCACCAAGGGAACCCGGAGGCGTAATGCAGCTGAGCAAAAGAGGATCGGCGTGCACATGGAGCAGCACCCCTGAATCCGCGCATTTGCCGGCAACCCGTTTAAGGTCGAATACCCGCCCGTAAAAATCGGGAAGAACAATAGAGACCGCCGCACAGTCCGCCGGAATTTCAAGATCCGAACCAACTTCAAAAACATCGCGGTATTCTATCTCTGCCGACGTAAACTGCAGATAGGTGTTTATTATTTCAGAATACTCGGGAGAAAGTTTGGACCATATGAGGAGCCTGTTTCCCCGCTTTTTGTTTGCTTCATACATCATTCGAAGCGCCTCGGCAAAGGCCGTGGCACCATCATAATGGGATGCATTGACCACATCCATACGACTCAATTCCGCAATATAACTTTGATACTCGAACAAAGACTGCAGCGTTCCCTGGCTTACCTCCGGCTGATAGGGAGTGTAGGTCGTGGAAAAGCTTCCCATGGATGATATGTAATCCACCACAGCGGGAATATAGTGGCTGTAATGTCCCGCTCCACAGAAACTTTTATTTGCCGGGTACATGCGATTTTTTTGTGCAAGTTTGTCGATGCTTTTCTTCAAGCTGTATTCGTCCAGTCCGTTTTCCATTCCCATGTCGGGAAATCTGAGTTCATCCGGTACTTCGGCAAAAAGTTCTGCAACTGATCTATTGCCCATCGAAGAAAGTATTTTTTCTGTGCGTTCTCCGCTGCCACTGAAATTCATTATTCCTCCAGGTCTTTTACGTACTCGCTGTAGACATCTGCTGTCAAAAGAGAATCAAGCTGGGAAGCATCTTTCGCCTTGATTTTTACAATCCACCCTTTTTCAAACGGGTCTTCGTTAATAAGTTCCGGAGTATCGTTAAGGGAGTCATTAATCTCAACTATTTCACCGCCCAACGGAAGAAAAATATCACTTGCCGCCTTTACACTTTCCACCACCCCGAAGGAGTCGCCTTGAGAAAAGCTTGCTCCCACCTCGGGAAGCTCAACAAAAACGATATCTCCCAGATTGTGCTGAGCGTAGTCGCTAATGCCGATCAGGTATATATCCCCTTCAGATTTCACCCATTCATGGGATTTTTGATAACTTCGATCCGTTTTTGTATCCATATTCAGTTACTCCTTTGTCTCTATATTAAATTAATTTGATTTATAAATAGGCCGTTTGACAATTTCTACCTTTTTTTTGTTTCCCCGAACTTCGAGATAAAGCTCGGTTCCCAAAGATGCGACCCCCCGATTGACGAAGATATTTGCAAAAAACCCATCCAGGGTGGGACTGGCCATACCGCTGCATACCCAACCGAGCTGCATACCCGACGAATCCATCACCTTCATATCCTGTCGAGGTACCGCAGATTCAACAAGTCGAACTGTTCTCAGAACCTGTATTTGCGAACTATCTTTTTTCAATTGGAGAATGGCAGTTTTTCCGCAAAAATCGGGCTGGTCATCACCGAGCTTGCAGGCCCACTGCACTGCGGCATGAACGGGGGTAAGTTCTTCCGATAATTCATGGCCGTATAGCGCAAACCCGGCCTCAAACCTGAGCGAGTCCCGGGCGGCAAGCCCTGCGGCAACGCATTCAATACCGAGGGATTGAGCGGCTTGCAATAATTCTTCCCAGATTCTGGAAATACACGAATTCGGAGCGTAAATTTCCACTCCATCCTCTCCGGTGTATCCCGTACGGGTGTAAATCCCCTTGTCCTCGGGGTCTCCACTGCTTACCGTATTTCGCTTATCCAACTCTTCCAGCAAATCCGGGCCACAGGATTTCTTTAGCACTTCAAGGGCTTTGGGCCCCTGCAGTGCGATCATTCCCACCGAATCGCTTATATCATCGAATTTTATGTTTTTGGAACGGGACACTATCCACTGCTTGATTTTTGCCCTGTTGGAGGCATTAACCACCAATAAAAATTTCTTTTGATCCAGCCTGAAAATAAATATGTCGTCCAGAACCTTCCCGTCTTCGTTACAGACGAGACCATACCCGCCCATGCGTACCGGCAATCCGGCAACGGGAGAAGTGATTATGGTTTCCAATTCAGAAAGAGCCGATTCGTCGTCGCATACGAGCATGTACCGACCCATATGAGAAACATCGAACAATCCGCAGCTGGTGCGCACAATCCGATGTTCATTCCGGGAGCCTGTGGGATAATAAAGAGGCATGTCGTAACCTGCAAAATCGGTTGTTTTTGCCTGGGCATTTACGTGCCATGGATGTAATACGGTGTGTCGTTTTTCTTCCATGCGATAGATTATACACCCTTTTCAGGAATTGGGATAGTTTTTTTATGGTGCTTCTCAAGAAGGCCGAAAGCAGCAATCGGAGACAGCAATCCCCAAGTAACTATTGAAGCGTTATTTTCACTGGAAGCAATTCTCTAGCATTAACACCACTTTTACCATTACCCAGTTGCCCGTACTTATTGTCACCAAAAGCCCATAAGGTGCCATTTCTCTTGACAATCATAGTGTGCCACTCGCCGACTGACACCTGGGCTACATTGGTCATTGGCGCGCCTCCAGTGGTTTTGACTTGTACCGGAATATTCTTGTTAGCAGTCGTGCCATCGCCCAGTTGCCCGCGCTCATTGTTGCCAACAGCCCATAAGTCGCCATTTTCCTTGATAATCATAGTTGTTCCACCGCCGCCTGATACCGAGGCTACATTGGTCATTGGCACGCCTCCAGCATCGATAGGAGCGGTTAGTACTTGTACCGGAATACTTTTAAGAAGATTCGTGCCATCGCCCAATTGCCCATCAATATTTGGACCAACAGTCCATAAGTCGCCATTTTCCTTGATAATCATAGTGTGGTGGTGGCCAGCTGATACCGAGGCTACATTGGTCATTGTTCGGACTACACCAAGGGATTGTTCTTGTACTCGTGCTGGTGTCCGCATAATATCAGCACTTGATGTTATAGGCATGTCTACACCCAACTGCCCATAATCATTTAGACCAAAAGCAAATAATTCGCCGCCTTTCTTGAGAATCATGGTGTAGTTAAAGCCAGCTGATACTTGGTCTACTCCGGTTATTGCTGTGACTCCAGCTTCCAGTACTGGTATTGGATTCTTCTTATGAATACCAATCGAGTTATCACCCAGTTGCCCATACTTGTTTTTACCAAAAGACCATAAGGCGCCACCTTCCATGAGAATCATGGTATGATCCCCACCGGCTGATACTGAGAGTACCTTGGTGATTGGCTCGCCTCCAGCATCGATAGGAGCGGTTAGTACTTGTACCGGAATCGGCGTATTACCACCATATATGCCATAGCCCAATTGCCCATAACCATTGTTACCGACAGCCCATAAGTCGCCATTTTTCTTGAGAATCATGGTGTAGTCAAGGCCAGCTGATACCTGGGCTACTTCGGCCATTGGCGCGCCTCCAGTGGTTTTGACTTGTACCGGAATACTTTTATTACCAAACGTGCCATCGCCCAATTGCCCCAGGTCATTTTTACCAACAGCCCATAAGCTGCCATTTTCTGTGAGAATCACAGTGTGAGACTCGCCGACTGATACCTGGGATACAACAATAGCTTTTGATTTGAAATTATTGCTAGCCGGAGAATTATTGCTATCCGAAGAATTATTGCTATCCGAAGAATTATTGCTATCCGAAGAATTATTGCTAGCCGGAGAATTATTGCTAACCGGAGGGGGACAACCCATCAATACCGTGGCCATTATAAGTGTTGCAAATAGTCTTGTTGTTTGCATATACATTTCCTGTCGTGCAGATGTATATCAAGAAAATGGACTACATCTTTTATGTTACAGATTAATATCATATAATCTCAAAAAGAATATATCTTGTTTTTACAATTATATCAAACATATCGATGCACTTTTTTGCTGCGGTAGTGCCCAGATTTTTGCAACCCAATGGCTTTACATATATAACGACCAACCGAATTCCGAGACATGCCTCCGTCAATAACCCTTGTATTTTACGTGGACTTGTTTTATTGGCCCCTCGCCTTCGCTTATTGTTTCTATATTTTCAATATCATTTAGCGTTGTGTGAATCAACCGTCTTTCAAAAGGATTCATGGGTTCGAGCACTTTGGACTTTTTGGATTGCAACACTTGATCACCAACCTTGTGGGCCAGCCGAATCAGCGCCTCTTCCCTTCTGCTGCGGTAATTTTCAGAATCGATAATTACCTTCGTATCATTTTCACCCAGGCGACTGGCTACAACATTGCTGAGCAGTTGAATGGCGTCCAGGTTTTTTCCTTTCTTGCCGATGAGAATGCCGCTGTGTTCTGATTCCAGCTTAATCGCGAGTTTGTTGTCTTCGCGATACATGATTTTTGCCGTAGCCTGATATCCCGCTTTTTCCACAAGGGTTTGTACGAAATCGATAATACCGTGTTCAAAATCATTTTCCGGCTCGGGGTTTGGATTGTAATAACTCGAGCCTTGGGATTTGGACTGCAGGGGTTCTTCATCATGTGTATGAATGCGTATGACCACTTTCTTGTTGAAGTTGAGAAACCCACCTTTCTGCGTTTCGAGGATTTCTACATCGAACTGATCTCTATTCAAGCCCAGCTGTTCTATGGCAAGATCCATGGCTTCCTTTTCGGTTTTACCTTCAAATTCGTATACCATATTTTAGCTCCTCCGCTCCTGTGCTTTCGCGGTATTTTTTTTATGGGTGAAATAATTGTACAGCAGCTGTTGACCCGTTGTTATGAGGTTCTGAAAAATCCAGTACACCAAAAGTCCCGACGGCATATTGTACATGATAAAAAAGAACATTATGGGCATACCCAGGGTCATCATTTTCATTTGACTGTTTGACTGCCCGGTATCCGGTGCCTGAGTCAATTTCATGCTTAGCAGCTGCGTCCCAAGAAAAAGAATGGGTAAAAGCCGCAACGCATCCCAATTTACAAGCGGAATTGAAAAACCAAACTGCACGATGAATTCGGGAGTTGACAGATCCGTAATCCATCCGGGAATAAACGTCGCCCCCCGCAAGTCAAAATGGTTATTAAACAGACTGTACATTGCAATAAAAAAGGGAAATTGCAACAACATGGGAAGACATCCTCCCAGCGGGTTGATTTTTTCCTTTTTATAAAGCTCCAGGGTCGCCTTGTTGAGTTTTTCCTTGTTTTCAAGATCGTTTCCGTATTGTTCCTTGATGGCGTTTATCTTGGGCTGCATTTCCTTCATTTTTGCAGTTGATTCGTAACTCTTTCTCGTAAGAGGATATAGAACCAATTTAACCAAAATGGTCAGGAGAATGATGGATACTCCCCAATTGGGAATTACCTGATAGAAGAGATTCATAATCCATTTCAAACCGTTCTCAAGCCAGCCAAGCCAGGAAGATTGAATAAGGGTATCGAGTTGAATTTCCCGTATGCCCAGGGCGTTGTCTTCGGCATTTTGATATTTTCGCAAATCGGCCGCGGCTTTGGGACCGAAATAAAAGCGATACGTATCGGTAATTTTGCTGCTTTCAATACGGGGCCTGACCAGATAGAGTTGATTTCCCTGCACTCCGCTTTGAGTCGGGGTTGCGGCAAAAACGATTTGGGCTCCTGTATTTCCCGGGAGGGCAGCGGCTACAAAATATTTTCCGCTAACTGCCGCCCAACTTGTTCGCTCATCCAAATTCCGCACCTCATTATCCGAAAGATTCCGGAGATCCTTGCGTTTATTGCCGTTGAGGTAACTGAATTTGCGATAATCAGTGCGCTGATTTTGGGAAAGAGATACAAATTCCGGTCCAATTTGAGGCCCGATACTGAGAGTATAGGAATTACCGTTGAAATTCAGGGGGAGAATTTTGTTTACTGAATTGCTCAATTCGATTTCCAGCTCGAACAAATATTCTCCGGGATAAAACCTGTATCGCTTTATCAATTCAAAGGGTTCATCTTCGTAATCCGGCAAAACAATGGATTGGTAGAACTCAAAACTGTTGTCCTGGCTTCCCTCCCGGTAATTAAAAACGGGATCGAGCATTATTCCGTCAACGCCTCCCAAGCGCATTTGAAGGCCGCCAGCCGAATTATCTCCAAAGAAAAATTTAAGCGGTTCGCCGCCGTCCAGGTGACTGAGCAGTTCCACCTGGCGGATACCCCCGCCCTGGGTGGACATAATAACCCGCATAAAATTCTGCTGCGCGTATATTATATCCCTGACCGAACCTTGTTTGGCTGCTACGCTAAAGCTGAGACTGTCGCTATCAGTGAAAACTTCTTCGCTTTCAGATATTTCCCCGGTTGCATCGATGCCGCTGTTCTCTTCTTGTCCGGTCAGCGTTTCACCAGTAGCTTCGGAGGTTTTCGCATCCGGCGCAAAGACGATGGTCTGCAGATACAAACCTGCAACCAGCACAATTGTAGAAAGAACGATCGCCAAAAGAGTTTTTTTGTCCATAATATTTAATCCTCGTCAATTCCCTGAACCGGAAGTCCCTGGCTCGGGAGAATCCTGAACCGCAGCAATGCGTAAAGTTGATTTATCTAGCAGCCAGGTCATTTGGGTAACACGATCTTCGTATGAATAACTGCCGGGATAGAAAACAATAGCTACATCATATCCCGGTTTTACTTCGCACTTGAAGTTTCGGAATATTTCTTTTCCCTCCCTCTTTATGTAATTGCGACCTACGGCATTGCCGTAATGTCGACCCGGAACAATCAGAATTCGTGTTATATTCAGATCGTTCTTTCGGTAAAACAATTTGGATCCTGAGGTTTTGAACCAGGAAGACGCAAAAAGCTGTTTTATATCTTCACGCCTTCGTATCCGTTCATCACTAGTAAGGTTTTTTCTCATTTGAAACGCTGAGCTTTTTGCGGCCTTTTGCTCTCCTTCTTTTGAGAATAAGGCGTCCCCCTTTGGTTTTCATTCGTTCCCTGAAACCGAATTTCCTGTTCCGCTTCGTGCGGCTGGGCTGATAGGTTCGTTTCATTATTGCACTCCTGTTTACAACGCACACACAAAATTGAGTAGACCAGTATAATTTTATGCAAAAATAGTGTCAATCCGCTACAAATCCATACGATTTGAAGAATTATCTCCGTTTTGTTTTTTTGCCCAACTCACCGAAACGTTTCAGCGTTTCGCGAAAAGACCTGTCCTCAATGGAAGACAAATCTGCGTTATTGATCGGTTGCAGGGCAGTATCGCCGCTATTTTTATCATCGATTTTATCATTAGCCAACGGAGTTTTTGTATCGCCGGTTTTATCCCCGGTTTTATCCCCGGTTTTATCGCCGTTTTTATCGCCGGGCAGGGGAGCTTTTGGTTCCGCCTGTTTACCTGCAGCGGCTGTATTCCCCATGAGTCTGGCTTCACGCCTCTCAATAAACCGTTCATTGCCAACCTTTTGCACGTAAATGTTTCGAATTTGCAACTGCGGATAGCGTTTATCAAGACGGCGGATAATTTCTTTTTTGTGAAATTCCATTTTTTGAAGCCACCCGGGATGATCTACATACACAACAAGCGCAGAGGTTTTTACATCGACCGGCTCGGTATGGGCGGCTATGTCCTGTAAACCTTCGCCGAGTATTGAACTCCAGGAACTGAAAAGAGACATATAATTCTCACTTTCCCGAGTGTGGAGGAGAGGAATCAATGATCTGAGAATTTCATTCGCTTTTTTCATTTTTTTCCCGACGATAATTTCCAGCATTGACGGTATACACGCAGGAATCACTGCCCATATAGCTGCTTATATTCTCATCTGGCAAAAAGGTAAAGAATGCCTGATCGTAAACCGGCAATTCGGCCATGAATTTTTTTCTCTTTTCACCATCCAGCTCCAGGAGCACATCGTCAACAAGCAACACCGGTTTTTTCCCGCTTGTTTTGGAAAAAAGCCTGGCCTGTGCCACCCTGAGTATTAAACTCACAAGCCTGATTTGGCCGGTACTCGCCTCCACCATGAAATCCCTTCCGCCTATCTGGAACTTGAATTTATCTCTGTGGGGTCCACTGGTGGTGGTATTCATG
>JACSEG010000233.1_pt1 | contig 10490 bp, 12 predicted proteins | sample 8225521 | NCBI WGS metagenome assembly JACSEG01 (sample SAMN15705060, study PRJNA637333) | viral metagenome | isolation source: viral RNA from sea star tissue | host: Pisaster ochraceus | place: USA:Santa Cruz | collected 2018
ATCCAGCGCTTTAAATTACCGTCGTTTTAATCACCACTTTCAATTCCTTTTTGGTGGTTTGAATTGAGGTTGAGCGAAAAAGCCCTCCTATCCACGGTATATCCATTAACACAGGCACACCCGAAACGCTTTCGCGTTCTTCATTGGAAATCAAGCCCCCAAGCGAGATCGTTTGTCCATTCGCTACTTTGACCACCGTTTGCAATGTCCGTTTGTTGGTAATGATATCGGCAGCAATCGCGCTATTCGACACAGAGCTGGATTCTTGATTGATCACCAAAATGACATTATCGCCCGTAATGTGTGGCGTGACCGACAACGACACCCCCACGTCTTTACGTTCAATCTGCTGGATGGTGTTACCACCATCTGTGATTTCTGTGGCCGTCAAGAACGGCACGTTTTGACCCACGGTAATGTAACCGCGCTCTCTGTCCATAATAAGAATGTTAGGCCGTGAAAGCAGGTTGGTGTCTTCTGAGCTGTACACGGCTTTCACCAAGGCATTAAAATCACCGCCATCATAAATCAAGTGGTTGTCTTTCGCCTTGTCAAACGAGTTCAAGGTTTTGGTTACCAATTCAAACCCCGACGAACCAAGCGCGGCCGTGATGTCGACCCCTAAGTCATTGGCGTTCCCCAGCTCAACCTCAGTGATCATGGCCTCGATAAATATCTGCTGTTGAGGACGGTCAATGGCCTCAATAATTCGGTCAATGGTTTGAAGTTGCTCTGCACTGGCCGTCACAATGATCGCATTGGTGGTCGGTAACACTTCCACGCTAGAAAGTTGAATTTGTTGCTCTGTTTTGCTGTTGGTTGTGGTTTCCGTGGCGCGCAACATCGAAGACATCAGCTCTGTAATTTTCGTATTACGCACATTGTTAAGCCGATAAAGACGCACTTGTGGTGGTGTCTTAACGATCACTTGCTCGACGTCAACAACCACGGTAAGAAATCCATTGTTGGAATCCAATTTGTAACCATGAGCCGTTAATACCGAGTTAAAAAAAGGCGCTAACTCTTTAGAGGTCAAGTTCTTAGCATTGACTGTCACTGCGCCTGTAACACCATGACCCAACACAATCGTTTTATTAGATTGATTCGAAAACCACCGCACGAACTCAGCAATAGGGGTGTTAACGGCCTCGAAATCGTCATAAGGTTGAGCAATCGAAAAGAAAGACGTAAACAGTAATGCAACACTAACAATATAAGCTTTCATTGGCGTTAGCCCCTCCGATGGTAATGTGACAACGTGACTGAATATTGAACGTAAACCCCATGGACGCCAACTCATCGGAATAGAGGTATTCACCTTTTTTGTTCTTGAGCGTAAACGTGGCAGGTTGATTGGGTAAAGTGGCAAAGCTCGAAATCTTATAGCCATTCAGCAACGACTTGAGTTTGTCTGCTTCTGTGTTGTCAATGATCTGCTCTTCTTGTTTCACTTGTGGCGGAACTTGAGTGAACAGCACATAGCCATAAGATAAAACCAGCCCCAAAGAAAAACACAAAACCCGTGAGTATTTTCGAACATAGATTTTTGTTAAACGCATTTGATTTCTCGCTGTCCATGTCACACCATAACGGCCATGGGTGTAATAGGGTGGCAACACTGAATAGAGGCCGTGTTCGTAAAAATCCGAAAACGCTTGTTTGGTGTCGTAACACGAATACAAACCCACCCCCATCATGGTCCATTTGTCCACGGTCAATGCGGTTTGCGTATCCCCATATTTCACGATACCCGTATGTACTTTAGGTAACGGCAACTTTGACCCTGTAAACAATCGATAAAGCGTACCAATAAACGGAATGGTCAATCGGTCCAAGCGACGGCAATACACCACATGCTCACCCAATGCTAAACGGGCTTGTTTATCAACAATCGAAATGTCTTGCACAATAAAAATAATGTCCCAACCTAATTTTCTGGCATGAAGCATCCAGTTGATGACTTTCTGACGTGACTTGTCATTCCACGAACGCGAGTTAAACCACGTTCCACATTCATCAAGCACAATCAAACCATTCTTAGATTCATCGTAAGACTTATTACCGACCCCAATCGCTTCAAAATCTTCCACACTGGGCTTATCCGGCAACCGAAACAAGCGGGTATTTTTCTTATTTCGACCCAGCATATTTTTCAGATTAATGTCGATGTTCGACGCCACAGGCGCGGCATTTAATAGGGCCAATTTAACGCGAGATATCGACACCAAGGATTTACCCGCACCCAATTTCCCTGTTACAAAATAAACCGTCATGAGCTCACCCGATTAATCACATGAATTTGCCATTCCCACACCCAGCGCGTAATGCGAGCCGCGGCAATAGTCGACAAACACGGAATAGCATTAGGCGGCGTAATGAACCCCAGACCTTGCGCAATACCAGAAGGTATCAGCATCTTTATTCCTTCCAACATTAACCAAAACCCTGCACCAACACCCACCGCCAACGTCACCACCAAGGCAATAACCGCCAAATTCAACGCTGTACCACGAGCCACAAACCGAGCCAACCACGCAACAAGTTGACCCACTAAACCCGCAAGAAACGCCGCAATAGCAGGAATGCGCATAGCACCTGCAACAGTCGATAAAATAGGAAGCAAAAAAACGGGCATACTACATCCTCTTTCTCATGTATGGCGTTACGTTTGGCGTAATGCCTGTTAATAAAATGTCCGTCAACGTGAACACCGTCCACATGTAAAGCAAAAAGCCGAAAATTTCCTTAAACCGATTCGAGAAATCACACGACACCTCATAACTATAAAAATCCAATGGCACACATTTATCGTGACTGGTCAAGACCGACACTCCCAAATCTAAAAACGGCTCTACCGTACCTTTATCAACAGGGGGCTGACCGATAGTGTCACTGACCGCATTCAGAATCGTGCTATCTGCTGAAACCAATTGTTTGTCCATCTCATTATTAATCTGACCAAACATGTCTGAGATAACATCTTGATTTAGCCCGTGTGGATTTTCACAATAATTATTCTCCGGTGTAGGCACACACTGTTCAGGCAGCTTTTCAGATAATTGATTAATCGCTTCGGTGGTTTTGTCCACCGCATCCACGGTTTTATCTCCCGCAATACCAATTGCTCGATTAATCGACGCCTCATCTGTATGATCTCTATCTGGTATGGCGCTGATGGCCTTCACCATTGAGTTTTTTAAATCTTGCGTTTCCGCTTTTTGGTTGTTGTATATATCAATGTCATTTTGAATTTGGTCTAACAGCAAATCATTGGACACCTGACTTTTACTCAGCACCCCCGATAAATCAGTACGCATATCTGCAAAATTTTGATTGTTGTCTTCATTTAAGTTGGTGATTGAGTTAATCAAATCCGTATTGGAACCAGCATCATTACCCGTTGGCGAAGTCACAGGCGCAGGCACACTGGGCGTGATTGGGTCTGGTGATGGCGCGGGTATAGGCTCAATCGGGTCTGGTGTTGGGTCGTTATCGTACCAAGGTAAACATTGCGGCCAACCTGCTGAATTAATGTCACAGCCTGGCTTAGGTACTTCAGGGTTTTCTCCTGGGTCGTACGTACATTGTGATGAGATTTCTTGTGTATCATCATTACATTGCGCCACAAAGTTATTGTTACCCAAGGCAAAACAATCGGCTTGCATTTGAGCAATAACGGCCGCAGCCTCTTCGGTTTCACAATAGGGTGTCGGTGGGGTTTCACATTGGCCCACCGCATTGAGTTCTTGTCCTTCAGGGCATTCAGAAACCGTTGTATAGCTTTCACCAATCGCTTTATAACTGGAATTGTATAAGGCCGTACATCCTGAATCTCGATATTCAGGACCAACGATTCGCAATCGACCTGAACGTGTTGATGCACCAGCCACCTTAATATAAGTCCCCCAAGAGGAACCACGTGAAATGCATTGACCGGATTTAGCGACACCAAGAGCAGAGGCCGAAGCATACACTTCACCTGCAAACTCGCCTGATGTCACTTTAAGTAAAGCATGAGCACTAAAAGAAAACCCATAGGCTAGGGCGCTCATGACTAAGAGTATTTTTTTAATGTTCATGATAGGTTCCAAAGAAAAACCATTGGCACTCGTCAGCACCAATGGTTACAAGGGGATTAAATTTAGGTAGCTTTGTTCGCAAATTTCTTGAACAGTTTAATACCGATGATACTACCCACAATTGGCACCACTACCAACCACGCCGCCGTGTTGTAATCACCCACCAATGTGACCATACCATCCATGGCAGCTTGCGCTTCCGCAGGTAAAGCCGCATTCGCTGTACCTGTCGCCACTAGAGCACCTAGACCTGCAAGAATTGAAGTTGCTTGATTTTTTGTGTTAGTTAACAGTGTTTTCATGACTGTATTTTTCCTTTTTACGTTGAAATTTCAGTTATCCGCCGAAAAACAAGGAACTGTTGTCCGACCGCATAACCGAGACAAAAAGCGGTGAATAAACCGCCAAGAATAAATTGAACGTCTAACATTAACGTTGACCTCCAAATATGCACCCAAGACCAAACGTCATAACCAGCCCGATACAAAGTATCAAAAGCCACAAAGCATCAAATTGCTCTTGAGTCATCATCATTACCCCTTAATTTCAGGGAGTGAGTAAAGATGAAAGCCTTTCATTTCCACGTGCTTACCGTCTTTATCCGCAAAGCTCATGGTTTTAAATTCAACATTAAATTGCATCTTTTGACCGACGCACTTTTTCAAAAGCTCACCCGCCTTGCCACCGTCCCAAAGTTCAGACGAAATCGAAACATCAATTTTGTCTGAAGGCTTGGTAGTAATAAGACGAAATGAGCCAACGGTGGTTTGTTCACCCGTTGCAAAAACCGTTTTGGTACGTTGTTGGATATCGTCTGAATCCAGTAATAAACCTTCTAATTTCATATTGTTTCCTAATTTTCCAAATCTGACAGTTATTGACACAAGTCCAAGGCCCCCTTAATGATGACTAGCACGGGGAGCTGCGCCCCCGTACCAGCCATCATCAGGTGGCAAAGAGCTCATAAACAACGCTTGGATTCCGTCGTACTCCTCAAGCATTTGCTCATGACGTTGAAATTGCTCTTCCGACATGGCCTCATATTCATCTTGCTTCATCATGGCATCAAAAATATCGTGAATACCGTCCATCATGTCGATAGAGGCTTGATCCACCTTCTTCTGACCGCTCAGGAACTGTTGTTTGTTTTCAATCGACCACGTTTTAAAGCGAGTCGAGATAAAACATTTTCTAAACAGCACGCCCATCACTTGACCTTGTTTCATGTCCCCGTAGCGGGTAGGGGAAAACTCACCCGACTCCAATAAATTCTCAATGGCCTTATCCGCCGTGTATTGCAGGCGCACTTTTTGATCATCACGACGAACAAACACACCACCCATTGCAACACAAAAACCCGCCCAATCACCCGCATCCGCAGACAACCGAATTTTTTCTAACAGGTAGTGCTCGCCGTCTTCCAAATCTGAAAACATGGCATCATCCTCTTTCAATTCTTCACGTAATCGACGCATTTCACGCCACACACCGACCGATGGACCACCGATAAACTGAAACTGACGCGTACCGTTAACACGAGAAAATCCCGTCACACGCTCCGCCGTTTCGATACCTGACAAAGACGTGTCCTTGTCATCACGAATGTGTTTACCATTGATATTTTTTGAAATGTATTTCGCTACGTACGCGACCGCGCTGCCTTTCGAGCTCACGATGTCTTCGTACTTAAAACGAAAATGTTGCGCACCCGGTTCGTTTGGGGAATCGCGCAAACACAAACGACGATATTCCTTTAACACCAAAGAACGATCTGCCTTTTCCATGAACAGCACCGCATGGTGATGGGGAGATCCATCGTGATGCGGTTCAACGACACGCATTCCGTAAATTTTGATGTCTTTCTCATCCAACACTTGACGCAAACGAGTGAACACACGCATCAGGTGCTGATGTGCATCCGCCGCCGTCGGTTTCCCCGCCGCGACCCATTTCGGGTTTTCGGTTCCGTTCGCCAACATCGCATGAAAACGGGAAGGGGTCGTCGCCGTCGTGAACACCGCCGCATGGCCGTATTCGTCCGCCAACATTTCAAACCCTTTCAAACGTACGAACATTTCCGCCATACGAACGCGCGGATTTGATATCGACTTGTTAGCCAGTTCGTACAATTCAAACCAGTTGTCGATATCGTCCTCATCAACCGCTACCGTCGCTTCCAACGCTTTGCGGTTATCCGCTTGACGTTGACGTTGACGCATCACTGAAAAATCAGAGCAGTACGCTTGTTTTTTTGCATGAACCAATGACAAATCCCGCGCCACACATTCCACAGTCAACGCAAATTGACGGCGCAATTGACGACGTAACCAAATTTCATCACAAGCACGATTGACCAATGAAAACAACTCATTATCAACCACCGCTTGCTTAACCACATCACGGCGAAACTCAATCCCAAGCTCACCAATCAAGGACATCGCCTTGATAAACGGCATCACCGAATCAAAAATCTTGCCTTCATCGGCACGATTCTGAAGCGGCTCACCGTCCACAATATTGATACGAAACGGCACAACAATGTGCTTCATTGCGGCTTGAACACACTCAGACGGTGATACATGCGGTATCGCTTTGATGGTCAACGCAAACGCTTTAGCCTTGGCTTTTGCCAAATCTTTGATTTCATCATCACTCATGGTCGAACGGTAACCGTTATTATTTAGACGCTCATTCGCGGCACCAATGGCCTGTAAAGCGTCTAAATAAGAACGTTTTTCCGCAATATCAGAAAACGCAGACAACATCGACGGCACAAAATCACGGTGGTGCTTCACCGCATTAAACACCTCTTTACGCCACGCCGTGTTTGACGCCTTGCGCAACTCCAACGTGTGACGGGGTAACGACACCTCATTCACCAACGCTTGAATCTCGTCCACCGGTGAGCCAAACGTAGAGCGAGTAGGGGTTAACTGATAATCGTAACTTTGTTCGTCAAACGCACGTTGATTAGTACGAACCGATAAAAATTTGACCGCTTCAGTCTGTCCCGTGGCTGGGTCAAACACATCTCGCGTGACACATGGGTCATCATGAAACGATGGTTCAACGTACGGCTTATAAGCGGCTTGTTTTGGTTTGTTTTCCGTAATCGCAAAAATGTCAGTACGTAACACATTCGCGTCACACAACGGACAACTGCACGGTGAAGCCGTATCAAATTGATGGTAGCAAGCTAAACACGTATACGATTTCATGATATTTACCTTGGGAAAAAACAATCACGTAAAGCAGCAATAAATTTGAACAAGCTAAGACAAAAAACAGTTCCAACTGCAAAAAACACAAACAAATTAAGCGCAACATAAGCCGCAATAGACTGAATGTCTTCTGATGTAAGTTGAACTACACAATCATTCATAACGATAACCTTTTGAACGTTGTCACTTTAAAATCTGGATGGTCATTACTATTCATACACACTCCAAAAATAAGTTAATTGCACATTTGTACAACTGAGCTTTACATTTACGAACAAGATAATTGTATTTTTTTGAAACTTCAAGCTGTCAAAAACTATAATTAAGGGGATAGAATGTACAAAAAAGGAGTTCTAAATGTACGTCAACGAACTATTAAACAAATACAAATACATAAATAACTACATACAAGACAAGCAAATCTGCCACGACTTAAACATTGACTCATCAAAACTAAGCAGAATTAGAAAGGGAAACTTGTATCTAACTGAAACAGAAGCAATTTTTTTAGCGGAAAATTCAAAAACAGACCCAGCAGAAGCATTAATCCGATTAGCCGCTGACCGTGCAAAAACATGCAAAGGACAACAGCTGTGGAAAGACATCGTGGCAAAGATGAGTAGCCGAGGTTGGAACGTCGCAAGCCTTGGTATGACTGGATTCTTTGCGGCAAAGCTATCCGCGATTGAGTGCGTATTATGTCTATGTTATGGTAAATCAGTAGTAACTGATAAATACATAAGTATTCCATATGATAATATGTTTTATTCATCGGCCTTCTTAACAAACAGTTGTAATGCAACCGATGAAAAACAGAAATATCACTCAAAACTATATTTTCCGCAAATTTGAATGCAGATTAACAAAAGAAGAGACCGCAGAGCTATGTTTTAAAAGTGTGAGGACGGTCACACGGTGGGATGCGGGATGCGAGATACCCCCTGAATGTAAGCGGCTAATGCGTCTTTATACCTGTCGAGAAATCGGTATATCTGAAGAATGGGAAGGATGGAGAATTGAAAAAAACAAAATTATCAGCAGGGAAGGATGGGCCCTCAACCCTGATCGCATAATTATGGGAGAGTGTTTAATCGAAATTGGCGCGCCAACTGACGCCAGTGTCAAAACAAAACTGGTTCAATATAGCCGTGCATTTGCCAAAGCAAGAGAACGATCAAGCGAAAAGCCGCGAAAACCACGATTCAGCAAATAATATCAACGCCCCCGTTCCTTAATGGGGGTTCATCAGCAAAGCTATACACTGCATCACGCGCTATTCGTGACGTGGTCACACCAAGATAACCTAGACACCACAAACATGATCCCGCCACTCAGCCATATTCTAGCAGGAAGAAGGCTTTTTTTTTGGTGCTGGACGCCTGTCACCCCCTTAAACCCTGCAAACTCACGATACCGCGACAGAACCCCGCGCACCATGATCACATGACTGGTGTGCAGTAGCTTTCAATATCGCCAACGCTGCCACACTCATAATGCAATCAAATTAACTTATCCTGGCAAATGAAATGCAACCAAAATGAGCTTGGTAAAGTTACTCATGATGATAAATGCATGAAAACAAAACACTTTAGCCATCAAAATGCCATATTTATTTGTTTGTTTTCTCACTGTTTGTTTGTTATTTGTTCGTTTGTTTGTTATACTTATCACATACAAACAAACTTACAAACCAATAAGGAACATTGACATGGCTAGAGAACGCGCATTCACAGACCAACAAATCATTGATGCCGCAAACGAGCTGACATTAAGCGGAAAAAATATCAATGGAACCAGTTTACGCAACAAAGTCGGTGCAGGACGCCCATCAACACTGTTTGAGGTATATCAAGAGCTTAATAAAAAGGGCAACATTGTCGTTCACACTGAAACCACCGAACCACAACCAGAAATCACACAGCAAATCTTACCCCCTGAAATTGATTCCATGCTCTCGGTTACTCTGGCTGACATTGAAAACATGATCCAACACATCAACAACAACGCACATTACGTCATTGAACAACGTCTAAACAGTGCCATTAACGAAGCCAACGAACGCGCCGCCGACGCAGCAAAACGTCAAGCTGAAGTCGAAGTGGAAATGGAAAGCGCTTTCAATCACGTGGAAGACATGCGGGAAGAGCTGGAGACAAGCAAAGAAAACGCCGCCAACGCCGCCAAACTGAATCAAGAACTCAATCAGGCACTGGAGGTTTCAAAGAGCGAAACAAAAGCCGCAATCAACACCAAACAAGAACGTGACCAACGCATTCAAGAACTTGAAGAACTACTGAAAAACGCGCTTGTAGACAAAGCCAACGCCGAAACCGCCAAGGCAAAAGCAGAAGGGGAAGTAAGTGCCGTCAACCGTGCCTTGGAAGACAAAAAAGCCGATTGCGACTCATTACGTGCTGACATCAGACAACTGGAACAAATACAACAAACCAACTTGATTGAATGCACCGAACTGCGCACAAAAAACAAACAATTGGAAACGATGCTAACAAACCAACAAAACAAACCTATTAATGAATACCCTGACTTTGATGAACTGGACTTCACCCCAACACAACAAGCCGAAATCAAAGAAAAAATCGATGCGGTCAGTGAAGAATTTAACATGTCCACAGAGCAACGGAAGGGCTTTCTCGCTCATCTTCTTATGCGTGAACCAAAATGTTATTTCAATCTTCGTAGCTTACGCTCAGAAGCTAAAAAAGCGCTGGCTTGACGTTATCTTGCCTTCATTTTCATCATCAAACTTAAAGGAAAGGGTAAGAGCAAAAGAAGAAAAAGGGAGGTCGGTGGCGGATAAAAATGCATGGCGAAGGCGCATTTTAACAAATTCGACGATAAGGCGGGTTTCAATAGTGCTGTATTGACGGCCGATAAAGAGCGCATCGGCCGCCAATACGCAACGAAACTACACCAGTTCGAAGTTTGTTAAGCAAAATCACCTGCAATGATTTTTATTTTTGGGAGTAAGCAAAAGAGCAAGAGAAAAAAGAAAAAAGAAAAGAGCGACGTTTGATGATGAAAATGAAGTCGGCAATAACGTCAATCCAGCGCTTTAAATTACCGTCGTTTTAATCACCACTTTCAATTCCTTTTTGGTGGTTTGAATTGAGGTTGAGCGAAAAAGCCCTCCTATCCACGGTATATCCATTAACACAGGCACACCCGAAAC
>JACSEG010000234.1_pt1 | contig 10489 bp, 10 predicted proteins | sample 8225521 | NCBI WGS metagenome assembly JACSEG01 (sample SAMN15705060, study PRJNA637333) | viral metagenome | isolation source: viral RNA from sea star tissue | host: Pisaster ochraceus | place: USA:Santa Cruz | collected 2018
GTTGTAGCCATTTTTATTAATTTTAGTTTTGGTTTATTATGATATTTTGTTTAAAACTTTATCCATTATTGTTTGAGGTCTGTTTTGACCATACAAATGAACATTGTTTTTTTCTACATTTGATTCAGGAGAATGAGCAATAGGCTCTACTTCTGATTCTTGTGAAGATAATTCTACTTCACTTTCTTCTGATACTTCTTCAGAACTCAATTCTTCTGGAACTCCAGGAGACTTTTCGTCACTCATTGATTCCATTAATTGGTCATACATAGCTTTCATTTCAGCTATAGCTTTAGATAGTTCTTCCTTAGTAGCATATAAATCTTCTTTTTCAACTTCCTCTACAGGAATTTCATCAGAAACTTCATCTTTTACTTCTTCGATAACTTCTTCTTCAGCTAATTGTACTTCTTCTTGTACTTCTATCTCTTTGACTTCTTCAGTCTCAGATAGTAAGATTTTCTTAAATTTGTCTACAATGTCAGTAGCTTTCATATATTATTGATTTAAATTAATAGTATAACTTGATAACCTCAAGTCTTTGGTTTTGTTGTATTTTTATTAGTTTGCAGCATTACAAGCATCACAATCATCATATAAGGTTGCTGATTCTATATGGTGTTCTCCACTAGCAGCAATATTAAGTACAGTATAACAATTACTATGGCCTGAATTCTCAAAATCTAAATAGTACACACTTCCCACAACAAGTTGTGTATCGTGTAAATGTATTTCTTTATGCATTGAATGACCACATCTTTGCACTCTATAATAATACTCGTCACCTGTAGGAACCTCTCCTGATATTTTTCCTATTCCTTGAGCCTGTAAAGAACCATCACAACACTTTCTTGAATAAGTATTGTCTTTGCATAAACATCCTCTTCTTGAAGAACGAGGACTTGTTCTGCTTGGTGTTTTATTATTTTTTCTCATCTTACTTTTTCTTAACGCAATTAGGTCTTCTTTTACCATCTATCATTTGATAACCTTTTTGTTCATATCCATCCCAACAAGGACTTTTACTGTTTGCTCCTGCTTCTACTGAATGTGATTCGCAAGGCATATACCACATCTTACCTTCATACTCATGTTCGTGTATTAATTCACATCCTAAGTCTTTGGCCATTTCTAATGCTTTCTCTTCAGAAGAATAAGCTAACCTATCATCTATAATAGCATAGTCATCATTAATAATCTCAGAATATAATGCAGTAACTGAATTGTTTACTTTCTTATCTATCTGTTTTAGTTTACTTATAGCCCAGTTAACACCAGCAGAACCTCCCCAAGCATCCCACATAATACCTCCGCATCCTTCAGAGTATGGTACATCTTTATGTTGTTGATGTCTTTTAAATGAAGCCATTCTTGCAATCGTGGACCTAGTTAAATTAGATTTTGATGCGATTTGTGAGGCTCTTCTCCAGCCTACAGAAGTTCCACAAGAACTACCATTTTCTTCTTTATACTTTAACGCTCTTTTTGCATTGTTAACAGCTCCTTGTGGATAATCATTGTATGATTCTAATTCTACTTCTTGTGAATTTAAGAATGCTTCTTCCATTTCATAAAGCTTAGATAATGCCTCCATTTCATCAAAGTCTTCTTCTACATTCTCTCTTGGTCTTTCATCTAACTTATCAGCAAAAAATCCTTCTATAGAGAATCCTTTTACTTTACCTTCTTTTACAAAATCATTCCAGATTTCATCATTCTTTACTTTTACAGAAACCATCCAAGTTCCTATAGGTAAATCAAAACCATACTTTCTTGATTTGTCTTTCTTTTTATCTTCTATAATCCAAGATTCTACAACAGATAACCCATTGAGTTTAACGTCATGCTCTAGCGTTGAGTTATTTTGCTTCCCTCTTGATAAGAATAATTCAGATGCTTTTCTAACTGTATCCTCACTAAAGAATATATTATACTCATCTTCTCCATTAGTTCTGTATATCTTTTTATTAGGAACAAGAGCAGCACCCATAAGGATTCTTTTCTCTTTATCTACTTCAGCAAGTTTTACTTGTTGTTTTTTTAATGCAATAAAGTCTTCTTCTATTGCTGGGTTTTCGACAACGCTTATAGCTTCTATTCCGCTAAACTCGTTCTCTTCATCAATATATAGTTCTATTGTTTTCATAATATGATAACTTTTATTTTTGTATTTTGTTTTATTTATCCTATTGTAGCTGTTGAGTCTATTCTTCTATCTAGCTCTTGTGCTGAACTAACATCAGAGCTTAACACATAAGCTTTTATTGGTTCACCAAACCTAGAACCAACTACACCAGCTAACTGACTACCTGCACCTTGGCCTATTACGTTGAAGTCTGGAGCTGATACAGACATAGAGGCTCCTGCACCTGCACCTCCACCAGCAGCTTCTACAGGAAGTTTAGTAGACATTATTTCTCTCACTTGTTGCATACCAAAAACACCAGTAGCAACTGCTTGTGCAATATTCCAAGGACCATAAGGTTTTGCTCCTAATGCAGCAGTAATAGCTTCTTTAGTATTCATTATAGCCATAGCAACTGCAACTGCTTTACCTACAGCAGAACCCTCTCCTGCAATACCAATTATAGCTTGACCCACTTGATTAGCTATAGCAAGTTTTGTTTTTTCTTCTTTTTCCGCAAACTTGGTTTGTTGTCTTTTATATTTATTAACTTCATTGGCTTGTTTTTCTTCCAAATCAATATAGCTTTCTTTAGCTAATTTTCTTGCTTCTATTTCTTCTTTTATTTTATCAAGTTTGTTTTTGTGTTGTTCGTCATATAATAATCTTTCAGATGCTATTTTATCTAATTCGTTTGTTGACATTTGAGCATTAAAAGACAAAAGAGCTTCTGCTTCCTTATTCATAAAGTCAGATAGACGCAAACTAGCTTTTTGTAAATCATTTATCTGTAGTAAATTTATCCTAGTGCTTGTCTCTTCATATTTCTGTATTATAAACCTAGATAAAGAATCTCTTGATTGTGCTATAGCTTTATCTGCTTTTATTTGTGCTTTTGCCCTTAGCTTAGGGTCTTCTATCGCATTTACTCTATCCTGTTCTCTATTAGCATATTCCTCAAATTTAATACTTGCTAAATCAATTTGATATTGTGATTCAGCTCTTAATTGTTGTTCTTTACCATGTATAGTTTGTTTTGTTACATTCTGTTCTGACTTTAATATATCATCATCAAACAGTAACTTTTTAGCAACAAAACCCTTTCTTTTTTTAGTAGCCTTTTCTTCTTCTCCAGTTATTTCTTTTATTTTTTCCTGAAGCAATTCAATAGCTTTAGTTTGAAAACTATAGTCTTCTCTATTTAAAGCGGTTGCATCTCTTAGTTTTTTAATTCTAGAAATTTGGTCTTCATAGAAACCAACAGATTTAGGAGCATTAGCAATTCTTTTTGTTTCTAAGTCGTTTAATTCTTTTAATGCATTTATATAATCATTTTCTATTTCTACCCTTCTTTCTCTTATATCTGCTATTTCTTTTTCAATTATTTTTACTTCTTCATTTTGTCTGTTATAATTATAAGTACTTCTGCTTTGGAATATATTTCTAATTTTTATAGCTTGTGTTAACTCTTCTTCTTTTTTAATAATTAAATCGTCATTTTTAGCAATATCTTCTTGCAATGCTTTTTTTATTGCTTCAACTTCATTTCTTTTCTTTAATTCTTTAAGATATTTTTTAGCATTAATAATAGCCTGTTCTTCAGTAACATTTCTATTGTTTAAAATAATATTCAAATCTTCATTAACAGAAGATAAAGAAATTAAAAGAAGTTTTCTTTCCTCTTGACTATTATTTAGTTTTTCTATTCTCTCTATTAATAATTCTATGCTTCTAGTTTGACTTCTAACTTTAGAATCAAGAGTTTCTAGTGATTCTTCAGCCTCTTTGCTTTTCATCGCAAACCTTTCCATTACGGCGACTACTACTTGAAATAAAACAATGAATCCTAGTGGACCCATGAATGCTTTCTTTAAGGCACTAAGACCCTTTGACAAACCACCAGTAGTTGCAATTAATGTTATCATTAATGTAGATAACTGAGAAATGTTGTTGGCCATCGCAGTAATACCATAGTTAGAATCGGATATAGTTCTACCAATTTCAACAACAGCGGCTCCTGCTAGTCCAGATTTATCTACTAATTTATTTAATCCATCAGTGTTTTTTTTCAGTTCTTTATTTAAGCTTTTTAAAGCAACTTCCTGTTTAACAAAACCTTTAGTTAATCCATCTACCTCAAACTTTCCATTAGATGTGTCTACTCTTATAGTAAATGTTTTTATTATGTTCTCAGCCATTGTTTTATGTGTTTCGTTTTATACTTTTTTTTATTTCATTCCAAGTCTCTGGAGACTTATATTTCCCTTTTGCTATATCTATATCTTCATCATTTATATACCAATCAGAAGCATTTAATAAGTCTATTATGTTTTTTATCATGATGGTAATTCGTTATCTACTACGTTTAATAATTCTATTTCACTTAACTCAGTCTTTAAGTTTGTCTTTATTGAGTTTATTGTAAACACCCTATTGTTTATTATTAATCTATCATTTAGTCTCATATTAATAAAAACCTCTGTTGACAAATATGCTTTTATTTTATACATTCTTTTTTTAGAGTCAAATAGAGAATCTACATAATTAGAATAAAACTTTTTGAATAGTGAGTTTGTGCTTACATTATAATCTGTTAGATTCCATTCATCTATTTCATTGTCAAAGTTAATTGTAAACGCTGGTGCTGTTGATGTTGTGCCATCTTCATTTGTGTTCGAAGGCCTATAATATTGTGTTATATCTAAAGGAGTACCATCAGAAATCCATTTAATTCCTGTTCCTGAACTTAAACCTGTTTCTTGTATTGCATAAAACACAAGTGGTTTAGTTAATACTGGTGAGTAATTTCCTGTTGCTGGAGATACATCTGTTTTGGAGTCAAAGTCTCCATCTGCTGAATAACCCCATAATATATCTGTTATGTATGGAGCTGGAGATGTTACGCCTCCATAAGGACTAATTTTTCCAATATTGTAGTTTTCTCCACTTTCCATAATATCTATACTCAAGGAAATGGTAGTGTCACTATCTATAGATAAAACAACAGCACTGGTGCTATCTGTTGTATTGTTAACAACATCTCCTACTAAAATAGTAGTTGTAAAGGTTTTTGTACTATCAACAAGTTTGTTTGCTATAGTTGAAGTCGTAGTTCCAGAAACTTTTGGATTGTTTGATTTGTTTCCGTCAATTATTCTTTCAAACTTCATGTGTTCAAAAGGAGTATCTACAGAATATATTTCTCCTTCATCTATTCCTGATATTCTAGTTCTTTCATCACCAAACACATCATTAAATTGTTCTTTATGATTTATAGCAAGTAACGTACTTGGCTCTTTATAATTAAAATCTATTCCAGTGTAACTTACTGGAGCATCTACATTGGTATTAGATATATTCATCATACTGCTAATATCATAGCTTCCAGAAGAAGGATTGTTTATTGCATCAGCATAAAAGTTATCTAAAGTATCTACATATATTTTTTCAAAATCAGCATCTGCTACATCATCAATATAATATGCGGTCAGATTAAACATTTTAAATAGTCCTGTAAGAAAGTCTATAGTTTTAATTTTAGGAACATTATCAGTTATTATTATTTCTCCTGTTGTAGCTATACTTGCTCCAGTACCCCCTATGTTAAATACAGCAGTGTTTGTTCCAGTAGGTATTTGTGTAGCTGGGTCTAGTATGTATTCTGTCATATTTAAACTTGGAGTAAATGACAAAGAAGTATTAGATTCAACAATCCATTTTATTTTATAATTGACTAAATCAAAAGTTGATATTAATTGAACAGTAAAATCTCTTGATGCTCCAGAACCTAATGCTAATTGAGCTAGAGTATTGCCAGTAACATAATCAATAGCTTTAACAGTGTAAGGAATGCTTTGATTAGCACCTGCTGTTGTTATTGTTAATTGAGCATCATAACGTCTTGTGTGTCCTGATGTTGATACAGTCCAAGTATCTCCAGTTATATTAAATCCTAAATCACCAGAAGAATATCCCCAAGGACCACATATACGACTTAATGTTTCTTCTTGGTTCTCATCACCACCTACTGGTCCTTTATTTCTACTTAACCATAAGAAAAGATTACTAAAAGCACTTCCAGAAGTTTCATTAAAGAAGTCTCTTGTAAAAGATATTCCATACTTTACCTCTATTGCTTCAATGATAGTCATACACTTAATAGCAGGTTTTAAATCATCAAAAGCTAATCCAATATTATTTTGAATAGTATTGTAATATAAATTACCACTATAAAAAGGAGAGGAAGGAGCAGAATCATAAAAAAACCTTTTAGTGTGAGATATTAAAGGGTATATTATTTTACCAGAATATAATCCTGACTGTAAACCAGTTTTAACATTCGTACTCGTATAATCATGAGTGTAATCATCTAAATCTCCTAATAAACTTAATTCATCATCTCCAAGCAAGTCTGTTAGGTTTATAGTGTTACCATAAAACACTAGACTATAAGAATATGGTTTATTGTTCTTTAAATTAACTGACTGTAATTGTATCTTCCCTCTTTTATAAGGAGAATAATCTATTTCTAATAAAGCATCTTTTCTTATTCTATTATCAAAACCATTATCAATATTATAATTGTACCAGTGTTGAAATATTTTATTATTTTCTTTTGATGATGGAACTGTAAACGTTTTAGTAAAATCAGTAAACACTTTAGATATATCTCTAGCATCTTGTATTTTAGATGTTATAGTAATAGTTTCATCACTAAACATTTCTACCTGCTGATAATTACCATCGTTGTCTTTTATGTATAGTATAGGTTGCTTCACTATTGTATATTATTTATTTTGTCATAAGCATAGTCAAATGATACTGTATAACTAATTAGTTTATCATTAACTCCCTTTTTGAATAGTAGTGTATTAGATTTAAGATTTATAGGTAAAGTATTTGTACCATCATAAACCCAAACTTGTTCTGACAATAACATTTGTCTAATTACCTCATTAAATGATTCATCATAGAATCCTGTGTTCATTGTAATAGATTCTTTACCATTTGCCATAAATATCTTTTCTTGATGTTTAGATAAAGAATATGATGGGCTTCCTCCTGAATTGTCAAAGTCAATTATATTATTCTTAAACTTATTAGATGATATAGAAATGTCTGTCATTGATTTCTTAAAGAACCATAAGTTCTGCAATGCTCCATATTTGTTATAGAATATTGCACTAAGTGGAGTAAATTTAGGTTCACATACCTTATTAAGTTTAATTACAACATCTGCATAAGATGAATTTGTACTAGATATAGTTACATAATCTCCATCATTTAAACTTTCGGTATCTGTTATGATTAAGTATTGTATTTTTTGATTTGTGTTTCCATTGTCGGTAATAACTACAGGAGTTTGTCCTGAACCCCAAGTTACATCATAAGTATCCCAAAACTCATCAGCATTTTCCCAAAATATATTAGCACCTGCCGTACTTGTTAGTGTGGCCGTTACAGTTGCAGCTTCTGCATATATAGGAATCTTTATATCATATCCCCCATAATAATAAATATCAGTATTGTTCTGCATTACCATAGGTGTACTATATTCAACGCTTCTAGGATTAATACCATCTTCAAAATAACCATAGCCGTCTATTGCTAAAAATGGATATATTGTTGTGTCTTGTCCTCCTACTTGTACTATAGCTCCTGCTGAATCATATATTGTTATATCTGCATCTACCCATAGAGTGTCTGTAGCATAATCATTATATTCAGTTATCATGTAGTCTCTTATAAGTTCACTTAATTCAAAAGTTACATAGTTGTTTGTTCCTAACTCCTCTTTAGTTAAAGTATATTTCTTATCAGCAGCTACCCTGTCTGCATATACTCCAGTCCAAACATATAACTCTAGCTTTGCATAAGACAAACTAGCATTAGATATTTTCTTGTAGAAAGGACTTCGTGTGTTAATTACTGTTGACATTTATTTTATTTTACTTGTTCTTTTAATTGTGCTTCTAAATCTTTTTTATATGCTTCAAATAAATCATTACCCATTTGTTCAGATAAAGAATTATATACAAAGTCAATTATGTTAGTTCCTTTAAAACCATATCTTTCTATCATTCCTCTTGAAGCAATAGACCTTGCAATAACAAAAGCTAATTTTTTCATCTTATAATCATCACTTCCTTTTTTTATTCTGGCATCAGGTCTTATTCCTTTTATCTTTAACCATCTTTCTATCTTTGTTGAAGAAGGCACAACACCTTTTCTTCTTCCTTCAGATATTTGTTCCATGTAACTATCAGCTAATAATGATAATTCAGAATAACTATCTGTTGAATTGGTCTTGTATTTAACACTTTTGGATAAATCACCAGAAGCATAAGTATCATCACTTTTTAATTGAGACTTGAATTTCTCTTTATAAAGTTTACCATACTTTTGTAATTCACTTCTTAAGTTATTTACAGCCATTAACAGATGCTTATATCATTAATCATACTTACTTGAATTTCTATTCCCCATCCAGCTAATTCATTCTCATATCTATCTTTAAATGGAGTAGCAGAAGGTTCTCCTATAATTTGTATTTTACTATCAAATAGACTTCCTCTTCTTACAGACTGAACAATATCATTTACAACTTGTAGCTGAGTATTATAAATGTCTTGTATGTTAGTATTACCATAGAATATATCATCATCATACTTTTCTTTATTGTAATCTACTATATCTAAACATAAGAGTTGTATGGTAAAGTTAAGAACACTTCTCTCAAAGGTTACATTAGTTATTGTAAGGTGGCTTAGAGGAAATATTGTTGTCTTGTTTAAGTCAACTTCACTAATATCTCCAAAGGTTACAGAGAATACATTAGGATTGTCTCTTAATCTATCTCTTACTTTGTCTAGTATGTCGTATACTTGTGTCATTATCTATTTTTATTATAAGCGTTTTTAATCATCTTTTGTTCTAGGTCGTTTTTTTCTTTCTCAAACTCTAACCATATTAAACACTGGTGTAATGAAATTTTTGTGACTTCACTAATTCTTGATACGTCTTTTCCAGCGAGAGCATAAATTGATTGATACCATCCCCATTTCTTTCCAAATCCTTCTCCTGCGTTGAAGCTTGACTCTGCTTTTGCTGAAGGAGTAAATAGTCCATCGTATATTTGCATAATTTTTTCCCTAAACGATAAAAAAAAACCATAGCACCTAAAGAAACATTAACAGGAGCATCTTTCATTACTTCCCAATATCTATCTGAGCCATCATAATCTTCAATCAGATATTTACCATTGTTATTATATTTAATAGGTCTGTATAGTACAGCCATTGCTTTATGCATAGTATCCCAATCAGACATAAAGTTTTCTAAATCTACATACTCACCAAATGTCATCTCATCTAAAGAAGGTATCATACCAAAGCTAACCTCTACACCATTAGAACCAGTCATACTAAACTCTTTTATTAGTGGAGTAGGTTCTTCAAAGCATTTACCTATTTGGCTTAATACCCCATCAAACATCGTTACAGGTAGATTATAAGATTCCTTTAATGTTAATCCACAAAATATTTGAATACACTTAGAGTTAAGAAAGTTTCCAGCATCTTTATTATCTTCATTCTCCTTTTGTATCTTTAAGTATTCTTGATACTGTCTAAGTTTAATAGCTTGTAACTTTTGTGGTACCTTTAATTCTAATTCTATTATTGCCATATAGTATGATAACTTAAAATATTAATTTTGTACCACCAATGCTTTATAGTAAGTGTGTATTGTTGACAAATATTGTCAATTACATTATTTAGACTCAATATGTATTACCTCATATAGCTTGTATAGGTTGAACAAAAACACTATATTGCAGTTATCTTAATGTAGTTGGAAATCTACTAACAAGTTCCTAAACTTCTGTCACAAGTGTAAGTCAGTTGGTTCAGATACATCTAGTCAGCTAAGTGATTGCAATGTTATTCTTTTAATCATCTTTTGTCCAGCACCCAAACATTATTCAACCTTACCTGCATATTTCTATTTATTTAAAGATGTTTAGGGGGTGCATACTACAGAAGAGAACTACTATGTTTATATATATAGAAGTATAATTGCAATGCATCATTGTACCTAATTCTACTTACTAATAAAAATGACTTTACTTATAAATTTCTAGGTTGCCTAACCAAAAACAGTTTGTAGGAAAGAGGCCACCCCCTACTTCAAAATGGTTTGAATTCATAGAAGAGGGCAACTTAGTATTTCAAGAGTCGTTTTACGTTAATACTAAATATATCTGACATATGCAAGTATATTCTGTTAATATTATGTTAAAGTTTAGATGGCTTCATATAAGCCGTTTTAAGAGACTATTAAATTTAGGTGGTGTGTGTGTATAGG
>JACSEG010000235.1_pt1 | contig 10452 bp, 2 predicted proteins | sample 8225521 | NCBI WGS metagenome assembly JACSEG01 (sample SAMN15705060, study PRJNA637333) | viral metagenome | isolation source: viral RNA from sea star tissue | host: Pisaster ochraceus | place: USA:Santa Cruz | collected 2018
GTGTTGGGTGTGTTTGGTACGTGTCGCACTTGAAGTCGAACCACTGAAAGAGAGGTCAACAGAAAATGACGTGCATGCTGTAAGCCCACAACAAGCACTTGCTTCTGACTGAAGTCACGACTTAGTTTCCACAGTTCTATCCGAACGGGGAACATTTGGTTTTCTGCAAGTATGAAAGCTAACTTTGTAGTAGCAGCGCTGGCGCTGCTGTCTGTTTGCTTCGTTAGTGGACAGGAGTCTTCACCGTCAACTCCAGATGAATTAACACCGACGGAGACGGCGGACCCGAAAACGGAAAAGGGGTTCGATACTGGGTATTTAATTGTAGCGCCCAAGAAGATGACGGCAGGGACGACAGAGATAATCTGCATCCAACTTTTAAATATGACGCAGCCCATCACCCTCTCCATCAGCCTCTTAGATCCGTCCTTAGAGGTTGAAGAGGCCATTGCTGCCATACCATCATACTTCATGGAGTTCTCTTATGCCTGTCTTGAACTAGAGGTACCAGTTATTGATGGAGAAAAGAAGGAGGTTGTGTTTTACGTTGAGGGACGGGGGGAGTATGACACAACTCAGAACTTCAACAACAGCAAGAAGATTTGGATAGCAGGAAACAAGTGGGAAAGTTTCATCCAAACGGACAAGTCAATTTACAAACCAGGTCAAACTGTGAAATTTCGCATGCTGACTATTGATGAGAATCTCAAGCCGGATCTGTCCAAGATTTCGAAAATTTGGGTTGAAGCACCAAGTGGAACTCGCATGGCTCAGTGGTTAGATGTCGATACAGAAGAGAATGAAGGCCTTGCTGACCTGGAGTTACCCATGACCTCTGACCCATCCCTTGGTGAATGGAAGATCAAAGCTGTCCATCAGGGCAAGGATATTGAGCAGAAGTTTACCGTGGATGAATACGTTCTGCCCAAGTTTGAGATTGATATTCAAGCACCATCTTACATTCTGATCAACGAGACAAAAATTGACACGAGGATTTGCGCCAAATACACCTATGGACAGCCTGTAAGAGGTTCCTTGAAGGCGTCCTTCTCTGTCTTGAGTGACGGCTGGAGTGCAAGACCAAGGGCAACCATAAGATACGAAATTGAGGATACCGGGAAAGATGGGTGCCAGGACATCATTGTGGAAGTGTTTCGGCTCGAGTTGAACAGCACCGACTTCGGTCTTTGGAATGCCAGAATCAGCGCAGCAGTTGTCTTTACAGAGAAAGCAACAGGTATTGAGTTATCCGAAGAGAAGGAGGTGACTAAGATTTCCCTTGATGCACTGAATCTGAAGTTCAAAGCACCTGCAACATATAAGCCAGGAGTACCATACCATGGAAAGATCTTTGTGACAAACCCTGATGGCACCCCAGCGGGGGATAGGACCATCCAGCTAACAGCTGATACAAATGAGGGACAAATCTTTAAGGAAACCATCGTCTCTCCACCAAACGGAGTCATTGATTTCACTGCCAGGAACATCTCCATCCAAGCATCCTCTCTCAGTCTCTATGCAGTAGCACCAGGTTACAGCAACAGCCCTAGTGAGTATGACTACAGGTATAGATTCCGCTACATGATCGACCCATCTGTGTCCTTCGGAGCTCAACCTCAGTACTCGCCAACCAGCAGCTTCATCCAGATCACGCCAATCCTGGAGACTGTCACCATCGGCTCCGTTCAGACGCTGAATATTGATTTCACCGCCAGGGATAGTGAGAAAGAGGGTATCAACTTCAACTTTCTGTTCATGTCGAGAGGAAACATACTGAGAGATTCAATCGATGAGATCCTCAGTGAAGGTGCTGAAACCCTGAGACGTGCTGCCAGGCAGGCAGAGGAAGAAGCTGTGGACCCATCTATCATGATCGATCCATTCATAGGATTACCTCGCATCAAAGACCCGTTTGTTATAGTAGACCCGCCAGTTATAATAGACCCGTCTGCTGTAGACCCGTCTGTTGTAATAGAACCGTCTGCTATAGACCCGTCTGCTATAGAGCCGTCTGTTGTAATAGAGCCGTCTGTTATAATAGAGCCGTCTGACTCTTTTATAGTAGAACCATCTGATGTTTCAGAAGAAGAGCCAGTCATCATCGTCAAGCCAGGAGAGCTGAACACTGTCCAGGCAACCTTTACTGTCACCCCTGAGATGATGCCTGTCACACGCGTGATGGTGTATTACATGAGGAAGGATGGAGAGGTCGTGGCTGACAGTATGACCTTCAATGTACAGGAAGTCTTTGAGAATGAGGTAACCATGGAGTTTGTTGATGAGGAAGCTCTGCCAGGAGAAATGACTAAGCTTAAGATCCAAGCCGCTCCTGGCTCTCTCTGCGGAGTAGGGGTGGTCGACAAGAGTGTCCAGTTACTTGGGGGAGACAACCAGCTGAAGAGGAGCAAGGTGTTCTCTTCCTTGGAGAAGCATCAGCTTTCGGAAAAAGAGGGTGAGATCGATGCGAGCAAGCACTGCCCTCCCGATTTCCCATGGTGGGCAGGCAGCTTTGGGAGGAGAAAGCGTTCCATCTACTACAACCCACGTCAAACATATGAAGATGCATCCCTGGCATTCAAGCAAATGGGCCTTGTGTTCCTGACCAATATTCAAGTGGAGACACGCCCATGTCAGTCAAGAGACATTTACTATCGCGGTAGAGGCATAGGACCTGTACTATTCGACGAACAACCAGTGGCAGTTCCATTACTAGTGGAGAATGTGCAATTTGACGTTGCGGAGGAGGAGTTACCAGTGGAAGCAGTTGCTAAAGGTGCTGTTGAGGAGGAGGAAGACGCCCCAGTAACGGTCAGAACTTACTTTCCTGAGACATGGCTCTGGGATCTCACCAGAATAAGCTATGACTCTAGCCAAGCTGAAGTTGATGTGGAGGTGCCCGACACCATCACCGACTGGGTGGGAAGTGGATTCTGCCTGTCAACCGAGTACGGAATCGGTGTCTCTAGCCCCACCACGCTGCGAGCCTTCCAGCCATTCTTTGCCTCTTACAACCTTCCTTACTCGGTTATTCGCGGGGAGGAGGTGCCGGTGTCTGTTACAGTCTTCAACTATCTTTCGGAGTGCCTTGTTGTCAAGTTGACACTGCAAGAGTCCAGCGACTTCATTCTGAAGGACAAAGACAGCGAGCAGCGTCTCTGTGTGTGCGGTGCGGACTCCAAAACGGCAGTATTCAATGTCACTTTCTCAGAGCTTGGAATGGTACCAATCGAAGTGCACGCTGTCTCTGTAGAGGACCTGTCTGCCTTGTGTGGTAATGATGTGGTCAGCTCCAGCCGGACTGGATTCAGTGATGGAATACGCAAAGAACTCTTAGTTGAGGCTGAAGGAGTAGAGGAGGAGTATACCATCAACTCATACTTCTGCCCAGAAGAAACTGGTGTATTTATTTCCGGAGAAGACCTGGCTTTACCCAACAACGTAGTAAAGGATTCGCAGAAAGCTAAAATTTCACTTACAGGTGATTTGATGGGTCCAACTTTATCCAATTTGGACAAACTACTGCGGGTGCCAACAGGCTGTGGAGAGCAGAACATGCTCGGTATGGTACCTAATATCCTTGTCATGCAGTATCTGGAGAGTACAGATCAACTTACTCCTAATGTCGCTGATAAGGCCAAAAGTAACATGAAAACTGGCTACCAGCGAGAGCTAAACTATCGCCGTGATGACAACTCCTACTCTGCCTTTGGGATGAGTGATCCAGAAGGAAGTACATGGCTGACGGCCTTCGTCATGCGCTCGTTTGCTCAGGCCAAGGAATTCGTCTTCGTGGATGAGGACGACATGAATGTCAGCATCGCGTGGTTGAAGAGCCGACAGAATGAAAGCACTGGATGTTTCAGATCACAGGGAAAGCTTTGTCACAAAGCCATGTCGGGCGGAGTAAACAATGAGCTGACTTTGACTGCCTACATTGTCATCACAATGCTTGAAGCAGGAATCCCGGAATCAGACCCAGCAGTAGTGGATGGATTAAGATGTCTCGTTGACGGCATCCCAAATCTGAGAGACACTTACACCACGACTCAGATGGCGTACGCCTTGGCCCTGGCCTCCAGCCCTGACCTCCCTGCTGTCATGACCAAATTGGAAGAAGCTGCAACTAACGAAGATGGCCTGAAGTACTGGAAGTCGAATCGTCCACAACCTGTTGACACCTATGACTACTACGGAGTACCTGCCCAGGACATTGAGATGACTGGGTATGCTCTGCTGGCCTACATTCAGCAATCTGAAGGAGGGGACGCTATCATCAGTGGTAATCCCATCTCTCGGTGGATCGTGTCCCAGAGGAACTCGCTGGGTGGATTCTCCTCAACGCAGGATACAGTGATAGGCTTGCAAGCCCTCGCCTCTTATGCAGAATTGGCCTTCACCGGGGGCGTCAATATCAACCTGAAGGTTCGAACCCACCCCCAGCGCCTCATTAGAAGTTTCCACGTGACCCATTCCAATAGGTTGATCATGCAAGAGATGATCCTGGATGCCAAGAACATTCCAACGAGAATACACTTTGAGGGCCGAGGATTGGGATGTGCTTTATTGCAGACTGCTGTAACTTACAACGTTATTCCTAAGCAGCCGACGACGCCAGCCTTTACAATCTCTCACAGAATACGGGAAGTGAAGAGAGCCAAACGTTGCTCTATGTATTCCATGCAAGTCTGCACCAGCTACACTGGTGATGACGAGGTATCCAACATGGCACTCCTGAGAGTGAAGATGCTGACTGGGTTTGTCCCGGTCAAGTCCACTCTATCCACCACTGCGCTGAAACGTCAGTCTGAGGCCTTCAGGAAGGTGGAGTTGGACGGCAAGATGATCAACATCTACTTTGATGAGCTGACAGCTGACCAGACCTGCCTCGTTTTCAGCGTCGAGAAGAGCGTTGATGTCAAGGACATCAAAGAGGGATCAGTTACCATTCTTGACTACTATGAGCAAAGTCTATTCCTAACTGAGATGGTGATGCTAACCTGCCCAGAGATGCCAGAGTACCTTGACCCCAGCTTCCGTGACACAGAAGAGGTTGAGCCCATTGGACCCATTGAGCCCCTTGGGCCCATTGAGCCTAGGGACCCCTTTGCTCCTAGGGACCCCTTAGCTCCTATAGCCTTTGATGAGTCTCCCTTAGGACGGCGAGGGGGAGCCGATCCTCTTGATGCTAGACCCCCTCAGGTTGACGAACCCGTATTCATTCCAAACCTAGATATTACCGCTTTTAACAAGTGCCCAGAGGGTAAGGTATTTGCCGATGGTGTCAAGAAATGTGTCTCCCCAGACAGGAATGAATGCCAAGATGGTATGAAGTGTGGAGAGGGCTACAGATGTGTGAACAGAGAAGGTGGCCAACTGTGCATTGATATCGATGAGTGTGCAGAGTTTGCCAATATCTGTCAGGAGGGTTCCATCTGCACAAACATTGACGGAAGCTTCCTCTGTGCTGTGCTGGACTGTGGTAAAGGCTACAAAATGGCTGCAAGTGGTCATTGCGAAGATCTGAACGAATGCGAAGAAGAGCCCGATGTGTGTGGGTTGTTTGGAATCTGTATCAACATGGATGGTAGCTACGACTGCATTGAAGTTTCAGTGGAATGCATCGAAGGATACGCATTGGGTTCGGACAACCTGTGTGTTGATGTAGACGAATGCGCAGAGACACCGGATATCTGTGGGTTGGGTAACATCTGTGAGAATACTCAAGGAACCTATGTATGTGCCATTGTGGACTGCGGTGTCGGCTACCAGAAAGATGACCAAGGAATATGCACTGACATTGATGAATGCATAGAGAACCCCTGCCAGCCTCCTGCTCTATGTGGTAACAGGGACGGTGGTTACGACTGCTTAGAGATCACTGTAGCAGAAGTACCAGATATTGTGGTTGACCCACCGATGAGTACAGGACCGTGCGGTTTGCCAATGGTGACTGGTCTCTGCAAAGCATATTTCCCCAAGTTTGGCTTCAACTCGACGACAAGAATGTGTGAGGAATTTATCTACGGGGGATGTGACGGCAATGATAATGCCTTCGACACAATGAATGAATGCATAGTGGCCTGCCAACCTATGCCCATCCTTGTTGATGATGTTCTCCCAGGGCTCTGCAAACTTCCCATGGTGACCGGCTTATGCCGGGGCCGTTTCCCCAAGTTTGGATATCACCCAGAGCTTAAGACCTGCTCGGAGTTTATCTACGGAGGATGCGGCGGCAACGACAACCAATTTGACGATGTTGAGAGTTGTATGAAAACCTGTAGTCCCAAAGACCCTCCCAGTGAACCAGAGCCTCCCATTGAGCGCTTGACTCCGACTGGCAAACCAGAATACTGTCAGCTTCCCAGGGAGACGGGCATGTGCCGTGCTTTTATCCCAAAATACGGTTTCAATACGGAAACAGAACTCTGTGAGGAATTCATCTACGGAGGCTGTGACGGCAACGACAATCGTTTTGACAGTTCCGATGAGTGTATGAACGTATGTGGGGACAACCGTCCTGTTGATGTGAGCCCAGCAGTGGTCTTGCCAGAAATGTGCAAACTGCCTATGATGAGAGGCTTCTGTGGAGGGAATGAGGTGATGTTTGGTTATAACCCAGAGGCCGGAGAGTGTGAGCAGTTCACCTACGGTAGCTGTGGTGGCAATATCAACCGCTTTGAGACTGTGGAAGAGTGTACTGCAACCTGTGGATCAGTCCCTCAGGGTGTCCCACCAATGACTCTCAAGAAATACCCCGATGAGAAGATCGGCGAATGTCCCACCATCATCGACAGTCTAGGTCCATGCCCAAGAGAGTGTATGGGTGACAACGCTGAATGCCCAGGGGACCTTTTGTGCTGCTTCAATGGATGTGGATTTGCATGCATGCCGTTTATCCTTGTAGAGCCACCAGAGCCTAAGGCGGGAGTTTGCCCTGAAGTCAGTCCCGATGAGATCTATGAATGCAGCAGCGAGTTCAAACCAGACTGTTTCGCTGACTATAATTGCGACGGGGACATGAAGTGTTGCCAGGATGGCTGTAATTCCGTGTGCGCTGGACCAGTCACAGTAGTCGAGCCAAAATCTGCTGATTCTCCCAAGCCGGGTCTTTGCCCAAGTGTGAGTATTGAGACCGTCGGTGTCTGTGCAGAGAGCTGCTATGATGACTACGCCTGTCCCGACGACCAGAAATGTTGCAGCAATGGCTGTGGGCACAGCTGTATGCCTGCTTACGATCCTGGTGTTCATGAGTTTGGTGAATGTCCGCCCATGGTTGAGACAGGTACCTGCCCCAGTGAGTGCACTGTGGACTTGGACTGTGGAGAACTTGGCATTTGCTGCTACACTGGATGCGGATATGCCTGTGCCAGTCCAATCATTGTGGACCCATTACCTTATATTCCAGGACCAATTTGCCCACTGCTGCCTGAGTTTGCTACAGGACCCTGCGCTGATTTCTGTGGCTTTGACTACGACTGTAAAGAGGGGGAGAAATGTTGCAGCAATGGCTGTGGTTACGAGTGCATGCCTTATATTGAAGTCCTTGAACCGGAACCTGTTGGACCAGTCATTCCTAAGCTTGGTGAATGCCCCATCGTTGAACCTTCTGGATTTGGTATCTGTGTTCAAGAATGTGATGGCGATAACGGATGTTCTGGTTTGAAGAAATGCTGCTCCAATGGATGCGGAAATACTTGCATGGATCCAATAATGCCAGAAGTCATCCCTGAGCCAGCTCTTCCTAAGCTTGGTGAATGCCCCATCGTAGAACCTTCTGGATTTGGTATCTGTGTTCAAGAATGTGACGGCGATAATGGATGTTCTGGTATGAAGAAATGCTGCTCCAATGGATGTGGAAATACTTGCATGGATCCAGTGATGCCAGAAGTCCTCCCTGAGCCAGCTCTTCCTAAGCTTGGTGAATGCCCCATTGTAGAACCTTCTGGATTTGGTATCTGTGTTCAAGAATGTGATGACGATAGCGGATGTTCTGGTGTAAAGAAATGCTGCTCCAATGGATGTGGAAATACTTGCATGGATCCAATAATGCCAGAAGTCCTCAATGAGCCAGCCGTTCCTAAGCTTGGTGAATGCCCCATCCTTGAACCTTCTGGGCTTGGTATTTGTGTTCAAGAATGTGATGACGATAGCGGATGTTCTGGTGTAAAGAAATGCTGCTCCAATGGATGCGGAAATACTTGCATGGATCCAATAATGCCAGAAGTTGATCCTGTTGGACCCGAACCTGTTGGACCTGAATCTGTTGGACCTGAATCTGTTGGACCTGAATCTGTTGGACCTGAATCTGTTGGACCTGAGCCTGTTAGACCTGAACCTGTTGGACCCGAGCCTGTTGACCCACAAGTGTGTCCTAAGTGCCTGAGTGGAATTGACAATGTGGCATTGGACTTCAATGATTTAGTTTGCTCTGCTGACTTCATGATGGTGGTGAAGTACAGGAGTAAGGACAACCGAGTTCGTTTCCTGCGTGACCTGATTGCGGGCATTGACGTGTCCCAACCATCACGTGTCCTTAGCCTGGAGGAATCCTGTACCTGTGATATTCTAGAATCCGATCGTTTCATCGCCATTGGTCAGTCGAGTAACATTTTGATCGGCAAAGGCAAAGCAAGACAATTCTACCTTGGCAACGATGCGACGATCCTCACCATGAAGGTCAAGAGGCAGATTGAAACTTTGAGAGAACAGTGCTCTACTCCTTAGACAACCTCCCTCCTCTTCCTGGTCACTCAAAACGAAACCAGCCTCTTGTTTTGTAGCGGATTTAAATGAGCAGAGAATTAACTTTGTTCTCTGTACTTCTAGAGCCAATGCACCACTAGTAGATTGGTAAAGTGCCTTTTTGTCATAAATGATCTCGTTGAAGGACTGACCAGTAACGAGATGTTAGAAAGAACTAATAATGGACTTATACTGCAAGCTCCCTTAAGAGTCTGAATCAAAAACGTAATAACAATTGGACTTAAAAAAAATTGTGTTTCATTGGTGTCAATTTGCAAGAGGTTGTCATATTGTACTTAAAATTTCCTTTGTATGTAATTGTAACTGCTTTTTCAGGGTTAGTTCACTTCAAAGGATGCATTAATTTTTATGAAAAGAAATTTTGTAGCGCTTGATGAACAACCCCATACATGTGAGTCACCATTTTTATACCAATGCTATCCACATGTGTTACTATTTTTTAAATACTGTATGTATTTTTGATATTGATGATTTTACTTACGATTACCTTGACCTATATTTACCATGCTTTTATAAACAAGTCATAAGCTTCTTTCAACAGTGAAAAATTTATATTTTTGTAACATTTTCACTTTTCACATAAAACAGTACCTGCACTTTATTATTGTTGTAACACCTGTTTTAATAGTACTTAAAAATCGCACAAGTATCTCCAAAGGTTTGATCGTGTTTTTGATATATTTTATCGTAGTTGCTAAATCTGTACTAAAGTACCAACTTACTCTAGAGCATAGTTAATCAGCTTGGCGAATTTGAGTTTTATACTTTTGGTTACAAATTCAACGGAGTTGCTATCATCTGTATGTTTGGTAAGCAAATCCATATATGTTGTTTTCAATTTGCTACATGTATTAATTTTACTAAAAAGTCAGATGGTAGCTTTTTGACTGAAAGAAGTAGACACTTGGTCACACGTGAATTTTGGCGCTTGTGGGTGATATGTTACTAAAACAACATGGCAGACGTGTTTCGTGTATTTAGTACAATGAGTGAAATGATTGTAAAGAAAACCATTCTGATGGGGGTTTTTTTTTGGGGGGGGAGATTCAGCTTTGCTTGGAAACTACTGTCAGGCCAACTAGGTGATTTTTAGATGTAATTTGTACTTTTGTTAATTAATTTCTGTTATAATTTTGTTTGTGCTAATAAAAAGTATATCAAGCATTTTCAGTAAAAAAAAAGAATAAAAAAAAAAGATTTCCTTGTTGAGATTGTTCAAGTGGTATTAGAATTAGACGTCATAAATTAAACTCCGGGGATGCCGGGACAATATGGGGGAAGTTTTGCAACCACGCTGTCCCTGGAACATATTCGGTTGTGCTACTGAACACTTTTCGGGTGTTTTCGAACTTGGTACTACCCCTATTAGGCAACAATTTTCTGTATCTAAGAAAGTGAGGGCGCTGTTTCAGTTTGTAGCCGAGCCGCACAACCAGTGGGGCGGCACCACTCAATAATCAGTGACCGAATCATGTGCCAAGCCTCGTTAACATCTTGTCAACACCTGCAAATCAAAGATCTGGGGGTCATTGCTTTTAGGGAATGTTTAAATTGGTCCAATGTCGTGCCCCGTGGTTGTTCACATCGGATACACACACACACATACAGCCCTTTTTCTACAAGACTTCCTGTACTATTTGTACTGTCATTAATAGTTGGGATGGACCTAGCTCATCTCTATGCTAAAAC